>OGRN01002968.1_pt1 | contig 12488 bp, 8 predicted proteins | sample 1553401 | NCBI WGS metagenome assembly OGRN01 (sample SAMEA2580096, study PRJEB22360) | human gut metagenome | biome: human gut; feature: human-associated habitat; material: faeces | place: Denmark | collected 2008/2010 | reverse complement strand
GTGTTTTTTGTGAGCGAAGGTCACAGAAAACCCGAGACATACCGCGCGAATTTATACAATCAGTATAAATTCTGTGCATCGCGAAGCGTGTTACTGAGAATGGAGTGAAAAGTAACTTTTTATCAGGTATTTCTTTGTATTTTCTGATTATTTGTATTGAAACGCTTTTTTGATAGGTCTATAATATAGAAAAAAGGAGCGTGATCTTTATGAGTACGGAAACTACGAAGGATACTCTTCCTTTTACCTGCACGCCGGCTTATGACCGGGATGCCTGTAAGGGATGTGTCTGTTCTACCTGCTATGAACAGGAATTTTGTGACCGGTGCAGCTCCTGTGTAGAGCAGGGACATCGGAAAGAACGATGCAATGCTTATGAGGGAGCCTACAATTACTAACAAAAAAAGGATCTGAAAAAGGCAGAACTATTTGTAAAATCTCGCCTTTTACAGATCCTTTTTATTATTATCCACCAACCAACAGATCGGCACAGCCTCCCCTCCTCGACACCCCCGAATCCCGCACCCTGTCAGAACATTCACGCACACCACAACGCAGAACAGCGGCGTGGCCAGGAGGGGAAGAGCGCGAGAAGGGGAGACGGCCTTCGCTAACTCCGAGTGCTTCCCCTTCTCGCAAACCTGCCCACGCCAAAGTGTCCCCTCGAAAGGAAAAAACCCAACTCACAGCAGTTCGCAACAGCGAAAAAAGTGCCAGCTAATAAGGATGCCACAACATCCCTATCCTACCGGGAGGAGCTCCACCGTCCGGAAGCTCCGCAGGGAAGAACCAGACCACTTTCTGTTACAGGAAGTCCGATCTCCTGTGACTCCACATTACCCTTCCAGGGTTTCAGCTCCGTAGCAAGCATATAAGTCAGAACAGCCGGTGCAAGACCTGTAGTATAGGAATTTACCAGGAAAAACAGCGGATCATCACTGAGGATTTTCGTACAAAGCTTGATCAGCGGATGGATCGCATCCTCGATCTTCCAGATTTCGCCCTTAGGTCCGCGGCCGTAAGAAGGCGGGTCCATAATGATCGCATCGTAATGATTTCCTCTGCGGATCTCACGCTCTACGAACTTCACGCAGTCATCCACAAGCCAGCGGATCGGTGCACCGGAAAGTCCGGAAGCAGCAGCATTCTCTTTTGCCCAGTTCACCATACCCTTGGAAGCGTCCACGTGAGTAACGGAAGCACCGGCTGCAGCTGCAGCCAGAGTAGCGCCGCCGGTATAGGCAAAAAGATTCAGCACCTTGATCGGGCGTCCTGCATTGCGGATCTTTTCACCGAACCAGTCCCAGTTCACAGCCTGCTCCGGGAAAAGTCCTGTATGCTTGAAGCTGAAAGGTTTCAGATTAAAAGTAAGGTCCTTGTAATGAAGCTCCCACTGATGAGGCAGATCAAAGAACTCCCACTCACCGCCGCCACGGCTGCTTCTGTGATAATGTCCGTTCATATGCTTCCAGCCACGGTTTTTGCGGGGAGTATCCCAGATTACCTGCGGGTCCGGACGAACCAGAAGATAATCCCCCCAGCGCTCCAGCTTTTCTCCTTTTGATGTATCAATAACTTCATATTCTTTCCATCCATCTGCAATCCACATGATGATCAATACCTCTTTCATAATAGTAAATTTATAAGATATATATAGCATTTTTATATAGCATTTCCGGAGATTACTGTACCAGATCTGGCTGACCGGGACATGAATCCATAAAAACGCCATAATAATGTTTTTTTCAGTATAGAGGAAAAATGGATGCTGTGCAAGAGAAGTGCAGGATTTTCCACGAAAGATTTGACAACAGCGCTTTTACATACTAAAATGTACGCAGAGATTTTCTGCCGGGGCAGAGGTTTCCCGTTTCCGTGAAACTGTGGCTGTTTTTTGCGGAAGAGATTTTGCAGAGAATTCCTGACAGACAGAAACCGGTAACAGAAGAAACACAGCAACCGCAGATATGAAACTGTGCACAAAAAGAGGAGAAGCAAACTTATGAAAAAATATTGTGAGATGAGCAGGGAAGAGCTACTCGATTTAAAGAAAGAACTTGACCGTGAGTTCGACGAGATCAAAGCCGAAGGTCTGGCACTGGATATGTCCCGTGGTAAACCTGCACCGGATCAGCTTGATCTTTCCATGAAAATGATGGAAGTACTTGCAGGGGATGCAGATCTGAAATGTGAGACCGGCGTGGACTGCCGTAACTATGGAGTCATCGACGGAATCCCGGAAGCCAAGAGACTTCTCGGTGAGATGTCAGAGGTAGAGCCAGAGAACATCATCATCTATGGTAACTCCAGTCTGAACGTAATGTTCGATACCATTGCACGTTCCTATTCCCACGGAGTAATGGGAAATACACCATGGTGCAAGCTTGACAAGGTGAAATTCCTCTGTCCGGTACCAGGATACGACCGTCATTTCCGTATCACAGAATTTTTCGGCATTGAGATGATCAACATTCCGATGACTCCGGAAGGCCCGGATATGGATATGGTTGAGAAATACGTCAATGAAGATCCGGCAGTAAAAGGTATCTGGTGTGTTCCGAAATACTCCAATCCACAGGGTTATACCTATTCAGAGGAAACCTACGACAATCAAAACATATCATTAGATTCAAAAATTACTTTTAACCTGGACTGGACAGTTAATGGTGAAGAATATAAGACCCCTGGTCATTACTGGGAAAGCTACTTACAACAAAAATCTGTAAAAAAAGAAGAGCAAAAACTCTTTAAGGAGCTTAAAAAGCAATCGTTAGGCCTTGATATCGAAGAATTCTCCTTCAGCGATAATACTACGATTGATCAAGAGGCTGGTAATCGTAAAAAGCATTTAGCTGAGGAAAACCGTAAAAACGGGAAGGATGATTTTTATGGGTATTATCAAATTCCCTACCAAACAATGATTGAAGAACACCTTGTTACTATGAGAATAGAAGTAGGCGATACAGAAAATACTAGTAAGAAAGATTTAGAAGAGGCCACAACTAAACTGGATGCTAGCAAGCTACCAGACGGAGAGTACGAATTTTATTTTTACTCAATTGATGAAGATAATTACAATCACATTGGCTATACCTTTAACGTACAAGATGGTAAGGTTGTCCAAGATGAAGATGATTAGAAAGTATTTTGATTTTGATCGATAAGCTAGACTGCCATACTAGGCCGTTAAAAGTGGGGTTACAGCTAAGTGAAAATGTTAACCTCAAAACATGTAAAAACATCTCCGAAAATCAGTCGGAGATGTCTTTTTGTCTTACAAATTCTTTTTCTTCTTAGCTTTTTTGGTTAGGGCAAGGTCACAATTTTTAATGTTTGAAATCAGGTGGTTAGTCAATTGGAAGTCATCCACTTGGGGATTCAAGTCCACTTCGTAGACCAGTTGCATGGTCTCGCCTCCACCTGTGGTATTAAGGGAAATTAGGTCGCATTCACTGGTGAAATTAAGCAAGGTTTTAGTGATTTTTTGGTCAATTAGGTCTTGGTAGGAGACGTTAATGGTCAGGAGTCTACGACGTTGGTTGTCGGTACGACTTTGACGATTTTCCAAAAGGAGCCAAACAGCCAATAGAAAGGCGGTGAAGAGGACAGCCAGTAGCAAATAGCCTGTCCCAGATGCCAGACCAATAATCATGGCCATAAAGACGGCGATTAGCTCTCTGGAACCACTAGTCGCTGAACGAAAACGAATGAGACTAAAGGTTCCTGCCACGGCGATAGAGGTCCCCAAACTGCCATTGACAAGGAAGATAACTAGGGTCATCAAACATGGAAGTAGGGTCAAACTAATGACAAATTCTCTGGTGTAGAGGGTTCGGTATTTGTAAGTCCAGGTTAGGGCCAATCCTAAAACAAGGCTGACCAGTAAGGCCAGCATGAGTTGAAGGGGACTAGCGGTTGCGGTCGCATCATTAAAGATAGAATTGAAGAGATTAGACATAGGCAGCACCTCCTTTTTCTTGAACTGGATGTGGCCCGTAGTCTAGACCTTGAGACTTATGATAGGCACAGCTGTATTTTGAGAATTTCTGCTCTTCCAAACCATGTTTGTCTAAGATAGCTTGAAGCCAGTCAGGCTTTTTGCCAGGTGCCTTGATTTCCATGATAATCGTATCTTCATCAAGAAGGGGAAAACCATGATTTCCCTTAAAGAGACTGACGTCTTCATCACGGTAAGTCAAATTTTGGTCAAGGGTAACACGAACTTTATTGTAGGCATAGCCTTCGATAGTCTCTTTTTCTTTCATTGAAAAACGGTCGTAGTAGATATACATACGAGGTTTGAGCCCCTCATCGTAGAGTTGACGTAAGAGGTGGATATCCTGTAAGAGCTGGCGGTCAGTGATTTGACCATGGTTCTTACCATCTGTCATCAAGTTAGTGATGGCAAGCGGTGTTGAAACGAGACGAAACTTATGACCGATTCCTTCATCATCTTTGGCTTTAACCTCTAAAAAGACCTTACTATCAATTTTGGGATTGGCTAGGTAGGTACGCATGCGGATTTTCTCTTGACGGTGATTACCATCTAGGGCATCTTGGATGACGTCAAAATTATCCGTATCAAAGTAAATATTTGAAATGGTAGATGTCGGATAATCATCCTCTACCAAATACTCCTTAAGATCAGCGAGCAAGTCTTCAAGATTTTCCTTTGAGACCACATATTTCGTTTCAATACGTTTAAAACGTGTTTCCAATTGTTTAACCATGAAAAAACTCCTTTTTTAGATAAGATACAAAGCCGTAAAGCAACTCCCAGGAAAATAGGGGGACCAGCCGCAGGAGTTTATCTCCAAGCAGGGCCCATCTTTTTCCCCCGAGTTGTAGGCGTGTTCAATTAGATAAGATTCAAAGCCTTCACTTTAAGATTTGGCTTTTATTTTTATAGTAGAAAATTAAGTTAAGGGCAAATGTACTATTTTATAAAGCACTTACTTGCCCGCCTATTAGTCTATGGAACTTTTCTGAAAGAAGTCCTAAGCCAAACTTTCACCAAACTTAACTTAAGATAAGTTTTAGTTAACCTTTAGAAATGTTTTAGGTAAGTCCCGTAAACTGTAATCATCCAAACGAACTCGAGAGGAAAAAATATGAAATCAAAAAAACTAAAAAAATGGACGACTTTAGTAACCTGTGCGACAGCCCTAACAGTCATGACAGCTTGTAGCCAATCAAGTAATCAGTCAACTGGGACGACGTCAAGCACTACATCAAAAACAAGTGCTGTAACAGCAACGACCAGTAAGAAAACAAATAAGAACAGCAACAGCAACTATTTTACTTCTAAAGATTCTGATACCTCTTATAACGAAAGCTCAGCTACTAAGATTAAGTTATCAGGCTCATCTGCGGATGTTTCAGGTGATGGTGCAGCCCTATCAGGTTCAACTGTAACCATCTCTAAAGCAGGGACCTACGTCATTTCAGGAAAATCCGACGGTGTGCAAATCAAGGTAGACGCTGGTGATTCAGACGATGTCCATATTGTTTTGGATGGTGCTACCATGACAAATACAAATGCAGCAATCAATGCCACAAAAGCTGGTCATGTCTATCTGACACTTAAAGATGGCACTACAAACACACTTTCTGATTCAAGTTCTAATAGTGATGAAGATGCGGATGCTGTGATTTTCTCTAAAGGAGATTTGACCATTAATGGTTCAGGTACTCTAAACATTGATGCCAAGAAAAACAACGGTATTAAAGCCAATGACAGCCTTCATATAACTGGCGGTACCTATAAGATTTCCTCAGTCGGTGATGCCTTCAATGTCAATGATGAACTCAATATCACAGGAACAACTATGACCATTGAAGCGGAAGAAGATGGTGTCAAGGTCGACAATGATGACGACACCTCAGTAGGTACCATGTATCTGTCTGACAATACCATGACCATCAAGGCTGGTGACGACGGTATTCATGCGTCCGGCGACCTGATTATTGATAGTGGTACTTACAAGGTTGAAAAATCAACTGAAGGTATCGAAGGTAAATCTGTGACCATCAATGGCGGAGACATCGATGTCTATGCAACGGACGATGGTGTTAATGCTGCCAATGCTAATGCCAGTCAAAGTGAGATTTTCTTCAAGATGACCGGTGGAACCCTAAATGTTGAGGTTGGCCAAGGCGATACCGACCCAATCGATTCTAACGGCGATATTATTGTATCGGGTGGAACGATTAATTTGACTGGTCAATCTGGCTTTGACTTCGATGGTTCAGCGACCTATACTGGTGGTGACATTACTATCAATGGTGAAAAACAAACTAAGATTGAAAACTCAATGCCTGGCGGCGGTGGTCCTCAAGGCGACGGTGGTCCCCAAGGTGGTGGGCAATCAGGTGGCTTTGGAGGAGGTCACTAAAGAGTCATAGGATGAAACAGAAAGGAAGTGCCTATGTATATTATTATTCCAGCTTATGAACCAGACAAACGCCTGATTCAGGTGGTTCAAGATATTACCATAAAACTCCCTAAAGCCCGTATTATTGTTGTTAATGATGGGAGTGGCCCAGGCTATAACGACTATTACGACGAAACGGCTTTTATTGGAGCGACTGTCCTTACCCATCCTGTCAATAAAGGAAAAGGAGCTGCTCTCAAAACTGCCTTTGCTCACATTCAAGAAGAAGTAGTCAGTCAGCACCTTTCGGCGCAACCTATTGTCACAGTTGACAGTGATGGTCAGCATCTGATTAAAGATATTGTCCGTGTGGCCAAGGCAACCGAGGAAAATCCAAGTCATCTTGTTTTGGGTGCGCGTGCCTTTGTTGGTAAGGTGCCAGCACGTAGCCGCTTTGGAAATAAGGTAACTGCTGGACTTTTCCGTCTAGTAACTGGCCAAAAGGTAACAGATACTCAGACAGGGCTTCGAGGCATGTCAACCGACCTGATTCCATGGCTTCTTAATCTGGATGGCAATCGTTTCGAGTACGAGTTTAATATGTTGCTTGAAGCCAAAAAGTCAGGCCACCAAATCTCTGAAGTCCCTATCGAAACCGTTTATCTGGAGGAAAATAAAAGTTCGCACTTTCGGCCCATTCGTGATTCCATCCGTATTTACAGCCCTTTTTTAAAGTTCTCTGGCACGGCCGTCTTGGCCTCAGTCATTGATGCAACAGCCTTATTTGTGCTCTTTGCCTTGACGAAGAATCTGCTTCTTTCGGTCGTGCTAGCTCGTGTGATTTCGGCTTCCAGCCAGTGTCTACTGAACGCTAATGTGGTCTTTAATCCGACAAGCTCCCTCTTTAGATCGAGTGTTCGTTACTTTATGTTGGTCCTGGTCCTCCTGGCCTGTAACTATTTCTTACTTAGTAGTCTAGTTGCTATTGGTTTAGGACTGGTTCTGGCAAAATTAGTCACAGAAACCTTGCTCTTTTTAGTTAGCTACAGGGTCCAACATAACGTCGTTTTTGCTTAATAGCTGACTTGAAAATCGCTAACTGATTGAATAGAGATAGCTTATTTACCTCTCGATTACTTCTAAAAATATAGAAAAAACTACCGTTTTCTAGATTCGGTAGTTTTTAATGATTGTCAAAATGTTTTTCAATTTACATTATGATTAAAAATTGAAATGACTTGATAAAGACTCGAAATGGCTGAAAAAAATATGCTATAATGAAATTGTTTGAATTATGTAGATTTTATTCAAACTAGGAAAATGAAATGAGGACCTAAAATGGGAAAAAAGGTACATTATAAGCTTCACAAAGTTAAGAAGCAGTGGGTGACGATTGCCGTCACTTCGGCAGCACTTGCCTCTATCGTAGGTGGTGCTACAGTTGCCAATCAAAAGGTTTCAGCTGATGAAACAACTCAACCAGTTGCCTCTACGACAGCTGAAAGCGATGTTGTCGTTGAAACGCATGAAGTAGCCGCTCCTGCAGCAACTGCTACGACAGATGCGACAGCAACAACAACTGACAAGGCTGCTGATACTATAACAGTCGAAACTCCTGCGGCAGCAAGCACTGCAGCAGATACAAGTGCTAATACTGCAACACCAGCAACAACTGATCGTGCAGCAGTAGCAAATGGTGCGACAACAGAAACACCAGCTGCAACAGCGACAGATACAACGCTTACAGTAGCTGAAAAACCAAAATCTGGTGTTACTGAAAAAGAAGAAACAGCAGCGCTCTCTTTGAACAACATCAAACAAGTTGATGGTAAATACTATTATGTCAAAGAAGATGGTTCATACAAAACAAATTTTGCTGTTTCAGTTAATGGCCAGTTGCTTTACTTCGGTAAAGACGGTGCTTTGACAAGCACATCAACACACTCATTCACACCAGGTACAACTAATCTAGTTGATGCTTTCTCTTCACATAACCGTGCTTACGATTCTAAGAAAGAAAGCTTTGAGTTGGTAGATGGTTATTTGACACCAAATAGCTGGTATCGTCCAGTCACTATTTTGGAAAATGGTGAAAAATGGCGTGTATCAACTGAGAAAGACTTCCGTCCACTTTTGATGGCATGGTGGCCTGATGTAGATACACAAGTTGCCTACCTCAATACTTTCTCTAAACACTTTAACCTTAACGCAACTTATTCAACCAGCCAAAGTCAATCTGAATTGAATGCAGCTGCTAAGACAATTCAAATTAAGATTGAACAAGAAATTTCAGCTAAAAAATCAACTGAATGGCTTCGTCAAGCAATTGAGTCTTTTGTAAAAGAACAAGACCAGTGGAATACTACAACTGAAAACTATACCCTTGCTGACCACCTTCAAGGGGGAGCTCTTCTTTATGTCAATAATGACAAGACACCTTGGGCAAATTCTGATTACCGTTTGCTTAACCGTACACCAAGTAACCAAGATGGTTCTCTAAATGGTACAGGAAGATACTTGGGTGGTTATGAATTCCTACTTGCCAATGACGTTGATAACTCAAATCCAGTTGTGCAAGCTGAGCAGTTGAACCAAATTCACTATCTTGTGAACTGGGGATCAATTGTTATGGGTGATAAGGATGCTAACTTTGATGGTATCCGTGTTGATGCAGTTGACAATGTCGATGCTGACCTTCTCCAAGTTTATACAAACTACTTCCGTGCAGCCTTTGGTGTGGATAAATCTGAAGCAAATGCACTTGCTCACATTTCTATCCTTGAAGCTTGGGATTTAAATGATAATGCTTATAATCAAAAACATGATGGTGCAGCCCTTGCCATGGATAATAACCTTCGTTATGCAATTATGGGTGCACTTTATGGATCGGGCTCTTCATTGAAAGATTTGATTACTAGCAGTTTGACAGACCGTACAAATAATAGTAAGTATGGAGATACACAAGCTAACTATATCTTTGCGCGTGCTCATGATAACCTTGTTCAAGATATCATTCGTGATATTGTTCAAAAAGAGATCAATCCAAAATCAGATGGTTATACCATGACTGATGCTGAATTGAAACGTGCCTTTGAAATCTATAATGAAGATATGAAGAAGGCAGAAAAACGTTATACTATTAACAATATTCCAGCTGCCTATGCTTTGATTCTTCAAAATATGGAGCAGGTAACTCGTGTTTATTATGGAGATCTTTATACGGATAACGGCCAATATATGGCTACCAAGTCTCCTTACTACGATGCTATCACAACGCTCTTGAAGAACCGTATGAAATATGTTTCAGGTGGACAATCGATGAAAGTCGACACGTTCAATGGAAAAGAAATCTTGTCATCTGTTCGTTACGGTAAAGATATTATGACTGCTGACCAAACTACGGGTGTAGCAGAAACAAGTAAACATTCTGGTATGTTGACCCTTATTGCCAATAATCAGGATTTCTCATTGGGTGATGGTACTTTGAAAGTTAACATGGGTAAACTTCATGCTAACCAAGCCTACCGTCCATTACTTCTTGGTACTGATAAGGGAATTGTCACTTACGAAAATGATGCAGCAGCAGCTGGAAAAATTAAATACACCGATGCTGAAGGAAACTTGTCTTTCAGTGGAGATGAAATCAAGGGGTATCGAACTGTTGATATGAGAGGTTATCTTGGTGTTTGGGTACCAGTAGGTGCGCCTGATAACCAAGATATCCGTGTTAAAGGTTCAGATAAGAAACTTGACAAGACATTTTCTGCTACTGAAGCATTGGACTCACAAGTTATCTATGAAGGTTTCTCAAACTTCCAAGATTTTGTTGAAAAAGATAGCCAATATACTAATAAATTGATTGCAGAAAATGCGGAACTCTTCAAGTCATGGGGAATCACATCATTCGAGATGGCTCCTCAATTTGTATCGGCTGATGACCGTACCTTCCTTGATTCTGTTATCCAAAATGGCTATGCCTTTACTGACCGATATGACCTTGCCATGAGTAAGAATAACAAATATGGTTCTAAAGAAGATCTTCGTGATGCACTTAAGGCGCTTCACAAGCAAGGTATTCAAGCAATTGCTGACTGGGTTCCAGATCAACTTTATCAATTGCCAGGACAAGAAGTTGTAACAGCAACACGTGCTAATAGTTATGGTACTCCAAAGGCCAATGCTTATATCAATAACACTTTATATGTTGCAAATTCTAAATCATCAGGTAAGGACTTCCAAGCTCAATATGGTGGTGAGTTCCTTGATGAGCTCCAAAAGAAATATCCACAGTTGTTTGAAGATGTGATGATATCAACTGGTAAGAAGATTGATCCATCTGTTAAAATCAAGCAATGGTCTGCTAAGTACATGAATGGTACTAATATCTTGGGTCGTGGTAATCGTTATGTTCTCAGTAACGATGCTACGGGTCGCTATTATCAAGTTACTGATAATGGCATCTTCTTGCCAAAACCTTTGACAGACCAAGGTGGTAAGACAGGTTTCTACTATGATGGTAAGGGTATGGCCTACTTTGATAATAGTGGTTTCCAAGCTAAGAATGCCTTCATTAAATATGCTGGAAATTACTATTACTTCGATAAAGAAGGTTATATGTTAACTGGTCGTCAAGATATCGATGGTAAGACTTATTTCTTCTTGCCAAATGGTGTACAGCTTCGTGATTCTATTTATCAACAAGATGGTAAATATTATTACTTTGGTAGCTTTGGTGAGCAATACAAAGATGGTTACTTTGTATTCGATGTACCGAAAGAAGGTACTTCAGAAACAGAAGCTAAATTCCGTTATTTCTCACCAACTGGAGAAATGGCTGTTGGCTTGACTCATGCTGGTGGAGGATTGCAATACTTTGATGAAAATGGCTTCCAAGCTAAAGGTACTAAGTATGTGACTCCAGACGGAAAACTCTACTTCTTTGATAAAAATTCAGGTAATGCCTACACAAATCGTTGGGCAGAAATCGATGGTATCTGGTATGAATTCAACGATCAAGGCTATGCACAAGCTAAGAAGGGTGAATTCTACACAACAGATGGCTCAACATGGTTCTACCGTGATGCAGCTGGTAAAAATGTGACAGGTGCCCTTACTTTGGATGGTCACGAATACTACTTCCGTGCAAATGGTGCCCAAGTTAAAGGTGAATTTGTTACTGAAAATGGCAAGATTAGCTACTACACTGTAGATAATGGTTACAAGGTTAAAGACAAGTTCTTCGAAGTAAACGGCAAGTGGTACCATGCTGATAAGGATGGTAACCTCGCCACAGGTCGTCAAACAATTGACCACCTTAACTATTACTTCAATGCTGATGGAAGCCAAGTTAAATCTGATTTCTTCACTCTTGATGGTGGTAAGACATGGTACTACGCCAAAGATAATGGTGAAATCGTGACAGGTGCCTATAGTGTTGGTGGTAAAAACTATTACTTCAAAGAAGATGGTAGTCAAGTCAAAGGTGACTTTGTGAAGAACGCTGACGGATCACTCTCTTACTATGATAAAGATTCAGGGGAGCGTCTCAATAACCGTTTCTTGACAACTGGTAACAATGTTTGGTACTACTTCAAAGATGGTAAGGCTGTAACAGGACGCCAAAATATCGATGGTAAAGAGTATTACTTTGATCATTTGGGACGTCAAGTTAAAGGTAGCCCAATCAGCACACCAAAAGGAGTGGAATACTACGAATCAGTTCTTGGAGAACGTGTGACAAACACATGGATCACTTTCCAAGACGGTAAGACTGTCTTCTTCGATGAAAATGGTTATGCTGATTTTGATAAATAAATAATCAATCAATCTAATCTTAATCTGAGAGATTAAGTGAAAAACGATATGATTTGACATGAATTTATAGGTGAAATTTCTTGAAAACGAGAATCGTTTAATGAAATTTTGCCTTTTTATGCTCCTTAAAGAAAAAATCTGACAAATATCAATTTTGAGTCAGAATCATTGTAAAAGCTATTGTATCAAGGACTTTGGCGGCTTTTATGAAAAATAGTTTTAGTTATCAAATGATATGAAAATGAGAATTGAAAGCCTATGAAATAGGTGTGTTACAAAACTTTTCTAATGTTGCTGTTA
>OGRN01002966.1_pt1 | contig 12495 bp, 9 predicted proteins | sample 1553401 | NCBI WGS metagenome assembly OGRN01 (sample SAMEA2580096, study PRJEB22360) | human gut metagenome | biome: human gut; feature: human-associated habitat; material: faeces | place: Denmark | collected 2008/2010 | reverse complement strand
TCGCCCTCGATCGGGGTGTGGATCGGCTGGAACGAGTCCTTGCCGTATTTGGCGTAGTGGCCGGAGGTCACGTACAGTTCCTTATTGCCGATGTGGGGCGTGATGACCTGCTGGTAGCCGTACTCCTTCTGTACGCCGCGCAGGAACTGTTCCAGGCGGTCGCGCAGGGCAGCGCCTTTGGGAAGCCACAGGGGTAGCCCCTGGCCTACGCGTTGCGAGAAGCAGAAAAGCTCCAGCTCCTTGCCCAGCTTGCGGTGGTCGCGTTTCTTGGCCTCCTCCATCATCGCCAGATACTCGTCGAGCATCGATTTCTTGGGGAAGGAGATGCCGTAAATGCGGGTGAGCATCTTGTTCTTCTCGTTGCCGCGCCAGTAGGCTCCGGCGACCGAGGTGAGCTTGATGGCCTTGATCAACCCCGTGTTGGGCAGGTGCGGACCCCGGCAGAGGTCGGTGAATGCGCCGTTGGTGTAGAAAGAGATCGTGCCGTCTTCCAGGTCGCGGATCAGCTCCACTTTGTAAGGATCGCCCTTTTCGGTGAAATTCTTCAGCGCGTCGGCTTTCGACACTTCCGTGCGGATGAGTTGCTCCTTGTTGCGCGAAAGCTCGATCATCTTCTTCTCGATGGTTTCCAGGTCGGCTTCGGTGATGGGCACGGGTGAATCCACGTCGTAGTAGAATCCGTTCTCGATCGCCGGGCCGATGCCGAACTTGATGCCCGGATAGAGGGCTTCGAGCGCCTCGGCCAGCAGGTGCGACGAGGTGTGCCAGAAAGCGTGCTTGCCTTCGGGGTCGTCCCACTTGTAGAATTTGATCGAAGCGTCCTCTTCGATGGCGCGGTTGAGATCGACGGTCGCGCCGTTTACCGATGCGGCCAGGGAGTCGGCAGCTAAACGAGGGCTGATACTCTCGGCGATCTGGTAAGCCGTAGTCCCTTTGGCGAACTCTTTGACGTTGCCGTCGGGAAAGGTGATTTTAATCATTTGTAAATTATTGTTTTGGGGCCTTCGGCGCTTCCACAATTACGAGACGGAATACACCTCCGGTTCGCCCGGTTTTACTGTTTTGCCTGCGGCTTTCCGGCGGGCTTGTCCGCGCAGGCGGATAGGGCCGGATTGTCGCTTATGCTTGTGACAAGGAACGTGCCGGGAAGCGGTTTCTTGTCCGGATCGGCTCCGTTGCCGTATGACACTATGCCTTGAATCGGCCGGGACCGTCGGGAGAGTGCGTGCCGTCCGATTTACGGAGCCGACTATCCGTTCGGTTTTCGGAGCCGCGTTCGGCCGGTTTAACTCTCTTTCTCCGTATCGGGCAGGTCTTTCACGGACAAGTCCCTTCCGCCCCGTTCGCGCTCGGCATGCGGCAGCGGGTTGCTCGTCCATTCGGCCCAGGCGCGGCGGTTGTTCACGATGTCCGTGGCCAGGTAGATGGCGTTGCGCATCGATTGCGGGTCGGCCTTGTCCTGTCCGGCGATGTCGAACGCTACGCCGTGATCGGGCGATGTCCGCACGCTGCCCAGGCAGGCCGTGAAATTCACCCCGTCGGGCGAGAGGGTCTTGAACGGCGTGAGTCCCTGATCGTGATACATGGCCAGTACTGCGTCGTAATCCCGGTAGTGGCCGCTGGCGAAGAATCCGTCGGCAGCGAAGGGGCCGAAAGCGAGTATGCCTTTTTCGTAAGCCTCATTGACTGCCGGTCGGATGATGTGTTCCTCTTCCGAACCGAGCAGACCGCCGTCGCCCGCGTGAGGATTGAGTGCCAGCACCGCGATACGGGGTTCGACGATGCCGAAATCCGCCTTGAGCGACGAACGCAGCTGTTCGAGCCGTGTGACGATCTTCTGTCGGGTCAGGTCGTGGCTGATTTCGGTGACCGGGATGTGGATCGTGACCAGTCCCACGCGGAGCAGGTCGCTGCACATCATCATCAGGGGTTCGCCGCCCAGCTCGGCCGCCAGAAATTCGGTGTGTCCCGTATAGCGGAAGTCGTCCGACTGGATCGACTCCTTGTCGATCGGAGCCGTGACCAGTGCGTCGAGCTGTTCGTCCCGCAGGTCGCGCACGGCGGCGTGGAGCGCCTCGGCTGCCGCCCGGCCCGCCTCCGGCGAGGCCGTACCCGGCTCGATCTTCGTTTCGTCGCCGCAGAGAATCAGGTTGATCTTGCCCCGGCGTATCTCGTGTATCGAAGAGGCGATATGGAAGGGGACGGGTTCCAGATCGGCGATGGTTTTCTGGTAAAATTCCGCCGCTTTCAGGGAGCCGTAGATGACGGGCGTGCAGAGTTCCGTCATACGCGGATCGGCGAAAGTCTTGAGAATGACTTCCCAGCCGATGCCGTTCGGATCGCCCTGCGTGATGCCTATTTTGAGTCTGTTTTCCGACATAAATAAAATTCTTTGTTCCGTTTTTCGCGCACGCGATCCGACGATGGAATCCGTCTTTTCGCTGTTTGTCGGGCGAAAACGCTCTGTTTCAATCTACAAATATAGGATATTTTTTCGGAGTTCGCGGATTTTGCGCCGAAATTATGACCGGATGTAAATTTTTTTGCCGAAAATTATGGGGGGGGGAATTTTTTCTATCTTTCGGAAAGTTTTGAACCCATTAAATCGGAAGCGTATGAAAAAGTTGCTTTTATCGGTGGTTGCGGCATTCTGCATAACCGCTTCGCCGGCCCAGAGTTATGAAGTGTTGTTGGCCCCGGTCGATTCCTGTTCCGTGCGTGGGGACCGGGCGATGGAGGCGAAAAAGTATGCCGAAGCGGAGCGTGAGTACCGGGAGGCGATCCGCCTTTTCGAGACATTGCCCGATAGTGTCCGGACGCAGCTCGACGAGTGGAATTACGGCGGCTATTTGAGAGGCGAATATTACAACCTGGCTTGCGCACAGTCCCGACTGAACAAACGCAGGGCGGCTGTGGCGAGCCTTGCGGCCTATGTCGATTGCGGGAACTGCGATTACTCCTGGATGATCGAAGATCCCGATCTGGACAATATCCGCTCCGAGAGGGGATATGCGGAGACTGTAGAAAAAGCTCGTGAGCAGGGCGATTTCATGTGGATCTTGCGGCAGGCGGGGCCTTACGATTCCTCTGCGCCGACGGATTCTCTTCCCCGGTTCCGCTATGCCGATCCCAACGACCGCGATCTGGTGCGGGTGCGGGAGTATTTCAACTTGGACAGTATTGCCGGCAGCGGCGACGAACTGTCGAAGATCCGGAACCTGATGCACTGGGTGCACAATGCGGTACGTCACGACGGCAGTTCCCGCAATCCGACCTCTCGCAACGCGATCGATCTGATCGAGGTGTGCCGCAAGGAGAACCGGGGAATCAACTGCCGTATGATGGCTCAGGTGCTCAACGAGTGCTATCTGGCGATGGGTTTCAAGTCGCGCTTCGTGACCTGCATGCCCCGGAAGATGGTCAATGACTGTCACGTTATTAATGTCGTCTATTCCGCGACGCTCGACAAGTGGGTTTGGGTCGATCCCACGTTCGATGCCTACGTGGTCGATGAGAACGGGGTGATGCTTTCGATCCAGGAGGTTCGGGAGCGGATGCGCGACGGGCGTCCCTATTTCCTGAACGAGGATGCCAACTGGAACAACGAGTCGCCCCAGACGCAGAAACATTATCTCGATACCTATATGGCCAAGAACCTCTATTACCTGGTATGCTCCGACCGGAGCGAGTTCGACACCGAAACCTGGTGCGAAGGCAAGCATCCGATCTATTATGTTGCGCTGATTCCGGAGGGCTATGATTGCGACCGGGAGTATCATTTCATGACGACCAACGACAAATGGTTCTGGGCATCGCCGTATGCGGAGTGATTTCGGTCTGCGTTGGTTCCGAACCCTCTCCCGATCCTGCGGAGAGGGTTTTTTAGTCGCTCGGAAACAGGAGTGTATATTCTGTCGCTGGCCGGTGTGGGGCGTTTTTTAAGAATGGCGGAATGTGCGCCCGGCTAAGAAACGGAGCGCTTGGGGGAGGGAGAAATTCCGATAGGTATTCCGGTCCTCCGTATCGCTGCCGTTCTTTTTCGGCTGTCAGTTGTCTGTTTTCCGATATATGTTCGCCCGGCGTCGGGCTTATGCCGTAGAACCGTCTGTGTTTGACGTAATTACTTCCCGTTTTTCCCGAAATCGTTCGCCGAGGAGATAAAAGTCGCTAAACTAAAAAATGCACCGGACGGGGATTTGCCGGCTGAATGCCGACTCTCCGGTCCGGTTCTCTCTCGTCTTTCGGACTTGTCTTATCTCTTTGCGCTCGCCTGCCGGCGGAATTCGGCGCAGACGACGGCCGTGGCGATCGCTACGTTGAGCGATTCCGAACCGTTGCGGTCGGCGGGATAGGGCGGGATGAACAGTTTGTGCGATACGTGTCGTGCGGCGGCCGGAGCGATCCCTTGGCCTTCGTTGCCCATCAGGACGATCCCGCCCGGCGTAAGGGGTGTCGAGTAGATGTTTTCCCCCTCGAGGAAAGTCCCGTAAACGGGAATATTCCGCTCCCGAGCCTGTGCCAGGTACGGTTCGAGGGCCGTGTAGTGGACTTTGACCCGCAGGATGGCCCCCATGGTCGCCTGCACGACCTTCGGGTTGTAGCAGTCGGCGGTCGTTGGGGAACAGACGATCTCGGGGATGCCGAACCAGTCCGCCAAGCGGATGATTGTGCCCAGGTTGCCCGGGTTCTGCACCTGGTCGAGCGCCAGCACCAGCTCCCGTTGTGCCGTATCGGGCCGGAAAGGATGATGCGGGATTTCGACCAGCGCCAGCGAATCCGACGGGGTCTTCAGCAGCGAGAGCCGCTCCATTTCACGCGAAGACACGGTTTCGACTTCGCCGCCCTCGAAAAGCCCTTCCAGGGCGAATATCTTGCGGACGCGCAGGGCGGAGGTGCACAGCTCCCCGATGAACTTGTGTCCTTCGGCTACGAACAGCCCGTGTTCGGTGCGGCTGCGTTTGTCGGCCAGCGAGCGGACGAGTTGTATTTCGGCTTTGGTCATGGTTGCTGCCGTTTTTCGATCGTGAATGTTGTGCCTTCGGTGGCCGGGTGGGTATCGGGAAATACCGTGCGGGCCTCTTCGACCAGAACGCTCTCTTCCTTGTAGCGGGACGAGTAGTGTCCGATTACGAGCCGTCCGGCGCCGGCTTTGAGGGCGATGCGGGCCGCTTCGACCGCAGTGGAGTGACCCCGCTCGCGGGCGATCTTGTGCTCGGCGTGGGCGTAGGTCGCTTCGTGGTAGAGCAGATCGGCCCCCTCGACGAGTTTTGCCGCTTTGGGCGACCAGCTCGTATCCGAGAGATAAGCGTATGAACGTGGCGCGTAAGGCCGGTAGGTCAGTTCCGCATTGGGGAGCGTGTCCCCGTTGTCGAGCAGAATATCTTCGCCCCGCTTGGCGGCCGTGATCCGGGCGATCGAGAGTCCGTATTCCGTGATTTTCTCCTTGCGGACGTTCAGCGGGGGCTGTTTCTCCCGGAACAGGTAGCCGGAGGTGGGGATGCGGTGACGCAGGGGAACGCTCCACACTTCGAGCGTGCGGTTTTCGAACAGCAGGGCGTGCCGGGTCGTATCGACTTCCACCCATTCGATTTCGTAGGGCAGTTGCGTGTCGAAGTAGCGCAGGTGGCATCCGAGCATTTCGCCCAGCGGCGCGGGACCGAAAATCTTGAGCGGCGTGCGGCGTCCGTAGAGCCCCAGCGTCGAGATCAGCGGAAAGAGTCCGAAGACATGGTCGCCGTGCAGATGGGAGATGAATACCGCCCGCAGTTTCAGCGGATTGATTCCGTAGCGGAACATTTGCTGTTGTGCGCCCTCGCCGGCATCGACCAGGTAGTGCTGTTCGTGTACCTTGACGATCTGCGCCGACGGATGTCGGTCGGGCGTAGGTTTGGCCGAGGCCGAGCCTAATATGGTTACGCTGAAACTCATCTTTTTTCGATTTTATAGGGCATCTTTCGCCCTTCCTCGTCCTCCCCGAAAGGGAGATACTTGAAGTATGTCCCTTCCGTGTCGTCCGTCGTCATGTCAAAATCTGCACCCCTAAAATCAAAAAAGGGTTGCAGGGAATGGATACCTTCCGTTCTTCTTCGTCCTTTCCGAAAAGGGTGACAGCCGCGTCGAAACCCATGCTGCAGGAATTGGAAGGAGTTCGAGGGTTTCCGTGTTCTCCGCCTGCCGGTTTTGCAAGACCGGGTTTCGAACGGTCGGAAACCGTCCGGCTGTCGGGGATGAAGAAAGGGAACGGCTTGTGCGCACTCGTTCCCTTTCTTGAATAGAAATTACTGCAGCAGGAAACGTTCGCAGTCGAGAGCGGCCATACAGCCCGAGCCGGCGGCCGTAATCGCTTGGCGATAGTGGGGATCCTGCACGTCACCGGCGGCGAAAACGCCTTCGACGCTGGTGCGGGAGCTGCCCGCTACGGTTTTGATATAACCTTCGGCGTCGAGTTCCAGTTGGTCTGCGAAAATCTCCGTGTTGGGATGGTGCCCGATCGCCACGAAGAAGCCAGCGATGTCGATTTTGGTTTCCGTGCCTTTGTTGTCGCGCAGCAGGGCGCCTGTTACGCCGGTTTCATCGCCCAATACTTCGGCCGTGTTGTGCTCGAAGAGGACTTTGATGTTCGGGGTGTTCATTACCCGCTCCTGCATGGCTTTCGAAGCCCGCAGGTAGGGCTTGCGGACGATCAGATATACCTGGCGGCAGATCGAAGCCAGGTAGGTGGCCTCCTCGCATGCCGTATCGCCGCCTCCGACGACCGCTACGTCCTTCTTGCGGTAGAAGAATCCGTCGCAGGTGGCGCAGGCGCTGACGCCCATGCCCTTGAATTTCTCTTCGGAGGGCAGTCCCAGGTATTTGGCTGCGGCGCCGGTCGAAATGATCAGGGCTTCGGCTTGGATCTCCTTCTCTCCGTTCACGATGACGTGGAACGGGCGCGAGGAGAGATCGACGCTGGTAATGACGCCCGGGCGGATATCCGCCCCGAAGCGCAAGGCCTGCCGGCGCATGTTATCCATGAGTTTGGGGCCGTCGATGCCTTCGGTGAAACCGGGGAAGTTTTCGATTTCGGTGGTGGTGGTGAGCTGTCCGCCCGGCTCGATCCCTTCGTAGAGTACCGGCGAGAGGTTCGCCCGGGAGGTGTAGATCGCAGCCGTATAGCCCGAAGGGCCGCTGCCGATGATCAGACATTTTACGTTTTCCATAGAGTATTTTTTGTTAAGTTATTAAGCTTCGACGTATTCGTTTTCTTCGATGTAGCGCGGTGTGAATCCGCCGACGATGCGTCCGTTGTAGTCGGCAAGCGCCCAGAGCCCTTCGCTCCGAATGCGAGAACAGCCCGTGTAGGGGTTGTAATCGACGATTTCGTAGCGGGGTTCGATCACGTAGTGTCCCCGTTTGTCGATCAGGCCCATGCCCTGTGCGGTCTGGACTTCGGCGCGTCCTTCGCGGAAGTCGGCGGCCCAGACGAATTGCGGCGCGATAACCGGTCGGTTTTCGGTATCGACGAACCCGTAGCCGGTTTCGTCTTCCACACGAACCAGTTGATCGGACATCTCGCCCACGAACAGATGTCCCGGAAATTCGGGCAGCGTGGTGTAGCGGGACGGTTCCGCGTCGCAAAGCATTTGCCCCTTGCCGCCCTGTTCGCGCACGAACTGACGCAGACGTTCGAATCCTTCGGCGTCGTGTCCTTCGCCGAAACGGGCGAAATGGTACCGGACGGGAATCAGTCGTCCGTCGGAGGTGACGTAGAGGTTGCCGGGTTTGAGATTGTTGTGGCTGAAGCCCAGCTCGGACAGTCCCGCCTCCAGTTTATCGAGCGCCGACCGCAGGGATTCGGCATCGAACTCTGCGGCGCAGACCGAAAGGGGGCGCCCTTCGGGCAGCCGATGCAGCACCACATCGCAGGTGCGGGTCGTCCCGGTGTCGTCCGTGTAGGTCATTTCGTCGCGCAGGATCGTGTATTCGGTAAGCAACGGTGTCCGGAGGTACCGAAGCCGGGCCGCTGTCTGTTCGACGGCGAAGATCGAGGCTGTCGAGAGCGGGAAGCAGAGCAGGTATTTCCGGCTCTGCCATTCGATTTCCGCTTCGGCGAAGCGACTGGTGCGCGACAGGGCTACTCCTCCCGTCGCCGTCCGGCGGGGATGGCAGTCGCGGAGCGTCGAAAAGGCCAGATCGGGAGCCTGGAGCGCTTCGGTGAAGTTATAAAGGGTGGGAACGGTCATCTTTTTACTGTATTTTGATGCTGATCGAGCCGATGTTGAGGATGGCGATGAGTTCGGCGATCGACGTGTTGTAACTCATTCCCCGGAAGGGTGGTTTGGCCAGATCGCCCCGCACCTGTCGGATCGCCTCTGAAAGCTCTTCGGGCATCGGACTCGAACAGTCGTGCAGCAGTCTTGCGTAGCGGTTGTCGGCGGGAATCTCCTCTTCGGTCGGAAAGAGCAGCGAACGTGAGTCGGACGTGGTGGCGATATGGATGTTGATCAGGAGCACCTTGCCGTCGGTGGTTCCGATGGTGCGGATCTTTTCGCAGATCGCGAGCTGTTCGCGCTGGTCGCAGTCCGAGGCTTCCCCGTCGGTGATGTTGAAGACGATGGGCGGAAAACTTTCGCTGTGGGCCGGATTCGTGCACCACGCTTGTGTCAGGTCGCGGATTTGCAGCAGCGCTTCGTACATGGGTGTCTGTCCGACCGCTTTCGGAGCGATCCAGGCCGGCATCGAAATCTTGCGGAAGGTGGCTTCGCCGTCCGGCATGCGGCGCTCCACGACCGTTTCTGCGAAATCGACGGGCAGAGCGGCCAGCCGCGATACCGGAACCAGCGGCTCCGGATCGTTCAGCAGCGATACGATTCCGTCGCCCGAATAGCCCAATACCGCGATGTCGTAGTAGTCGCGCACCTCGTCGCTGCGCCGGGCCCGTTCGATGAGTTCGAACAGCAGCCGGTTGGTGACTTCGGCGACGGCTTCGGCCTTGGTGGTCTGTCGTCCCCGGAACAGGAGTTTCTCCGCCATCGAGCCGGATTGGTCGATGGCCAGGATGAAGGCTGTGCGGTGGCTCCGCGTGATACTTTGGGTGTACATTATCGGATTCCTCTTACGGTGTGGTAGTCCTGCATTTTCTCCTCCTCCGAATCGGCATCCACGCCGTATCCGACGGCCATGGCGGGCGAGCAGTCGCGGGCCCGGTCGTCTTCGGCGGATTTATGGAGTGTTTCGCGGGTTCGCTCTCCGGCTGTCACGGCTTCTGCGATCTCTTCTGGGGAGGGAGCGTGTCCGAGCAGTTGCACGAGCACCCCTTCCGCCCAACTGCGGGCGTAATGGTCGTAGTCGGCGGCTATCCGGCCGAATGCCCGGTCGATGCCTTCCAGCGAATCGATGCCGCCGTTCGCAATGGCGTCGAGGATGCGTTTCACCTCCCGGCGGGGAACGTATTGCCCCGCCACATCGTTCCAGCGGCCCGTGCCGTCCGCACGACCCGGTTCGCCGTTTCGGAGCATTGCGCCGAGCGAGGCGACGATCGCCTTATTGTAGAGCTTCAGGCCCCTTTGCAGCTGCGTGGAGCGGATCAGGGCGTGGTTGTGGACATAACTCTCCGCGTCGGGGTGCGCTTCCGCCAGCGAGTTGAGGGTATTGACCGCATCGATCATTCCTCCGGCCAGATAGGGGTTGTCCTCCTCGAAGTTGATCCGGTCGCGTTTGACGGTGCGCCGGTCGCGTTCGGGCCATTTCCCGATGTCGCGCACGGTGCCGTAGCTGGTGAGGTTGGCGCCCGGCATCAGCGCCGAACGTCCGTCCTGTTCCACCAGGTAGGAGAACGGAAACGCCGAGGTGTCGTGATGCTGCGTATGGCGGCCCAGGACCAGCGTAAAGGGTCCTTCGATGGCCGGAGCCATGATGTAGGTGCCGCTGCCGAATTTGCAGCCCCGCAGGTGGACGGACTGGTGCACTGCGCCGCTCTTGAAGAGGTGGTTGCTCTGGTTGGCGCCGCTGCCGGCGTTGAAGAACGAGAACATTCCGGCGATCAGCAGCGAGGATTTGTGGTGCGAAACGGTGTAGGGACCCGCGAAGATCGAAACGGCCTCTCCGTTTTCGCAGTGGCTGTTGGCGAAAAAGAGCGAATCGACGGCCGTGAAGTGTTTGTCCAGCGTGCAGCATTCGCCGGCGAAGCAGCGTTCGAGAAGCGTGCCGCCGTCAATGCGGGCTCCTTCTGCGGCGATGAAATCGCGGGCCTGGACGTCGATGCCGACATAAGCTCCGGCGCAGACCGTGCCGTTTTCCAACAGGGATGCTCCGTCGATCGTCGCTCCTTTCCCGATATTGACCTCCCGGATGAAACGGGCGCCGGTGATGCGTGCGTGCGGACCGACGGTACCGAGGGTGTCGCGGCGTTCTGCGGCGTAGCGTTCGATCATTCGTTCGATGGCTTCGACAGCCTCGGGGCGATAGCGATAGACGGCCAGGATGTAGGCGGTCTGGGCGGTGAGTCGGTCGTAGATCCGTACGGTACGTCCGCCGTTCTCGTTGATGGCGGCGACCCGGACTCCGTTGCCGAACGAGGATTCGCGGCGGCATTCGAGCGCCGTAACCCCTTCGATCAGCGCCTCTTCGCCGATGCGGTAGTTGCGTATGGTGCAGCGGCGCAGCCGTGCTCCCCGCCCGATCTGTACGCGTCCTTCGAGCCGACAGCCCGAAAGTTGGGCCGGGGTGAAGTTTTGTGCGACTTCGATGGCATCCCAATTTTCCGCGCTGTTTCCGGCGGCCGTGAGCGCCTCGATTTCGGCCGGTGTCGGTTTTCTGTATTCCGTCATGTCGTCGTTGCGATTCGAAATATTGAAGACAAAGATCGTGAAAGGTGAGGGCAATCGTGCGGGCTTGCACGCAAAGATTGCCGAACTGCCTCCGATCTTCTGCAAAGATAGCGAAAGCCGAGAGAAAACGGGAACTTATTCCCGGTTTTCCGAGGCGCATCCTATCTAAAACTATGTCAAAGATAGCGAAAGGTGGACGGCAAGCCAAACATCCCTTTTAGTTTCTTTTTTTGCGTGGCAGAGTTCACGAGTGCCCTCTGCTTCGCTTCGACCGTCGGTTGTCCGAACTTGTCCGAGTCGCCTTCTATCTTTTGCAAAGATAGTCAAAGCGACGGGCAATCGAAAATTTATTTTTCGGATTGCCGCGAAACAACCCTGTCGGAACAGGTATTCTTCGGATAAAGATAGTTGTTCGCCGTCAAATATGCAAGGTGGTTCGGGGTTCCTTGCGGCCGATGGCCAGACGTTGTCCGTCGCGGACGACGATCGCCCGGCCGTTTGCGAACGGTTTTACCGCGTTGCAGTCCGAACAGTCGATCGCTACGGCACCGGTGGGGTCGATGAAATGCCAGCAGCGTTCCGTGCGGACGGCGGCCAAGCCTTCGGAGAAGTCGAAACCGGCGTCGTATATGGGTGGGATCAATTCCCGTTCTCTGATTTTGAAACCCCACAGTCCGTCCCGGACGAAGAGTTCGCCCCGGTCGGCCGGAGTTTCGGGCCCGCAAACGGCGTATCGGACGAGCGGCTTCAAGTTCGGCAGGCGCATCAGCGGGGATTCGAGCAACCGGGCGATGCGATAGCGGACGGCGTCGCCCGCCTTTTCGAACAGTGCGAGGCATTCTGCGTGGGCCGCACAGCCGTGCCGGACGATTTCCCGGGGCGAGAGCAGCAGTCCCTCTCCCCGGTTGTAGCGGGCGAGCAGTCCGGGTTCGAGCGCCAGCGCGTGCAGGGTCGTGGAGATCGTGGCGATGGAGTAGTCGTCGATCGACGCGTCGAAATCCTCCGCCGTGCGTCCGGGGTGCTGGTAGGCTGCCGTGCCCAGTTCGGGACTTTTCTCTCCGGCGAAGACGGGAAGAAACATCGCATCGAAATCCACCGGACGGAGCGTGCCGCTCTCATCCAGCAGAATATTTTCGGGTTTCAGGTCCCCGTGCGCCCAGTCGCTTTCGAGAAGTTCCAGCGCCAGGCGGTCGAACTGTCGGGCCAAGTTGCTGAGGTGCGCTTTGTCGCCGGAGCCGGCGCCCCGCATAACGGCTTCGTAGAGCGTGATTCCTTCGATCCAGTCGTCCACGACCACGTCGCACCACTCGCCCTGCCCGTCGGCCTGCCAAACGTAAAGCTCTTGCCGCAGGAGTTTCTCTTGATAGATCGCTTCGAGGTGCTCCATAGGCCGTGTGTAGCATTTGAGCATTTTGTACCGGCTGCCGCAGCGGATTTTGAAAACCACCGCGCTGTTGCCGACCCAGCGCAGGGGTTCGCCGTCCGAAGAACGGCACACTTCGATTTCTCCCAGCGTGCGGGTCAGCCCATAGGGATCTTGAAGAGCCTCGATGAATTGGCGGATCGAATGGAGCATGGATAACAGGATGAAGGGAAGATAAAAACAAGTGGAAAACCGAAGGCTCTCCACTTGCAGGATTGAAGAAAAGCGTACGGGAACGCTTTTCCGGTGTCGGATTAGTGGCAG
>OGRN01002953.1_pt1 | contig 12543 bp, 16 predicted proteins | sample 1553401 | NCBI WGS metagenome assembly OGRN01 (sample SAMEA2580096, study PRJEB22360) | human gut metagenome | biome: human gut; feature: human-associated habitat; material: faeces | place: Denmark | collected 2008/2010 | reverse complement strand
AAGAAAGGGATGTCCCTTTCTTATAAATCTAAAAATTCATAGTTTTGGGACACCCCCATTCACACATTCACATCTAAAATTCAATTCCCTTTCCCAGTGCGTCTTTCAGATATGTCACCACATCTTCCAGCTTATGCACGGCTTCCATCTTTTCTTCCCAGTCTTCGCCTTCCATATCTACATTGATCAGGCATTGCTGGATACGCTTTAAATCTTTAATCAAATCTTCCGTCACAAGAAAACCCCCTGTCTTTTTGAATCATTCTAATCTTTCGTGTCCCTCATTAGCTACCTTACAAAAATTATACACTGATTGTATTGCAAAATCAATCTCCCAGTTCGTTCCTGTCCCTCATGTCCTGCAGAAGCGCAATAAATCTTCTGGCCGCAGGCGTCAGTTTTTTTCTGGAACACACGCCTACTCCAAGCTGCCGTGTGATCAGCGGCTCCAGCGGACGATACTGGATCCTTTCTTTTTCTTTTTCAATGGCAAGCCTCGGAAGTACGCTAATCCCCAGATGATTTGCCACCATCGAGAGAATTACATGGGTGTCCTTTGATGATACCCGGATCTTGGGCGTGATCTTCGCTCTCTGTATGACTTCACGCAAGTCATAGTCATCCTCAATAACAGAAATGATAACCGGCATCCCCGAAAACTGTTCCAGCGGGAACGGCATGTCATCCTTCAGATAAAAATCCTTTGGAAAAATCGCAACCAACGGTTCTTCATACAAGGGCAGCCATTCCAGATTCCCCGTATTTTTTCTGCTTAAAAGTCCAAAATCCGCCCTGCTGCTTTCCAGCCATCCCTGGATTTCATCCGTATTTCCCTCTAAAAGTTCCACCTCGATCCCCGGATATTCCTTCTGGAACCTTCGCAACGCCACCGGAAGCCAGTTACAGGAAATACTTGCAAAAGACGCAATCGTAAGGTGCCCGGTCTCCAGTCCATTCAGCGACTGGATCGTCTGCTCCAGATGTTCGTTGACTGCCAGAAGCTCCCTTACCAACGGAAGAATCATCTTAGCATTTGCAGTCATCGATACCCCCTGCCGTCCCCTTAAAAACAGTGGAAATCCCATTTCTTTTTCCATCGCCTTTAATATATGGCTGACTCCCGGCTGGGTATATCCCAGACGCTCCCCGCTTTTTGTAAAATTACAGGTATCTGCAACATCAGCAAAAAGCGCATACTTACTAATATCCATAAACCTCGCCTCCTAACGAAAAAGCGCTTCCCAAAAGGGAAACGCCTCCTTTGGCCATTGTTCTTTTTTATGCCAGCCATTATAAAAGATATCTTAAAAAAAATCAAGTTTATCTTTCCGCCGCTTTATCTGCCATGCAAAATATTTATGACAGGATGAAAAAATCTTGTTTTACAGAATCTCTGGACGGGTCTATAATGCCGGTATAGTTCAACAGCGAATATGCGGCAGGCAATGGTGCTTATAAAATGCGCCTTGTCTGCCGTTTCTGTTTTACATTCTCTGTATGCAGACACTGCTGATCTATAATACATAACGGAGGTAACAATATTATGAAAAGAAAACTTATTTCCATTTTACTGATGTGTGCGATGGTGTCATCTTTAGCAGCAGGCTGCGGAAGTTCTCCTGGTTCTTCTGACACATCCTCTGATGACTCCTCTTCCGGCAGCTCTTCTTCCAAAAAAAGCACCGGTCTTGACTGCGAAGGCGCCCTGGACGGCGTGACCCTGGCACTGGGGACTTCCGGAACCTACGCCCCCTTCTCCTATTATGCCGATGATGGCATGACTCTTCAGGGATATGACATCGACCTGCTGAACCGGCTTCAGGATATTCTCGGATTCGACATTGCAGACGATACCATCCAGGCTATGGACTACGGCGCCCTTACCACTTCCCTGACTCAGAACCAGATCGATGTGGCAGCAGCCGCACTGTGCGCGACAGATGAAAGAAAAGAAAACATGAATTTTACGGATACATATTATGATGCCGGCATCGTTGTCGTCGTTGCAGAAGACAATAATGATATCACCAGCGTAGACGATCTGAAAAACGGCGACTACACCGTAGCCGTGCAGACCGGAACAATCTCCTATGAATATGCGGCGGCAAATCTTCCTGCAGACTGCCTGCAGACATTCGACTCACAGGCACTGGCTTACCGTGCCGTAGAAGACGGACAGGCAGATGCTACGATCTATGACGCGCCCGGCACCGCTTATTCCATCAGTACCGGAGAGATCCACTTAAAGATCGTAGGCGATGAATTTTATAACGGCCAGGCTCCATATGCCATCGCCCTCTCCTTCTCCATCTGCGATGAATATCCTGAAATCGTAGACTGGTTCAATGAAGCGATCCAGTACTTGTCTGACGAAGGTGTGCTGGACGAATTAAGCGCTAAATGGTGCGAAGTATAAAGGAGATTTTCTTATGAATACCGATTTTTTATCTACCATGATACCGATGCTTTTTGAAGGTCTGAAGGTAACGCTTCAGGTATCGGTAACCGGAATCATCCTTGGGTTCCTGCTTGGCTCTGTCAGTGGTTATGCACTGCAGAGCCACAGCCGGACCGCAAAAGGGATTGCTTCTGTTTATATCTGGATTATCCGCGGCACGCCCCTGGTAGTTCAGGCGTTATATGTATACTTTGTCGTGCCGGCCATCGTCACTCTGATCATAGGCAGACGGTTTGTCCTGGACAGTACTCTGGCCGGAATCATTGTCATCACACTGAATGCAGGCGCTTTCATCTCTGCCATTGTAAAAGGCGCCCTGGAAGGTGTAGACGAAGGCCAGAAGGAAGCAGGCGCATCTCTGGGTCTTTCCAGCCGTCAGATCCTGCTGCATATTATCATCCCTCCTGCTTTTAAATCCATGCTTCCCGGCCTTTTTAACCAGTTCATCATATCCGTAAAGGATACGGCACTTCTTTCCATCATCTCGGTCAACGAGATTACCCGGCAGACTCAGAACTATGTAGCCCGTACTTTTAATACGATCCCTGCATATACCATCTGTGCACTGTTCTACCTGCTGCTCCTGTCCATTCTTATGATACTGCAGCGTATGGTAGAACGCAAAATAGCAAAATAAAGGAGGCTTCATCATATGTCTGAAACTTTAATATCTGTAAAAAATTTAGGAAAATCCTTCGGTGATCTGGAAGTACTCAAGGATATCAGTCTGGACGTCCATGAAGGCGAAGTTGTCTGCGTCATCGGGCCGTCCGGTTCCGGCAAAAGCACACTGCTTAGATGTATCAACCAGCTCGAACAGCCGACTTTTGGAAACATCTATTACAAAGGCGAAGATCTGATGAATGATAAAGCTGATATCCGTAAATTCCGGGAAGAGGTAGGCATGGTATTCCAGCGCTTCAACCTGTTCCCACTGAAGACAGTTCTGGGCAATGTTGCACTGGCGCCTGTCCTTACCAAACACAAAACAAAACCAGAAGCAGAAACTTACGCGATGGAACTGCTGAAAAAAGTAGGGCTGGAAAGCAAGGCTTCCGCAAAACCGGATATGCTTTCCGTCGGTCAGCAGCAGCGTGTAGCCATCGCCCGGGCTCTGGCTATGGACCCGGCTGCTCTTCTGTTTGACGAGCCGACTTCTGCACTGGATCCCGAACTTGTAGGGGAAGTCCTCAATGTGATGAAGGCCCTCGCAAAAGAAGGCATGACTATGGTCATCGTCACCCATGAAATGGCTTTTGCCCGGGACGTAGCTGATCGCGTAATCTTTATGGCAGACGGCTATATCGTAGAAGAAGGGACCCCGGAAGAAGTGCTGGAAACACCAAAGGAATACCGGACCCAGGCCTTCCTTTCCAGATTCCTGGCTTCTTGATCAGACGTCCGACAAACCAACGGAAAAGGCAGGAGAATTTATGGAAAAATATGTTGTAACCATCACGAGGGAATTTGGAAGTCTGGGAAGGCCGATCGCCAGACGGCTTTCTGAACTATTACAGGTGGAATATTATGACAGGGATATCGTGGAGGAGGCCGCTAAACGTATGAATCTCCCCGTATCCGTTATCAGCGGCAGGGAAGAAAAAAGCTCTGGCTTTTTCAAGATGCTTTTCCCTCTGGGCACCGATTCCGAAGAAAACCAGCGAAAGCTTTTTCAGGTCCAGTCAGAGATCATATGCCGGTTCGCTGCAAAAGATTCCTGCATTATCGTCGGGCGGTGCGCCGACTATGTACTGGCAGACCATCCTAACGCTGTTCATGTCTATATCTATGCCTCCTACACAGACCGACTGAAAAATTGCATCCAGACGCTTGGCATGAAACACGACACCGCCCGCAAGATGATCACAGATGTTGACAAAGCCCGGCTTGCATATCACCGCCGGTTCGCCCATTATTCCCCCGGCGACCCGGCTCACAAACACGTCATACTCAACAGCAGCCTGCTGGGCGTAGAGGGGACCGCACAGGCCCTGGCTTCCCTGGTACGAATAAAACAAAAAGAAAAAGGCTGGTCATTTCACCAGCGGTTTGGTACAATAAATTCATGGAAAAACAGGAGGTAACTATCCATGAAATTAATGATCGCATCCGATATCCACGGTTCTGCATACTACTGTAGAAAAATGACAGAGGCATATCAACGGGAAGAAGCGGACAGGCTCCTGCTCCTTGGCGATATTCTCTACCACGGTCCCCGAAATGATCTTCCAAGAGACTATGACCCCAAAGAGGTCATCGCCCTTCTGAATCCGCTGAAGGAAAATATCCTCTGTGTCCGCGGCAACTGCGATACAGAAGTGGATCAGATGGTCCTGGAGTTTCCCATCATGGCAGAGTACTGTCTGCTGGAACTGAACGGCCAGGCCATTTTTGCCACCCACGGCCATCACTTTCATCCTCAGAATCCACCGATGCTGAAGAAAGGCGATATCCTTTTAAATGGACATACCCATATCCCGGCAAACCAGAATATGGGTACTTACACATATATGAATCCAGGATCTGTATCCATCCCAAAAGAAGGATCTTCCCACGGGTATATGATCTTTGACGGAACATTTACCTGGAAGGATCTGGACGGAACAATCCTTTCTATCTGACTAAGAAAAGACTTTCTGCAGATCCAGTTTCTCTCCACTTGAAAGATACTGGATCTGTTCTCCTAAAATTCCCTTTAAAATCTCATAAGCCGGCACTCCTGTACAGTGTCCGGTGACATATTTTGCCGGTATTTTCTTTAATTCTTCTGCTGTCTTTCGGATCGTTTCTTTCTCTTCCGGCGTATATTCACCCTTTTTCATCATATGGAAGCCACTGATCACAAGATCCGGATATCGTCCCCTAAGTTCAGAATACCGGTCCAGAATATTCAGGATCCCATTGTGCGCACAGCCGGAAAGCAAGATTTCCTTTCCTTCACAGATTACGATCAGATACTGTTCGTGGGAAAATGTATCCTGCACGAGCTTTCCATCTTTCCTTACCTTCAGTTCCCGGTTCCCTTCCGGCCACATCCGTCTTCCTGATACATTGGTAAACAACAGGAGTTCTTCATCTATCTTCAGATCCCCTCCGACAATGACTACCTGAGAAAGCTTCCTGATCTCCGGATCCAGACCGATATAATCCATTCCACTTTCCCGTTCATGATAATAGCTTTCAAATGCTCCTTCCCGGATATAGATCCTTGCCTTGGGATTTATCTTTGAAAAAGCCAGGATCCCTCCGCCGTGGTCATAATGGCCGTGACTTAAGATTACAAGATCTACAGCCTTCAGATCCACTCCCAGATGTTCTGCATTCTTTAAAAAGGCGTCCGACGCCCCGGTATCCATCAGAATCTTATGCCGCTTTGTCTCCAGATAAATACTAAGACCGTGTTCTGCCACACATCCATGATCAGCTCCCATATTTTCTACCAGATTCTGTATCCTCATCCTCTACACCTCCCCATTGACATACCGCTCCAGGGATTCCTGGATTTCCCTCATCTCTCGGGCAGTCTCCGGATTAGAATAAGGGATCCTGCCCACCAGCCTGGCAACATAATTTTCTTCCCGGATCATCTCAAGAGAAGCCCGGAAATTAATATCGAAAAAGTAGGCAAGGTAGGATACCCAGTAATCCATTTTGGTCTTTCTAAGAGGAGAATAGATCGATTCCTTTCTCCGGAACTGCTCCATAACCGCAGGAGTAATAGACTGCTTTCCCACCTCTTCTGCCAAAGCTCCCATGAAAGTCTCCACCGGATCCTCCAGCTTGACCCTGCAGTTATCCAGTTTATCTGCATCCCGGATGATCCTGGCATGAAGCAGAGTCCTCTCATCCTGTATCCCTTCCAGCCGGAAATCACTGTGTCTGGCAATCGCTGTTTCGATGATAGGATCCCACTCATCCTCTTCCAGAAACTGCCGGATCATCCCCTCCTCAAACAAGATCTTCACCCCAAACTGCGCATGATCCATCGTGGCCGGTTCAAAACTGTCAAACCGTCTGATCTGTTCAAACCGCCCGATATCATGAAGAAGACCTATGATCTGGGCAAGCTTTGTATCCTCCTCGGAAAGCCCCATTTTCTGTGCAATCTTTTTACTGTACGCCACCACCCCGTAGGTATGCGTGATTTTTAAACGGATCTTATCATCCTCTCTGTCATAGTCATCAAGATAGGCTTCAAAGCTTTGGACCGCATGTTGAAGATTCATCTTTTCCTCTCCTTTTTCTGAAAATATTTTCCGGTCTTTCCCTCCGGAGTGCATGCACCGGGCATGCCCGGATACATTCTCCGCACCGGATACACTCCGGACTGTTCGGCTGTTCCCAGACCCGGATATCCATCCCGCATGCTTCCTGACATCTGCCGCATCCGATGCATGTATCCTCCACCTGATATCTGTAACAGGCAATCGAGTTAAAAAAGCTGTAGACCGCTCCAAGCGGACAGATATATTTGCAAAAAGGCCTGTAAATCCAGACAGCCAGAAATACTAGGAAAATCAAAAGTCCCAGTTTCCAGCCAAACAGAGCCCCTGCCGCCTCCCTCAGAGCCTCAGAAGCAGCCGTCAGAGGCAGTCCCGCCATCAGTGTCCCGGCAGGGCAGATATACTGACAAAACCAGGGCTTCGACTGCCCGAATTCTCCCAGGGCAAACATCGGCAGAAGGAGAACAAACACCACAAGGATGACATATTTCAGCCATGTCAGAATCCGATGTGCCGGAAGATTTTTTCTCTTTCCCGGGACGGGAATCTTGTACAAAAGATCCTGCACCAGCCCAAACGGGCACAGCCAGCCGCAGACAAACCTGCCAAGCACGGACCCGAACAGAAGAAGAAAGCCAGCCACATAGAAAGAGAACTTCGACCCTCCTGTCAGAACCGCCTGCAGGGCTCCGATCGGGCAGGAGCCAAGGGCTCCCGGGCAGGAATAACAATTTAACCCCGGCACACACATCGTCTTCAGCGGCCCTGTATAGATTTTCCCGGTCAGAAAGCCGAATACATACCCATTCGTGACCGCTGTAAAGACGATCTGTACCAGTAGCCTTAATTTTCTAACCAATTCCAATACACTCCAGACATATATATATTGCTTTGATCCACACAGTCCCGGCTTCTCCCCTCCAGATTCCAATGGACAGAAACAAAACTCCCAGCATTACCAGTCCGCTCAGAAGGAAGATGCGCTTTTTCCCGCTCATTCGCCTGCCTCATTTCGAAGATCTTCAATGATCTGCGTCCACTCTGCTCCCGACCGTGCACCGGCATAACTTTTCCCGACCTGATTTCCGTCAGAATCCACAAATACCGTCGTCGGCACCACACTGACATAACTGAGCACATTTTTCTGAAGATCTGCTGATGCTGTCAGATGGACATAATCTGCCTGGGTAGACTGTACGATTTCCTCTGCCTTGGAATCTCCCGGCTCCGTCACGTCACTGATCAGACCGATCACCTGAAATTCACTGCTGTCATAGGATCGGCCAATCTCACCAAGATCCGGCATTTCCTGGATGCAGGGACCGCAGAAGGTTCCCCAGATATTGATCATCGTAAGCTTTGACTGCCCGAAAATCTCCTGGGTGACCTTATCTCCCTCCAACGTCTGTGCCTCAAATTCTCCGAATATATTTTGCCCCGACTCACTGCTTTCGGCTGATGCTTCTTCCTGTACGCTCCTGGCATTTCCTGTGTCTTCTGCTTCTTCTCCTCCACAGGCAGCTGTGGCGATGAGCAGAAAAAGTCCCATTGTAAGGGCCGCGCCAACATACTTTTTCTTCATAAAGGACCTCCTTTTTGCTTTCCAGATTGTGTGTCCCCAGTATAACATACAGTCTTGAAATTTTGAACCGTGATTTCCAGCCTCCAAAAAAAGCCGGGGCAGTTTCCTTCCCGGCTTTTCCATGCTCTTATTATACTTTTATTTTCCCCACAGATTTTCCGGATACACTCCGTCTTCGACCAGCTGCCGGAAAGCCTCCTCCACGGCAGGCTTGTCTTCCTTGTAGGTAATCCCGAACCATTTATCCTGGGTCTCCAGAACCTTCACTCTGGCACGTCCTTCCCGGATCAGTCTGTCCACGATGGTGGGGAGAAGATACTCTTTCTTCAGAGGATCACCGGATCCATCCTCCAGGAACTCCCGGAATCCTTCCTCCAGATATTCAATAAAAGACGGCTCCCCTGCCCACATATTCATGGATACCCGCTCATTTTCCGTAAACCACTTCTGTACCTCCGGATTATCACAGATCAGGTTGCCCTTCTCATCTCTGCCGATCCCTGTAGTCTCTACCACATGAGTCAGAAAATCGTTTTCATCTGCTTTACAGATTCCCCGGGTTACGGTACCGTTATCACTTAAGGTATTTTTCAACACAAATCCCGCCATTCCCATGCAGAATTCGGCGTCGCACGCTTCACGTCCCACCAGAAAATCATGGAGCTTCCGGAAGGCTTCTTTCCCATAATAATCATCCGCATTGATGATCACAAACGGCTCCTTTACCACATCTTTGCAGCAGAGGATCGCCTGACCGGTTCCCCAAGGCTTGGTCCTTCCCTCCGGCACCTGAAATCCTTCCGGAATATCCGTAAGCTCCTGGAACACATACTCTACCTCTATCTGTTCCCGGATCCTGTCCCCGATCACTTCCTTAAACTCTGCTTCAATGTCCTTTCGGATGATAAACACAACTTTGTCAAAGCCAGCTTCTTTTGCATCGTAGATGGAGTAGTCCATAATGATCTCCCCATGCTTTCCCATCTTTGCCAGCTGTTTGATTCCGCCTCCATAGCGGGAGCCGATACCGGCTGCCATAATGATCAGTGTCGTCTTCATAATATTAACCCTCTTATCATTTTATAGTCCCAGAACATCTGAGATCGCGCCCATCTCTTCCAGAGCCACATCGATCAGATCATCCAGGCTAAGCCCTGTAAACTCGATCGCTTCCATATAGTCCCGGTTTGCCCCTGCAGCAAATCTCCGTTCATTAAACCGCTTCATCACTGATTTGTGCTTCACACTGGCAATCTTTTTATCCGGATAGATCTGAGCCACTGCCTTTACAAAACCGCTCATCGGGTCTGCTGACAGGACCGCATACTGCAGCTTTGTTTTCGCTTTTACACCGCTCTTTGGATTATGTGCACAGATTGCGTCAAACAGCACTTTATCCTCGATCCCTTCTTTTTTCAGGATCTCCACAGATGTGGGGCCGTGTACACTCATATCATTGCGCCAGTCGCACTGCTCCTCATCCAGATCATGCAAAAGCCCTACAATCCCCCAGTACTCAACCTCGTCGGGCGCCAGCCTCTTGGCCAGCCCCTTCATGATTGCCTCCACAGCATAAGAATGGGTGATGTAATTTTCTCCCTTCATGTACTTCATCAGTATCTCATGTGCCTGTTCCCGGTCCATCTATGACTCCTCCTTTGTTTCCTGGTCCTTATCTGCAACAATTGTAACATATAAGGAGCAGAAATTCTACAATCAGAATCCCTGCTCCTTGTATTTTCGGCCATACAGTCCTGTTTTTATTATTCTTCCGGAACTACGATCAGATCCTTGGTAAAGTGGTTCAGAACTTCACATCCGTCTTCTGTGATAATTACCAGGTCCTCGATGCGGACGCCGATATTCTCATCTGGAAGATAGATACCTGGTTCTACAGAGAAGCACTGTCCAACCTGGATGATATCTTCATTTACAGAAGATACATCACCGAACTCATGATCCTCAAGTCCGATGGAGTGTCCGGTTCTATGTGTGAAATACTCTCCGTATCCCTTTTCTTCAATGTAATTTCTTGCAGCCAGGTCTACATCGCACATACGATTGCCCGGTTTTGCAGCTTCGATACCACGTCTGTTTGCTTCGCAGACGATATCATAGATCTCTCTTGCACGATCAGAAACCTCACCGATAAATACGGTTCTTGTCATATCAGATGCATAGTTATCTTTGAATCCGCCGATATCCAGGATGACACAGTCACCGCGTTTTCCCTTGGAATCATCGGTTACATGATGCGGATCTGCTGCACCGTGTCCATATGCGGTGATCGGATCAAAGGAAACATCCTCGCATCCCAGCTCTTTGTAAATCTCACGCATCTTTGCGTTCAGTTCCTTCTCTGTCAGTCCTTTTACTACCCATGGAATAATTCTTTCCATAGCAATATCATTGATTCTGGAGGACTCTCTCATCAGCTCCTGCTCTTTCTCATCTTTAACCATACGGATATAGTCAATGATCGGAGAGCCGTTCACAAACTTGCTTCCTCCACCCAGCTCCTGCAGACGGATCAGGAATTTGGACGGCCATGTCTTGTCGATGCCCATTACCTTATCCTTGTCCACATATCTGCTTAAGATCTCTACACCATCTTCAATATCATCATAATAAATGATATCTACGCCCAGATCTGTCTCCTGTGGGAATAATTTGTTGATGATCATTTTGTGATTGCCATTGACATTCAAGTATAATGCCAGAAGTCTTTCTCCTGGGAAAATCCATTTTCCTGTCAGATAGAAAATCGCTACCGGATCGGATACGATCATCTGTGGAACTTCCTTTTCTTCCATTGATTTTAATACTCTGGCTACTTTGTTCTGGTCCATTTTTTCCCCAACCTTTCTTTAAAAGACATTTAAAATCGGCAGCTTGATCCACTACCGACTTCATTTGGTTTTATTATAGTCTTCTCTTAGAAAATTGTCAATTTCTATCGACATTCTTCTTATCTCTTTCCCCGGAAGGATCAAACGTCCGGATACATCCCCCACAGCCGCTGCATCCGCTGCATCCATGGCAGCCTCCGCCCTGGCCGCGTTTCTTCCACATATTCCGCAGGATGAGCACTATGACAAGCAACAGCACTCCGCCTGTCACTATTGTTGATAAAATTCCTCCTATATCTGCTAATGCCATACTCATGCCTCCTTCTTATAAATATCAAAAGCGGAAAGCTCACAGAGGCTTTCCGCTTTCATTTTCTATTCTTCTACTGTTACCAGTTCCTGGTCATCTGAAGCTTCTGCTGTCTCTTCTGCCTCAGTGCCGGCAGTTTCCTCCATCTGCTGTCCGTCTTCTGCGGGGCAGCTGTGTCTCAGGAGTTTCTCCCTCCAGATCTTCAGAACCTTCCTCACTGAACACAATCTCATCATCCAGCTCCAGCTCTGTATCCAGTTTGATGTCACGATATTTGTGCATACCAGTACCAGCCGGAATATGCTTACCAATGATGACATTTTCCTTCAGTCCGACCAGTGGATCTACCTTGCCCTTGATGGCTGCTTCTGTCAGTACCTTCGTAGTCTCCTGGAAGGATGCTGCAGACAGGAAGGAATTCGTAGCCAGAGACGCCTTGGTGATACCAAGCATGATCTGTTCTCCGGTAGCCGGAGTCTTTCCTTCTTTTTCCATCTGTTCATTGACATCCTCGAATACCAGACGGTCTACATTTGTACCTGGCAGGAAGTCTGTATCTCCTGCTTCTTCGACACGGACTTTCTTCAGCATCTGGCGTACGATAACCTCGATATGCTTATCGTTGATATCTACACCCTGCAGGCGGTATACTCTCTGTACTTCCTGGATCATATAATCCTGTACGGCACGCAGTCCCTTGATCTTTAAGATGTCATGTGGATTGACACTACCTTCAGTCAGCTCATCGCCGGCTTCAAGATATGCGCCGTCCTGAATCTTGATCCTTGATCCATATGGGATCAGGTATGCTTTTGATTCTCCGGTCTCATCATTTGTCACGATGATCTCGCGTTTCTTCTTTGTATCATTGATGGATGCAGTTCCTGCAAATTCAGTGATGATTGCAAGACCCTTCGGCTTTCTCGCCTCAAAAAGCTCTTCGACACGAGGAAGACCCTGTGTGATATCGTCACCAGCCACACCACCGGTATGGAAAGTACGCATGGTCAGCTGAGTACCCGGTTCACCGATGGACTGTGCCGCGATGATTCCGACTGCTTCACCTACCTGTACCGGCTCGCCGGTGCCCCACTTGGTCCCCCACGCCATTGAATGTATGT
>OGRN01002943.1_pt1 | contig 12591 bp, 8 predicted proteins | sample 1553401 | NCBI WGS metagenome assembly OGRN01 (sample SAMEA2580096, study PRJEB22360) | human gut metagenome | biome: human gut; feature: human-associated habitat; material: faeces | place: Denmark | collected 2008/2010 | reverse complement strand
GGGTTATATTCAGGGCATACATATGTTAACCGCTTTGGGATTGCTGCTTCTGGAGGCGTGGATTTATCTCCGTATTCAAAAAAAACAAAACGCATAATTACAGCAGTTACAACTGTCAATTAAACATTTTGAGTAGTAGGATTTGTTAGGAGCAATCATTCATCTTATTACTAAATCACAAATTTTGGCACAATGACCATCGTAAAAGCAAATATGCATAAGCATGATACAAAAGCAAGAGAATCGGCATCAAGCGCCGCATACTATACCTTTGTGGCATACTTCGTTGACGGTTTTGGCAGTCTGTATGGAAGTCCCTTGCGAATCTAACGGTAGGAAACAATAATTTCTCTTAGTGTGCAACTTAGCTGCTTCACAAAATTGTATATATTAACCATCTAATAAAGCACGGCAACTCAAAATGAGTTGCCGTGCTTTAATTGGGTAAGCGATAGAAACAGCCTCAATGGAAACCTTTAGGCAGGTTGTTCATATTCTTCTTGTTTACCCCATTGAACGCTAACTAATATGGCGCAGCGATAAGTGCAAAATTCTTCAAATAAAAGCCAGACAAAAGAGCCACGGTTTATTACCGCCTTTCAGTATGGCGTGTTGCAGCTTTGTTCCGTCAGAGTTCTGCAATCATATCTCTTTCTTTTGGGCGAAACTTTTCCGCCTTATCCCAACGGATAAGCTACTTGCACCACAGGATATCACCAGGGATGGCGCTTGATGCCGTTTTATGAGCAGCTATGCGAAAAGACGCTTTTTTCCGTTTCCCTCCGGCGGGCCGCTGCCCGCTCACAGCACCTCGTATACGTTTGCCTCATAGGGGCGCAGCACGGGCGCTTCCTCGGCATAATTACCGATTCGCTTTGCCTGTGCGCCGGAGAGCGGCGCCGGGCGCGGCGTCTGGTGGGCCGTCAGGTTGCATTCCACATAAAATTTTCTGCCGTCCAGCACACGGAAATAGCAGAACACATCCGCATGCCTTTTCGTCTTTAAAAACACGGGACGGAACGCGCCGTATACCAGCGCCGGGTTTTCCCGCCGCAGCGCGATCAGCTTCTTATAATAATGGAACACCGAATCCGGGTCCCGCATCTCGTCGGCGGCATTGCACGTCTGCCAGCCGTCCGCCATGCGCAGCCAGGGCGTTCCTGCGGTAAAGCCGCCGTTGGGCCCCGCGTTCCATGGCATGGGTGCGCGGGCATGGTCCCGCGTGCCGGCCAGGATGCGCTTCCACGCTTCCTCCGACGGCATTTTGCCGCACAGCTCCTGGTACAGGTTGCGGCTCTCCACGTCGTTGATCTCGTCGATGGATGCAAAATCCACATTGGCAAGGCCCAGCTCCTGCCCCTGATAGATGAACGGAGTGCCCTTGAGTGTGAGCTGAAGCGTCGCCAGCAGCTTTGCCAGCGGCGCGCGCACAGCCGGGTCCGGATTCACTTTGCTCACCATGCGCGGGTTGTCGTGGTTTTCAAAAAACAGGCTCATCCAGCAGTTGTCACCGTAATTCTGCTGCCAGTCCAACAGGTATTTTTTCAGGTAGCGCAGGTCGTACCGGTAATCGTCAAAGCGGGTCTTGCCCGGGTTCTCCAGCGCGTCGAAGTTGAACACCATGTCCAGCTCCGCGCGGCTCTCCGCGGTGAGCATTTTGGACATCTGCATGCCCAGGCCCGCCGTCTCGCCCACAGTGACGGCGTCGTAACGGCCAAAGCTCTCCCGCCGCATCTCTGCCAGATATTCGTGCAGGCGCGGGCCGTAAAAATAATGCTCGATGCCCCGCAGGCCGATGGCTCCCGCCAACGCCTCGCTGCCGTCAGCCAAGCCGTCCTTAGAGATCAGGTTGATGACGTCCATGCGGAAACCGTCCACGCCCTTGGCCAGCCACCAGTCGATCATGTCATAGACCTCGCGGCGCAGCGCGGGGTTATCCCAGTTCAGGTCCATCTGCTTTTTGCTGAACAGGTGCAGCGCCCATTCGTCCCGTTCGGGATAGTAATTCCACGCGGGGCCGGAAAAAAAGCTCACCCAGTTGTTCGGCTCTTTTCCGTCCCTGCCTTTGTGCCAGATGTAATAGTCCCGGCAGGGACCGTCGGGGTCGTGCAGGGAACTTTGGAACCAGGGGTGCTCGTCGGAGGTGTGGTTCACCACAAGGTCCATGATAAGCTTCATGCCGTTCGCATGTGCCTCAGCCAGCAGGGCGTCGAAATCCTCCATGGTGCCGAACTCGGCCATGATTTTCCGGTAATCCCGGATGTCATAGCCGTTGTCGTCGTTGGGGGAATCGTATACGGGCGAGAGCCACAGCAGATTTACGCCCAGTTCCTTCAGATAGGGCAGCTTTTCGCGGATGCCCCGCAGATCGCCCACGCCGTCGCCGTTTGAGTCCGCAAAGCTGCGGGGATAGATCTGGTAGGCCACGGCCTCCTTCCACCATTTGCGGGTGATGCCGCCTGTGGGCGCGGGCGGCGTCTGCGTTTCATGGTTCAGCAGGCCCAGCAGGGAATCCACCAGGCTGTCGTCCAGCCTGCCCGGCGCCAGCTTCTGCAAAGCGCGCAGTGAAAGGCGGCGCACCACAGGGTTGGCGACGGCCTTTTCCGGCAGGCCCGTCTGCAAAAGCAGCGTATGGATGATGTCGTGCCCAATGGGCGTCGCATAGATCTCGCCGATGCGGCTGTCCCGTGTCAGCATAAACAAACCTCCTTCGGCGCGGCCGTGCCGCGTGCTTCCAATAAACGCGCGCCTCACCGTGCGAACGTCATCGCAAGGCCGGTGCTCCAGCTTTCGCCAGGCGCAAGGCGCACCGTGTCGGGCTTCTCCTCCCAGATGCCGCTGGCCGTGCGCGCGTCCGGCAAGCCGTGCCACGGCTCGATGCACACATAGCGGACAGGGCCTTTTGCGCTCCACATCAGCACATAGGGGTAGCCTTCGATCCCCACGCTCACGCGGCGGCCCGTCTCTTTTTCCACAATGGAAAGGCTCCCGGCCGTCAGCCGGGAAAAGCAGGTGCTGTCGTGGTCGAACATGCCGTCATGCAGCGGAATGTCTGTCTCACTTTCAAAATAAACACGGGTCGCGCCCGTCACAAGGCCGTCGTCCTCCCCGGTTTCGATGACGGTGGGCGTCTGCGGCGTATCGAACCGCAGCACGTAATCCTCCGCTTTATGCGCCGCGTCGAACGGGCACAGAAACGCGGGATGGTACCCGAAGGCGAAGGGCATCACCTCGCCGCCGTCGTTCTCCACACGGATGTCGTGGTGCACCGTCACGCCCTCCAGCCGGAAAGTGGAAAACAGCTTGAATGCAAACGGGAATTTTTCCATCGTCAGCACATTTGCCTCCAGGCACAGCGTCACGCTGTCCCCGCTCTGTTCCACCAGCGCGTGCTCCATATCCCGGGCAAAGCCGTGCTGGCCGCCCTCATAGGACACGCCGTTGTGGGTGAACGCGCCGCCCTTCAGCCGCCCGCAGTAGGGGAACAGAATAGGCGCATGCCGGTTCCACACAGCTGGGTCCGCCTGCCAGAGCATTTCCTCGCCCGTTTCCTTTTTCACCACGCTGCACAGCTCAGCGCCCCTGCTCTGCACCCGCACGCACAAAAAATTATTTTCAATCGTAAATTCCATAAACGCCCTCCGTTCGCTCCAAGATTCGGGTCTAAAACCAGTATATCCCAAACAACGGCAAAAAGGAAGAGGGAGCCCGGGTGTCAGCACAGGTTTTCAAAGAATATCCTAAGACAAGAAAGGAGTGTTTGTATGAACTCTGACAAACAAGGCCGCGCCATGTGCGCATGCGGCGGCAGCAGCGGTGCCGCTCCGGGTGCGGAGCCCGCCGCCGCTGTGCCGCAGTGCAGGTGCCGCACCGCACCCCGCGCGCCTTCACCCGCTCAAAACATCACCGCCGCCATCGCCGCGGCGGACCTTACCGGCACAGGCTTTCTGCGCCTGCGCAGCTTCGCCGCCAGCAACGCGCAGCCCGTGCCTGACGTCATCGTCACCATATCCCAGCGTTCCGGCACCGGAATCCCGGATAAAACCGTCACCACCGGTCCCGAGGCATTGTCCGACGACGTTGCCATCGCCTGCCCGCCCCGCTCTTACTCCCTGGACGAAAACAACCGTACCGTCCTGCCCTATGCCGTGGTGGACGTGACCGCCGAGCATGAGGGCTATGACCCCGTGCATGTGGCGGGTGTGCAGGTATTCGACGGTGAGGTAAGCCTGCTGGAACTGCTCATGATTCCTGTGGAGGAGGACGAAACGGCCGCCTACACCGTGCGCAGTCTCCCTGAGGATTTCGATATCCCCACGCACAAGCTGTTCGAGGGCGGCGAATCCTCCGGCCCCACCCCGCTGTCTGCCTGCCGCCCGCGCATTCTGGACCAGCCCATCATCCCCGAAAAGATCACGGTACACCTGGGCCGCCCCTCGGCCAATGTGCAGAACGTGACGGTATCGTTCCGCGATTACATCAAAAACGTCGCCTCCAGCGAGGTATATCCCACCTGGCCGGAGCAGGCCCTGCGGGCCAACATCCACGCTCAGATCAGCCTGGCGCTGAACCGCGTATATACTGAATGGTACCGCAGCAAAGGCTACAATTTTCAAATCACCAGCTCCACCAGCTACGACCAGTACTACGTCCATGGCCGCAACATCTTCGAGGTGATGAGCCGCATTACCGACGACATCTTCAACACCTACGTACGCCGCATCGGTACCATCGACCCCTATTACACCGAGTACTGCGACGGCAAAACCGTATCCTGCCCCGGCATGAAGCAATGGGGCACCGTCACGCTGGCCAATCAGGGACGCAACGCGCTGTCCATCCTGCAATATTACTACGGCAACAATATTGAGATCGTACGCACCAATAACATTCAGGCCATTCCCGAAAGCTATCCCGGCACACCGCTGCGCCTGGGCAGCACAGGCAATGCCGTGCGCACCATTCAGCGCCAGCTCAACCGCATCGCCCGCAACTACCCCTTCTTCGGCACTCTCGAGGTGGACGGCGTGTTTGGCGCCTCTACCGAGGCTGTGGTAAAAAAATTTCAAAAGCAGTTCAGCCTTGCCCAAGACGGGGTTGTCGGCCGGGATACCTGGTACAAGATCAGCTATATTTACGTAGCGGTCAAAAAGCTTGCGGAGCTTTCCAGCGAAGGCGAGGCCGCCACCGGCAACCTTGTAGCCGGCCAATGGCCCGGCACCCTGCTGCGTGTGGGCAGCCGCGGCGACGATGTGGAACAGATCCAGTTCTGGCTCAACGCCGTGGCCGAATTTGTGGACACCATTCCCACCGTCACGGTGGACGGCATCTTCGGCCAGGCCACGGACCGGGCCGTGCGCGCCTTCCAGCAGCATTTCGGCCTGACGGTGGACGGCATCGTGGGACAGGCGACCTGGAACAGCATCTACAACGAATACAGCTCTATCCAGACAGATATCGCCCCGCCCAACGTCGATACTCCGGGCCAGTTCCCCGGCACCACGCTCGCTGTAGGCAGCCGCGGCAACGACGTCAAGCAAATGCAGTTTTATCTGCGCATCATCTCCAACTCCAACAGCGCCATCCCGGCCATCACGGCGGACGGCATCTTCGGCTCCGCCACCGAGCGTGCTGTGCGCGCTTTCCAGCAATTCTACGGGCTTACCGTGGACGGTCTGGTGGGCAAGCTGACCTGGAACAAGATCTACGAGGTGTACACAGGCATCATCAACGGCCTGCTGGCGCCCACCGAACGCCCGGGCACTTACCCCGGTGCGCCTCTGCGTATCGGCTCTACGGGACGGGCGGTCAAGGAAGTGCAGTATTACCTGTACCTGATGAGCGCCTACTACACGGAAATTCCCGTCATCGCCTTTGACGGCATTTACGGCACCGCAACGGCGGAAGCCGTGCGGGCCTATCAGCGCCTGTTCGGCCTAGCGGTGGACGGCGTCGTCGGCCCCGCCACCTGGAACAGCATTTACAACCAGTTCTCCACGCTGCGCAACGTGGACGGCCCGGTGAACCGCTTCCGTGTGTTTGCATACCCGGGCTATGACCTTCAGGAGGGCATGAGCGGCAGTATGGTGCAGTTCGTTCAGTTCATGCTAGCGTACATCGGCTCGTTCTACGACACCATCTCCCCCATCACCGTGCTTGACGGCGAATTTGGCCCCGAAACCAAGGACGCCGTGGAGAGCTTCCAGCGGGAGTTCGCCTTCGCCATCACGGGCATTGTGGATGAACCCACTTGGGCGGCGCTCGTCATCACTTACCTGAGCCTTGCCTCCGACGAAGGCGAAAACGATCTGCCGGAGGGTGAATACCCTGGCTTCGTGCTGGCAATCGGCAGCGCCGGGCCAAGCGTCCGCCGCCTGCAGCGCTACATGAACGGCATCGCCTCCCGCTTCTGCGTGGCCTGGTTCGTGCCCGAAAGCGGTATTTTCGACGAGATTACGCTCAATGCCGTGAAGGAATTCCAGGAGGGCTTCGGCCTGCCTGTGACGGGCCTTGTGGACCGCGCCACCTGGGACGCCATTTACAATTACTACATCATGGAGGAGGAATAGGGCCATGGCCAAGGTCATCGTATACGACGAGTACACCAATCGTCTGTTCACCTATAACCTGTCTGAAAACGACCCGATGCCCTACGCCTACGGCAACACGATGCGCGTGCGCGAGTTCCGCGGCTCATCCAACAGCCCTACGCTTTGGACGACGACGCGCGCCATGGAGGCATGGAACCTTACGCGGCGGCGTTACGGTAAGGGCATTTACATCGGCTATGCGTTCAAGCGCATCTGGGAAGGCGGCCACGGAACGGCCAGCCAGCACTACGCGGGCGTGAGCTTCGACGTGGGGCAGAACGTTTCGTATTCCCAGCGCGTGGCCATCCGCAACGCGGCTGTGGCAACCGGCGCCTGGGGCTATGTGGAGCCCATCTCCATGACGCCGACCTGGGTGCATTTCGACCGCCGCTACGGTACTCCCGCGTGCAGCGGCACCACGGCGGGCTACCCCACCGTGCGGCGCGGCAGCCGCAGCACCTATGTGCTGATCCTGCAGGATGCCCTCAATGCGCTTGGCTACACCAACCGCCCGCTGGACGGCATCTTCGGCGGCGGCACGGAAAACGCGGTGCGTGCGTTCCAGCGCGCCGTGAGCCTGACGGCGGACGGCATCTGCGGGCAGGACACCTGGGGCGCGCTGCTGCGCAAGTAAAAATATATACTTTGATTTGTCTGAAAGGTCATCGGCCTTTCAGGCAACATAAAACGATCGGATCGTCTTTTGACGATCCGATCGCTTTGTTTTATTCAGCTTGATAGTTCGCGGCGAAGCGGGAGAGGAACTGACGCGTGCGCTCCTCCTTGGGGTTGTTGATGACCTCCTTGGGGTCGCCCTGTTCGACGATGACGCCGCCGTCCATGAAAATCACGCGGTCGGCCACGTCGCGCGCGAAGCTCATCTCGTGCGTGACGATCACCATCGTCATGTGCTCGTCGGCGAGCTGGCGGATGACCTTGAGAATCTCGCCCGTCAGCTCCGGGTCGAGCGCGGAGGTCGGCTCGTCGAAGAACAGAATCTCCGGATCCATCGCCAGCGCGCGGGCGATGGCGACGCGCTGCTGCTGGCCGCCGGAGAGCTGGCAGGGGTAGGCATCCGCCTTATCCGCAAGGCCCATCTTCCCGAGCAGCACCATCGCCTTCTCCCTGGCCTCACTCTTGCTGCGCTTGAGGACGTTCACCTGCGCGTCGGTGAGGTTGCGGAGCACGGAATAGTGCGGGAAGAGGTTGAAGCTCTGGAACACCAGCCCGAAGCGGCTGCGGATTTTCTTGAGCTCGGCCTTGCCGGCGTAGACGGCCTTGCCGCTCGCGTCATTCTTGGCGGCATAGTCGCCCATGTAGAGCAGATCGCCGCTGTCCATGTCCGTCAGCAGCGTCGCGCAGCGCAGGAGCGTCGACTTACCGGAGCCGGAGGGGCCGATGATGGCGACAACCTCGCCCTTGCCGACGCTGAGACTGATGTCCTTGAGGACGTGCAGCGTCTCGTTATTAAACGTCTTTTTGACGTGATTGAGTTCCAATACGTTCATGCCGGCACCTTCTTATTTATAGTAGTCCATGCTCTTTTCGATCTTGCCCATGACAAAATCGACGATGGCGTTGAAGACAAAGTAGAACACGCCCGCCACGAGGAACGGGGTGAAGCTGGTCTGGGAGTTCGCGATCTGCTTGCCGATGGTGAACATCTCCTGATAGGAGACGGTGAAGGCCATCGAGGTGTCCTTGACCAAGGTAACGACCTCGTTGGTAATGGACGGCATGATGCGCTTGACGACCTGCGGCAGGATGATGTGCAGGAACGTCTGCACCTTGGTATAGCCCAGCACGTTTGCCGCCTCGTACTGGCCCACGGGAATGGACTCGATGCCGCCGCGGTAGATCTCGGCGAAATAGGCGGCGTAGTTGATGGCGAAGGCGATGACCACGGGGATGAGCTTATTCTTGGCGACGGTCATGCCGAAGAGGTAGTACGGGCCGTATGTCACGGCCAGCAGCTGCAGCATCAGGGGCGTGCCGCGGAGAATGGAGATGATGAAGCGGGTGATGCCGGAGATGACTTTGTTCTTGCTCATGCGCAGGAGCGTGACGATCATGCCCAGCGGCAGGGAAAACAGGAGCGTCAGGAAGAAAATGGCGCAGGTCTTGCCCAGACCCTCGCTCATTTTCAGGATCATTGTTGCTAACGTCATAAATCTTAACCTCAACTCTTAGACACGCAATCCCGGAAGCCGCGTGAGCTCCCGGGAAAGGCGTTTCATTTGGATTTTACCGATTACTTGCTCAGAAACAGCAGGTTGTTGACGATGTCGGGATACTTCTCGGCGATCTTGGCATAGGTGCCGTTGTCAACAATCTTCTGCACGGCGGCCTGGACGGTGTCGCACAGCTCCTGATCGCCGGAGCGGAAGGCGATGCCGTACTGCTCGGCACCGAGCTCCTCATCGAGGATGGTGAAGCCCGCGTTCTGCTGGACATAGGAGGTGGCCACGGGCTTGTCGACGATCACGGCGTCAACGGCGCCGCCGCCAAGCTCAGTGAAGCACTTGAGGAAGCTGTCGCAGGTCATGATGTTGCCGAAGGTCTTGGCAAGGCTCTCGAGATCGCCGCCCTCGGAGAGCAGGGACTCACCGGAGGTGCCCAGCTGAACAGCCACGCTCTTGCCGGCCAGATCGGCGGAGGACTTGATGTCGCTGCCCTCCTTGACCATGATGACCTGGGTGTTGTCGTAGTAGGGCTTGGAGATCACATAACCGGCATCCTTCATGCTGTCGAGGATGGTCATGCCAGACCAGATGCAGTCGCACTCGTTAGAGTCGAGCTGCACGAGCTTCTGATCCCAGTTCACGCCGAAGACCTTCAGATCCCAGCCGAGCTCATCGCAGACGGCCTGAGCAACTTCAACGTCGAAGCCGGTGAACTTACCGTCGTCGCCCAGATAGCTGAAGGGGGGATACTCGGGGTCAACGCCCATGATAAAGGTTTTCTTGGCACTGTCACCGTCGGTGTTTGCATCGTCCTTGCTGCCGCAGGCGGCGAGCATCGCTACGGTCATGGCCAGTGCCAGCACAAGGCAGAGGGCCTTCTTGAAATTTTTCATCTCACTGTTCTCCTTTTCATCTACGCCGTATGTGATCGGCCGTATTTACTGTGCTAATAGAGTATCACTTTAGTGAAGTAATGTAAATAGGGATTTGAGATAAATTTGCAGAGAATTTTTGCGTTTTGATGTGCGATATGCACAAAAAGAGGGCTGGCGGTTGAATTGGTTGGGTCTGCCTCCGGCGGGTTACTTTTCCTATGCGGGAAAAGTAACCAAAAGCGCGCCGAAACCAAGGTTTTGGAATCCCTTTCCGGTCGGCAAGCGGGGTATCTGTAGGATGATTCCTATTACGCTCGGGCCGACGTGGGCATCGGCCCCTACAATGATAAACGAAACGTCTCTTCTGGTGGCGTAGGGGGCGATGCCCACATCGCCCCGCTGATCGGAGCAAACACCCACCTACATTTCGTACCGCCAGCGGCAGCGGCGCAAACGCAGAGACAATTCTGCATTTCATGCCCCCTTGCATGACACTCCCAAACGTGTGGGACGCACTCCAACGATCTTAAACGTGCGGGGCGCGCTTAGGAAGTCCAGAAACCCTGATTTCTGGCGGCGTTTTTTGTATACTTTTTGCCGCTGTTGGCAAAAAGTGTGCCGCCGGAGGCATCAAAGGCCGCTCCACCCGCCGGGGTACGGCGCAAAACGGAGCCGCACCTCAGCTCACATCAATCATATCCATATACTTATATCCGTTTTCGGCGATGTAGTCCTTCCGCCCGGCGAGGTTGTCGCCGAGGAGAAGGTCAAACACGCGCGCCGTCTCCTCGACGTCTGCGGGCATGACCTTCACCAGCCGCCGCGTCTCCGGGTTCATCGTCGTCAGCCACATCATCTCCGGGTCGTTCTCACCGAGACCCTTCGAGCGCTGGATGCTGACCTTCTTGCCCTCCAGCTCCTTGAGAATGTCCGCCTTCTCGCGCTCGGAGTAGGCGAACCACGTCTTATCCTTACAGGTGATCTCGAACAGCGGCGTCTCCGCGATGTAGACGTACCCCTCGCGGATGAGCGTCGGGCACAGGCGGTAGAGCATCGTCAGGATCAGCGTCCGGATCTGGAAGCCGTCGACGTCGCCATCGGTGCAGATGACGACCTTGCTCCAGCGGAGGTTGTTGATATCAAACTGGTTGAGGTCCTTCACGGCGCGGCTCTGCACCTCCACGCCGCAGCCGAGCACCTTCATGAGGTCGGTGATGATCTCGCTTTTGAAGATGCGCGGATAGTCGGCCTTCAGACAGTTCAGGATCTTGCCGCGCACGGGCATCAGCCCCTGAAACTCCGCGTCGCGCGACTGCTTGCACGCGCCGAGGGCGGAGTCGCCCTCCACGATATAGATCTCGCGGCGGCTGACGTCCTTCGTGCGGCAGTCGACGAACTTCTGCACGCGGTTGGCGATGTCGATCTTCTCCGTGAGCTTCTTTTTCTGGTTGATGCGCGTCTTTTCCGCCGTCTCGCGGCTGCGTTTGTTGATGAGCACCTGCGCGGCGATTTTCTCCGCCGCGTCGTGGTTCTCGATGAAGTAGACCTGTAACTGCTCGCGCAGGAACTCGCTCATCGCGTCCTGCACGAACTTGTTGTTGATGGCCTTTTTCGTCTGGTTTTCATAGCTCGTCTGCGTCGAGAAGTTGTTGCTCACGAGGATGAGACAGTCCTGCACGTCGGGAAAGGTGATCTTGCTCTCGCCCTTGGTGTACTTATTGTTCTCGCGCAGGTATTTGTCGATCGCCGCGACGAACGCCAGACGTGTCGCCTTTTCCGGCGCGCCGCCGTACTCGAGGAAGCTCGAGTTGTGGTAGTGCTCGACAAGGTGGATGCGGTTGGAAAAGCAGCAGGCGATGTTGAGCTTAACCTTGTACTCGGGCTTGTCGGCGCGGTCACGTCCGCGGCGCTCGGCCTCCCAGCAGACGGGCTCGGTGAGCGCGTCGTCCCCGGCCAGCTCGCGGATATAGTCGGCGATGCCGTGCTCATAGACGAAGTCCTCTGGCTCGAGCTTCCCGTTTGCCTGATTGCGCAGGCGGAACGTCACGCCCGCGTTCACCACAGCCTGCCGCTTGAGCGTGTCGCGGAAGTAGTCGACCGAGATGTCGATGTCGGTGAACACCTCCAGATCCGGCAGCCAGCGGATGCGCGTGCCGGTGCGCTTCTTGCCGCTCTGCTCGCGCACGCTCATCTGTCCGACAATCTCGCCGCGCTCGAAGTGCAGGCTATACTCCTTGCCCTCGCGCCAGACGGTCACGTCCATGTAGCGCGAGGCGTACTGCGTCGCGCAGGAGCCGAGGCCGTTCAGACCGAGCGAGAATTCATAGTTCTCGCTCGACTCGTTGTCGTATTTGCCGCCCGCGTACAGCTCGCAGAACACGAGCTCCCAGTTGTAGCGGCCCTCTTTTTCGTTCCAGTCCACCGGACAGCCGCGGCCATTGTCCTCGACCTCGATGGAGTGGTCGGCGAAGCGGGTGACGGTGATGAGCCGTCCGAAGCCCGCGCGCGCCTCGTCGATGGCGTTCGAGAGAATCTCAAACACCGCGTGCTCGCAGCCCTCCAGCCCGTCGGAGCCGAAGATGACGCTCGGGCGTTTGCGCACGCGCTCCGCGCCCTTGAGCATCGAGATGCTGTCATTGCCGTAGGTTGTCGTTGGGGCCTTTGCCATGTCGTTGGATCCCTCTCATATCACAAGATGTGGTAGCATTCGTTTCATACCTTAACTAATCTAGTATAGCGTATCAAGGCCGGAAATGCAAGGAATTCCAAAAAATAGACGGGGAACGCGAAAAGTGCGCTCCCCGCCGCCCCGGAACCTTTGGGGCTCTCCCCTGCCGCTCCGGCACTTGACGCAATCCGTGCCGAACGGCGTTCCGGTGGTCCGGAGCGGGTCGTTCCCGCGCTGGATGCAGCAGTCTGCAAAGCTCTTGCAGGGATCGGATG
>OGRN01002939.1_pt1 | contig 12602 bp, 15 predicted proteins | sample 1553401 | NCBI WGS metagenome assembly OGRN01 (sample SAMEA2580096, study PRJEB22360) | human gut metagenome | biome: human gut; feature: human-associated habitat; material: faeces | place: Denmark | collected 2008/2010 | reverse complement strand
CTACAACATCGCGCTTTCCCCCATAAACCCAGGGCCCCCCCCGCCATAGACGAGTTGGTAATCATTAGCGGCCAAGTATTGACCGAGTGCCACCGTTTTGTCACTAAATGCGGGATCTAAACCAGAATTAGACCCACAAAAAACACAGATATTATGAATTGCCATTCTAAACTACCCCCAAGATAAAATTTTCTAGCAAAAATGCGGCCCGGATAGGCGCCGCATTTTTGTGAACTAACGTGTTGATTAATCGTCTGGATTACCAATATCGTAGTCGGTGTCTTGCATTGCTTCAACTTGACCCAAGCGGTAACCATTCCCAACTTGTGAGAAGAAGTCATGGTTAGAAGTCCCCGTTGAAATCCCGTTCATGACGACCGGGTTAACGTCTTCCGCAGTATCTGGGAAGAGGGCATCTTGGCCGAGATTCATCAAGGCTTTGTTGGCGTTATAACGACTAAAAGTCAAGACTTCATCAGACCAACCAATTTGATCGTAAACTAAATGAATGTAGTTTTCTTCATTCTCATAGAGTTTGTATAAGAAATCGAACATCCAGTCTTTAAATTCTGCCTGCTGCTTTTCAGAACGGTCTTTGAAGCCTAATTGGAACTTATAACCAATGTAAGTGCCATGGACACTTTCGTCCCGCAAAATCAATTTAATGATTTCGGCAACGTTTGGCAATTGATTGTGGCCCAAGTAGTACAGTGGCGTATAGAAACCAGAATAGAACAAGAAAGTTTCCAAAAAGACGTTCGCAACTTTTTGTTTCAATGGATCTTCGTCGATGTTATCGTAAAGCTTGTAGATCCATTGGGCTTTTGCTTGCAAGAATTCTTCACTGTCACTCCAGTCAAAAATTTCATTAATTTCGTCCGGCGTATTTAATGTTTCAAAAATTGTTGAATAACTCTTTGCATGAACAGATTCCATGAATTGGATGTTATTTAGTACGGCCGTTTCATGTGAAGTTAAGACGTTGCGGCGAAGTGCTTGCAGACCGTCTTGTGATTGTAACGTATCCAGCAGCGTCAAACCGCCGAAAACGTGTCCCACGACCCACCGGTGATCATCATCTAATTCACGCCAGTCTGCCATGTCGTTGGAAACTGGAATCCGGGTGTCTAACCAAAATTGTTCGGTTAACTTTTCCCAAGTACTTTTATCAATTGCATCTGAAACTCGATCCCAGTTAATTGCCTTATAGTTGCCATTACTGAGCAGTTTTTGGTAGTAAGCCAAGTCTGTTGCCATTTGTTATCCTCCTAAAGATCTAAGATACTAAATTACGCAGCTTTCACATTCGTTAACACCGACTTCGCCATCGTCATCCGTAAAGGTCCGAATATAATAAATCGATTTGATCCCTTTGCGGTAGGCGTAGTTCCGTAAAATGTTTAAGTCCCGCGTGGTCATCTTATCAGTGCGACCATCTTTCCATTCGTATAAGCCAGCTGGAATAGTTGACCGCATGAAGAGGGTCAAGCTCATTCCTTGGTCAACGTGTTGTTGAGCAGCCGCATAGACATCGATAACTTTACGCATATCAGTATCGTATGCTGACTTATAATAGTTAATTGTATCATTAGATAGGTAAGGAGCGGGATAATAAATCTTACCAATTTTCTTTTCTTGTCGTTCTTCGACCCGGTTGATGATTGGGTGTAGGCTGGCAGTCGTATCGTTGATGTACGAGATTGACCCATTTGGGGCGACAGCCATCCGGTTTTGATGATAGAGGCCATCACGCATAACGGCTTCTTTGAGGGCTTCCCAATCAGCTTTGGTTGGAATGAAGATACCGTCAAACAGTGCAGTGGTCTTGTCATATTTTGGTTGCCAATCTTGGGTGGTGTACTTGTCAAAGTAAGAACCATCGGCATACTTGGATTTTTCAAAGTTAACGAAGGTTTCGTGACGTTCACGCGCAATTTCGTTAGAAGCTTTTAAGGTCCAGTAGTTTAAGAGTAAGAAGTAGATATTGGTAAAGTCAACGGCTTCTTTACTGCCGTATTCCATCTGATTCTTCGCGAAAAAGGCATGGAGCCCCATGGCACCTAACCCAATGGTATGGGCTTGACGGTTCCCTTTTTGGATGGAAGGAACGACGTCGACGTTAGAGTGGTCAGTAACAAAAGTTAACGCGCGCACCATGGCTTCAACAGAATGTCCAAAGTCTGGAGAGGTCATTAAGTTAACAATGTTAGTCGAACCAAGGTTACAACTAATATCAGTTCCCAATTTCTCATACTGTTGTTGGTCATCAATTAATGATGGGGTTTGCACTTGCATCACTTCTGAGCACAAGTTACTCATCACAATTTTACCGTCGATAGGATTTTCGCGGTTCGCGGTATCAATGTTGACGACGTATGGGTAGCCAGATTCTTGTTGTAACTTGCTGATTTCATTTTCAAGGTCACGCGCCTTGATCTTAGTTTTACGGATGTTCGGGTTCTTAACCATATTGTCGTATTCTTTGGTGATATCGACATATGAGAACGGTACCCCGTATTCGCGTTCAACGCCGTAAGGACTGAAGAGATACATATCAGCGTCAGCCTTGATCAACTCGTAAAACTTGTCGGGTACGGTGACACCGAGTGAAAGCGTCTTGAGCCGAATCTTTTCGTCGGCGTTTTCCTTCTTAGCAGAAAGAAAGGCAATAATATCTGGATGAAAGACACTAAGGTAAACGACCCCGGCACCTTGACGTTGACCTAATTGGTTAGAGTAGGAGAAACTGTCTTCTAATAATTTCATGACGGGTACGACCCCACTAGCAGCGCCATCGATATGCTTGATTGGATCACCGGCACCCCGTAAGTTGCTGAGGTTAATACCGACCCCGCCACCGATCCGAGAAAGTTGTAACGCGGAGTTAATCGTCCGGCCGATTGAGTTCATATCATCGGTCGATTGAATCAAGAAGCAAGAAATCAATTCACCACGCCGGGCCCGGCCAGCATTGAGAAAACTGGGGGTGGCTGGTTGATAACGTTGGTGAACGATTTCGTCGGCCAGGTCCATCGCCAAGTCTTCATTACCATCAGCAAAGTAGAGGGCGTTCATTGCCACACGGTCAATAAAGTTTTCCAAGTAATAGTCGCCATCATCCGTCTTTAAGGCGTATTGGGCATAAATTTTGAACGCCGCCATAAACGTCTTGAAGTGGAAGTCTTGCGACCGCAAGTAATCGTAAAGTTTTTCGATAAAGCTAAAATCATACTTATCAATGGCAGGGGTTTCCAAATAGTCGTGTTCACGTAGGTAGTCAAAGCGCGCCTTAAGACTATCAAATTTCATCGTGTTCGGTTCAACATTTTGTTCAAGGAAAGCGGCAAGTGCCTCCTGATCCTTGTTGAGCGGAATCTGATTGTTAACGGGAATATTGATCTCATTATTTAAGTCGTAATACGTGACGTCTTTTAAATCTTTTAAGGTCATAAGGAATCCTCTTTCTATCAGTATAATTGTGGCTGGCAAAATCGACGACCCACAATCAGTAGGTTGATGATTGTGGGTCGTTTATCATATTTTAAAGGGTAAACCAGCTATGTAACCACGCAAAAAAGCGTGAACAAACTAAACAGCTAATTGTTTTAAAGCATCAGGACGGAAGCCGGCAATGCTGTCTTCGCCATTGATTTCAACGACCGGAACAGCATGGAAACCTTGATTCTTCAGGTAATCGACGTATTCAGGATTCGTATTGATGTTCTTCTCTTCAAAGGCAATATTGTGCGCCGTGAGGAACTTCTTAGTCATCTTGCATTGCATGCAGTTGTTTTTAGTAAATACAGTAACTTTTTTCATTTTTCATCATCCTAACTCGTTTTTCTGATAAATTTAGTATACAACATGTGGTGAAAAAAACAATCAAAAAACACAACATCTAGGGTGTGGTAAAAATCACAAGCCCTAGATGTTGTGCTAGTGTCAGCTTTTAACCGACTAAAAAGTTTTTTAAATTATTTGTGGTTCACTCGCTGAATCAGTTATCATAGATATAGACCAGAAATTTAGAGGAAAATAAATATGACCAACTATTATTATACACACAATCCGGATATTGTGCATGATGAAAAGCAATGGAATTTTGAAATTTTTAATCACTCGTTTAAATTTACGACGGACAACGGTGTCTTCTCCAAGCGTACCGTGGATTACGGCTCACGAACACTACTTGCAGCGTTTGATCCAACTGATTTGCCAGCGGGCCCAATGCTAGATTTGGGAACCGGATATGGTCCCATTGGGATGGCGCTCGCGTATCAATCACCCGAACGAACGGTTGATATGGTCGATGTGAACGAGTTAGCGCTAAGCTTAGCGCGTAAAAATGTTGCTTTGAACCAAATTACGAATACCAATATTTTTACGTCTGATGTCTATCAACAAGTGACCGCGACTAATTACGCGGCGATTGTCACCAACCCACCGGTGCGCGCAGGTAAGGCAGTGGTGGATGCGATGTTAACGGGGGCCGTTTCACGGCTAGTCGTTGGTGGAACACTCACCGTCGTTTTACAGAAAAAGCAGGGCGCACCATCTGCGAAGAAATTGATGCAAACGACCTTTGGTAATTGTCAGGTGATTAAGAAGGACAAAGGGTATTACATCCTACAAAGTGTAAAGGAGGGATAGTCGTGACGGAACCAACAGCGGAAGACTGGATGCAAGAAGCATTACATGAAGCGCGGATGGCCTACTTAATTGGCGAAGTGCCGATTGGGGCCGTGATCGTTCACCAGGGTGAAATTATTGGCCGTGGTCACAATTTACGGGAGCATGGTCAGGATGCAACGATGCACGCGGAAATTATTGCGATTCAGGAAGCTTGCGAATATTTGCATAGTTGGCGATTAGCCGATTGTCAGCTATATGTCACCTTGGAACCATGTTTGATGTGTAGTGGGGCTATTATTAATGCACGGCTACCTGAACTCTACTTTGGTGCCCGTGATCCCAAGGCTGGCGCCGTTCGTAGTTTGTATCAGGTGATGGATGATACCCGGTTAAATCATCAAGTAACGGTTCATGAACGCATCTTGGCACGTCCGGCCGGCGAGATGTTGGAAAACTTCTTCCGTGGGATTCGTAAACGGAAAAAGGCGGCTAAAAAAGCACGACGTGAAGCTGCTGAAAAAAATTAAGCCGATGGCTGGTAATTGTGGCGCAAATCATGTATTATAGTATTTGCCGCAAGGCCAAAAGGCAAGGGTGGATTTACGAATCGTGTCAGGTCCGGAAGGAAGCAGCACTAAGTTTGCTTCATCTTGTGCCTTTTGTTTTTATGAAATGTAACAGCTCTTAGCCATTCGGTTGAGAGCTTTTTATTTAAATTAAATATTGAGTGCTAGTTTTGAACGTGCTGATAGGTTGGTTTATTTTTATTTACCTATTATTATAGTAGTAATACGTTATTTGGGTGATGCTTTTCAGGCTGATAGTTAAAGCCACTGCTTGTTGAAGGAATAACCAAACGCCTAACAAAGGTGGTTAAAGGCCTGGGCATCGACTCGTTGGCAAGTGCGCTTAGATGCTTAATTTGCATAACCGACACTGATCGTTAGTGGAAGCAGCACAACCAGGAAGCTAACTGTTCAGGACGTTTAAACAATGGCTTATAATAAGTAATGATAACCAAAGTATGACTGATGTAAGAAAGGAAGAATCGCATGTATCGGGCACTATATCGGGTTTGGCGTCCCCAACGCTTTGATGAGATTGTCGGGCAACAGATGATTACCCAGACACTAAAAAATGCCATTATGACCCACCAGACGAGTCATGCGTATCTGTTTACCGGTCCCCGGGGAACTGGGAAAACGTCGGCAGCGAAGATTTTTGCCAAGGCAATCAACTGTCACCATCTTGTTGATGGGGAACCTTGCAATGAATGTGAGACTTGTACGGCGATTACCAAGGGGCAACTAAATGATGTCATCGAAATTGATGCGGCTTCTAATAATGGTGTGGAAGAGATTCGTGATATTCGGGACAAAGCGAAGTATGCCCCAACGCAAGCGGACTATAAAGTCTACATTATTGATGAAGTTCATATGTTATCGACTGGCGCGTTTAATGCGTTGCTCAAAACGCTAGAAGAACCCCCAGCTAACGTTATATTTATCTTAGCGACAACGGAGCCCCATAAGATTCCATTAACGATTATTTCACGGACGCAACGGTTTGATTTTCGGCGGATTACGGCTAAGGATAGCTACGATCGGATGGTGTACATCCTCAATGAGAAGGATGTGACCTATGATGAAAAAGCGCTACGCGTCATTGCAGCGGCTGCTGAAGGTGGAATGCGGGATGCTTTAAGTATTCTGGATCAAGTAATTTCGTTTGGGGATAACACGGTTACGTTGGATGATGCGTTAATGGTGACGGGAAGTGTGACCAAGCAGTTGCTGGCTAACTATGTCAGTGAGGTCACCGACCATGATACGAAGCCGGCACTAGAGACGATGGGACAAATCTTACAAGAAGGTAAAGATGCGAACCGTTTCATTGAAGATTTGATCAGTTATACGCGTGACGTGTTACTCTATCAACAGGCCCCTGAAATGGTCGATAGTGTGGCGATGGGCGAGGATGATCAACAATTTGAAGCATTTGCCAAGCAAATCGATGCTGAAGTCCTGTACCAAATGGTCAAGACGTTGAACGATATTCAACAACAAATGCGGTTCACGACGCACCCCGACGTTTATTTAGAAGTGTTGACGGTCAAGCTAGCTCAGTTGGATGGTCAAGCGGCCGTTCAACCGGTAGATGCGGCAACGGTCAATCCTGAAGATCCCACTGTGCATAAACTGGCACAACAAGTTGAACAGTTACAAAGCGAGGTCAAAACGTTACGTTCTCAAGGTGGTAGTGTCACTAAACCTGCACCGGCTAAGCCGCGGTCGAGTAATGGCCCGGTTGTTAAGAAGGTTAATGTCAGTCAGATTTATCCTATTCTGGGAGCGGCAACGAAGAATGATCTCATTAAGGTGCGCGATGTTTGGACTGATTTGATGAATATTTTGAGTGTGACGCAGCGGGCCCTAATGCACGTGGCCCAACCAGTTGCGGCCAGTTCAGAAGGTGTTGTGGTTGCGTTTGACTATGCGTTTGTTTATCAAAAAGCGATTGATGACCAGACCTTGATCGATGCACTCGGAAATGGTTTGGATCGGCTGATGGGACAGGCACCCAAGATTGTCTGTGTGCCTAAAGAACAGTGGCCACAAATTCGTAAGGATTATTTGGCCACTCACCAGCCAGGAGGTGCAACATCAGAGCAACAAGCACCGGCCAAAGAACCGGTCGTTGAAGAAGCTAAGAACATGTTCGGTGATTTAGTTGAAGTACAGCCGGACTAAAGACGAAAGGAACTGATAATTATGATGCGTGGAATGGGCAATATGCAAAGTATGATGAAACAAATGAAGAAGATGCAGGCGCAAATGACAGCCGAACAAGCGGCTTTAAATGAACAAACCTTCACGGGTGCGGCGCCAGACGACATGGTCAAAGTCACTTTTACTGGTGATAAGAAGATGAAGGATATTACGATTAACCCTGATGCTGTTGATCCTGATGATGTGGATATGTTACAGGACTTAGTCGTTGCTGCGGTGAACGACGCGTTGACTAAGGTCGATGAACAGACACAAAGTACGATGGGAAAATATACTAAGGGATTACAGTAAAAACGAGGTAAGTACATGCAGTATCCAGAACCAATTGCTAAGTTGATTGATAGTTATATGAAGTTGCCCGGCATTGGTGGCAAGACTGCGACGCGGCTGGCGTTTTATACAATTGATATGAACGGTGATGACGTCACCGAGTTCGCTAAGTCGCTGATTGCGGCCAAACGGGACCTGCATTTTTGTAGTATTTGCGGTAATATCACCGAAGATGATCCGTGTGTGATTTGTAAGGATAAGTCGCGTGATCAAAGCACCGTTCTGGTTGTTGAAGAGGCCAAGGATGTCATGGCAATGGAAAAGATTAAGGAATACAACGGGCTGTATCACGTCTTACATGGGGTATTGTCACCCATTGATGGCAAAGGTCCGGAAGATATCAACATTGCCAGTTTATTGAAACGGCTACAGCAAAATGAAGCCATCAAGGAAGTCATTATTGCCACCAATGCCACGCCTGAAGGTGAAGCAACAGCGATGTACATCTCGCGGTTAGTTAAGCCGGCGGGGATCAAAGTGACCCGATTGGCGCATGGCTTGTCGGTTGGTAGTGATATTCAATATGCGGATGAAATGACCTTATTCAAAGCAGTTGAAGGTCGCCAAGAAATGTAATTGGAGGTGCCACCATGTTTAAACGTAAACAGAAGATCAAGCATCCCAAGGAAGTTTTTGATGAACAGTTATTGTCGACCCTGAATGCCGCTAAGTTGGACTGGGACCGTGCGAAGCAGAACCAAGAAGCGGTCTATGATAATAATACGAGTGAACTAGTTACGCAGACCGCCTTAGCGCGTGCTAAGTATTTATATCTGTATCGTGAAGCACGTTTACGTCAAGTTCATGGGCAGACGATTCAGCGCTCGGTCATTGATAAATAGACTGTTAGTGATTTAAGAGATAACTTGTTTCAAAATAAAGACGCACGTCGTTGATTTTTGTAAATCTACGGCGTGCGTTTTTGATTTAGAACCCTAGCATTATTTTACCAGTTAATCTGTCATGCATTGTGATTAAGACATGCTAGGTGCGGCAATTGGAATAGAAGATGTGTATCTACTAATGAATAACAAACTAAAATCGATATTTATCAATCGTGGGTAGTACTACCTAATAACTTTTTAGCAATTCACCGAATAAATCATTAAAACCACAATTGGTAGTAGCCGACCCACGTAAAAATCGTGAAAAAGTACCCTCACTAGTGGTAACCGTATTAGACAGGTACTCAAAAATCAAGTACAATTGCTACATATAAGAAAATAGATGGGATTGGGAATGTTGACAGGAAAATTAGTTACTTTTGAAGGGCCAGACGGTGCCGGCAAAACGTCAGCTTTAAACGCGATTGTGGCCAAATTACAGCCACAATTAGGGGATCGCTTAGTTGTGACGCGTGAACCGGGCGGGAATCAAATCTCAGAAGCAATTCGAAAAATCATTTTAGACCGTCATAATACGGCGATGGACGACCGTACGGAAGCGTTACTCTATGCGGCAGCACGGCGACAACATATCGTCCAAACCATTCAACCAGCATTGCAGAACGACCAACTTGTCTTGTGTGATCGCTACATCGATAGCTCGGTCGCTTATCAGGGGGCCGGTCGTGGTATTGGGGAACAAGCGGTTTATGATATGAATCAGTTCGCGACCGCGGGGTTAACCGCAGATTTAACGTTGTATTTTGACGTAGATGCTGCCGTTGGATTAAACCGCATTCAACAACATCGCCAAAATGAAATTAATCGCTTGGACGTGGAAGCCTTAAGTTTTCATCACCGGGTGCAAGCAGCGTATTTGAGATTACTGGCTGATCATCCTGACCGTATCAAGCGCGTCGATGCAAGTCAGCCATTGGACCAAGTTGTGACGCAGGCCTTAGAGATTATGGCGTCACAGTTACCGACTTATGTGGCATCCAAGGGAGGGGAAGACCAATGAAATTAATTATTGCAATCGTTCAAGATAAGGACAGTAACCGGTTGAGCAGCCAGTTCATTGAAGCCAATGTTCGGGCCACGAAGCTCTCAACGACGGGGGGCTTCCTACGTTCAGGTAATACCACTTTTATGATCGGTATTGATGATGACCGTGTGGATGAAGTTTTAGCCATGATTAAAGAAACGAGTCATGCGCGGGAACAGTTTATGACACCACCAGTCAATCTAGACGTGACGATGGATGGCGCAGCTGCCTATCCAGTTGAAGTTCAAGTCGGTGGCGCCACGGTCTTTGTTCTACCAATTGAACAATTTCACCAATTTTAATGAAGGATGATTATTAATGGCAACAACCGAGTCATTTGCGCAAACGTTAGCGGCGAAACAGCCCCGCTTATTAGCGGCATTTAAACACATCATCGCCCAGAACCATCTGGCCCACGCGTACTTATTCGCGGGGATGGAAGGCGCTGGACAACCAGAACTGGCCCATTGGATTGCGCAACGGTTGTTCTGCCTGCATATTAATGATGGTGAACCAGATGGCACTTGTGAGGAGTGCGTCCGGATTGCTAATGGGTCGCACCCTGATATTGTGACAGTGGCTCCCGAGGGTCAGCGAATTCACGTTGATCAGGTTCGTTACTTAAAAGCTGAATTCTCTAAGAGTGCGGTCGAAGGTAACCGGAAACTGTTCATCATTAATGATGCGGAGAAGATGACAGCGAGTGCTGCCAATAGCTTATTGAAGTTTATTGAGGAGCCAAGTGGTAACGTCACGGCCTTGTTATTAACGACTAATAAGCAACTGATGCTACCAACGATTATTTCACGAACCCAGGTGATCGAATTCCCACCATTAAATGCGCAGGCGTTACAGCAGACGTTTGAACAGGCCGGGATTGCGCCAAACCAAGCACAGATGTTACGGGGCCTGACAAATAGCGTGACCCAGGCGCAGGCGTTGCTAACGGATGATTGGTTACCACAAGCTGCGCAAGCATTGTGGCGGTGGTTTGACCAGGCTGTTAAGGGTGACCCACGGAGTTTTGTGGCTGTGCAGGTCAATTTAGTTGGTTTGGCTAAGGACGCTGACCATCAGCTGGTTATGTTGGATTTAATTGCGGCCTTGTTCCAAGATCTATTGCAATTACATTTTGAGGTGGCAACGACAGCGTTAACCTTTGGTCAGTACCAAAAAGAATTGGCCGGGTTAACGGCTGAAGTCAGCGATGAGCAGTTGATTGCGGCGACAGAACTAGCTTTAACGGCCAAGCGCCAGCTAGCTAGCAATATTAGTTTTCAAAATGTCTTAGAAGGCTTAACGTTAAAGTTATGGCCGATTTTTCAAACAAACGCTTAAATAAAGGAAAACGAGGGTGAGCGCGTGGATAAGCGTGATTTATACGATAGTTTCGGTGAAATGGAACAACAGATGCAACAAATGCTAGACAAAATGGCTAAGTTACGCGCCGATATGACAACGGTGTTAGAGAAAAACGCGGAATTGGTCATTGAAAATGAACATTTACGTGAACACATGGTCGAAATTGAAAATGAATTGCCGAAAAAAGCGGCTAGCACGACCACGCTCTCAAAGTCACGGCAAAACTTGGAAAAACTCTATGATGAGGGCTTCCACGTCTGCAACCAGTTTTACGGCAAACGGCGTGACGATGACGAATCCTGCGTTTTTTGTTTGGAAGTCATTTATGGTGAACGTGAACGCGCATAGTCGAAAAAGTCTGGGAGTAGTCCCAGACTTTTTGTGCTTTTCACCACGAGTCACTCATAGGAACAAGTCACGGTCGAGAGGATTGTTAGGAGGACGTTTTGGAAACACAACAAAGTTTTGCAGATCATGCGGGTATCGGGACCTTGTACTTAGTACCGACGCCAATTGGCAACTTACAGGATATGACTTATCGGGCAGTGGCGATGCTTAAAACGGTTGACCTAATTGCCGCAGAAGATACCCGGAATACCCAAAAGTTATTGAATCATTTTGAAATTACAACGAAACAAATTAGCTTTCATGAACATAACACCCAAGAACGGATTCCCCAGTTAATTGAAAAATTACAGACGGGCGTTAACTTAGCACAAGTTAGCGATGCGGGGATGCCGTCAATCAGTGATCCCGGCAAAGAACTTGTGGCAGCCTGCATTGCCGCGAATATTCCAGTCGTGCCACTACCAGGTGCCAATGCCGGCCTGACTGCGCTGATTGCTTCTGGCCTAGTGCCACAGCCATTTTATTTCTACGGCTTTTTACCGCGTAAGAAGAATGAACAAAAAGCTGATTTGGCTAAATTGGCTCGGCGACATGAAACAGTGGTCTTGTACGAATCGCCATTCCGTGTTGCCAAGACCTTGACCCTCCTAGCGACCGTCTGTGAAGGGACGCGGCCAATTGTGGCGTGCCGGGAATTGACTAAGCGTTACGAGGAATTCGCGCGTGGAACCTTGGCTGAAATGGTGACGTGGGCGCAGGATCATCAGTTAAAGGGCGAATTTGTCCTTTTGATCGGTGGTAATCCGGATAAGGATGAACCAGAAACAACGGATGAATTGGCACAGTTGCCAGTCAAAGCCCAAGTCGAAGCGTTGATTGCAGCCGGAGATAAGCCCAACGTGGCCATTAAGACGATTGCGAAGCGACGAAATATTCCCCGGCAAAGCGTTTATAATCAATTTCATGAACTAAATACCAACGATGAGGAGTCTTGATGAATGGCAACTTTAGGCGCAAATGCGAGTCTTTACAGTGAACAGCACCGGATTACGTATTATGAATGTGACCGCACTGGTCGCGCAACCTTAACGACATTAATTGATATTGCTGTACTGGCATCAGAGGATCAAAGCGACGCCCTTGGTTTAACGACGGAAATGGTGCAAAGCCATGGTGTCGGTTGGGTCGTCACGCAATATGCCATCGATATTA
>OGRN01002938.1_pt1 | contig 12602 bp, 10 predicted proteins | sample 1553401 | NCBI WGS metagenome assembly OGRN01 (sample SAMEA2580096, study PRJEB22360) | human gut metagenome | biome: human gut; feature: human-associated habitat; material: faeces | place: Denmark | collected 2008/2010 | reverse complement strand
ATCGATAAGTAAATATCGAGAGGAAATGAATCCTTAGAATTAAGTATTAATTATTAATACAAATACAGACGCCGCACTGCCGTATGGCAAGTGCGGCGTTGTTGTTCAAACAATAAAACAATGATTGGAAATGATGATTTTATTAAGTTGTAAAGATACTTATTTCGACGATAGATTTCAAAATAGCAAATAAGGACACTTTTTCAGACAAACAAGGTTCTTATTTTGGGGAGTAAGTTGAGATAAAATGAAATCATCAGATATGAAAAGCGTATAAATTCATATATTGAGGAGGTTTTGCAATGGCAGCATATTATTTAGCAGTAGATATCGGAGCATCCAGCGGACGTCACATCATTGGACATATGGAAAACGGAAAAATGGTTCTGGAAGAAATTTATCGTTTTGAGAATGGAATGGTAAAGAAAGACGGAGAACTCTGCTGGGAATTTGACCGTCTTTTCAAAGAGGTAGTAAATGGTCTGAAGAAATGTAAAGAAATCGGCAAGATTCCGGTAAGTATGGGTGTGGACACATGGGGTGTTGACTTTGTACTTTTGGACAAGGATGATAAAGTTCTTGGAAATACGGTAGGATATCGTGACCACCGTACAGAGGGAATGGATAAAGAAGTTTATAAGGCAATTTCCCTGAAAGATCTCTATGCAAGAACAGGTATCCAGAAAGCTGATTATAATACGATCTATCAGCTGATGGCAGTGAAAAAGAAACATCCGGAATATCTGGAACAGGCAGAGACACTTCTTCATGTGCCGGATTATTTCCATTTCCTTCTTACAGGACAGAAAACCTGTGAGTACACAGAAGCTACGACAGGACAGCTTGTAAGCCCGATCACTAAGGACTGGGATTATGAACTGATCGATATGCTCGGTTATCCGAGAAAAATGTTCCAGAAGCTGATCATGCCCGGAACAGGCATCGGACATCTGTCAGATAAGATCAGGGAAGAAGTGGGCTTTGATTTGGAAGTAGTTGCACCTGCAACACATGATACAGGATCCGCTGTACTGGCAGTTCCTGCAAATGACGATGATTTTATCTACATCAGCTCCGGAACATGGTCACTGATGGGAATTGAGAGAAAAGAAGCTGACTGCTCTGAGAAGAGCTGTGAGATGAACTTCACAAATGAAGGCGGTTATGCAGGCCGTTTCCGTTACCTGAAGAATATCATGGGACTCTGGATGATCCAGTCTGTGCGTCATGAAGTAAATGATGCATACAGCTTTGCAGAAATCTGCGCAATGGCAGAGGAAGCAAAGGATTTCCCGTCAAGAGTAGACGCAAATGATGAGTGTTTCCTTTCTCCTGACAATATGACAGAGGAAGTTAAGGATTACTGCCGCAGAACAGGACAGAAGGTTCCGGAAACTCTGGGAGAGATTGCAACAGTTATCTACACAAGTCTTGCAGAATGCTATGCAAAGACAGCAAAAGAGCTGGAAGAGATGACAGGCAGGACTTACAGCCGTATTCATATCGTGGGCGGCGGTTCCAACGCAGGATATCTCAATGAGCTGACTGCAAAGGCAACAAAGAAAGAAATCCATGCAGGTCCAGGAGAGGCAACTGCAATCGGAAATATCACAGCACAGATGCTGAAAGCAGAAGAGTTTAAAACCATTGAAGAGGCTCGTACTATCATTCATGAATCCTTTGGTGTAAAAGTTTATAAATAATAAAAGGGGAACAGGGCGTTGGCTCTGTTCCTTTTGTGTTACTGTTCACTCCGTTCACACAGTAACGAAACAGGGACTGTTACGAGTCAACGGCGAGGGAATATGTTGACTATCATGGGGTTTCAAAGTATAATGATGGCTGGTGAATTGGGCGGAAATACAGGGTGATTCATCAGAGGTAAGTGATTGATTTTAATAGATAAAGGCAGGTTATATATGAATACAATTAGTGTGGAAGAGCTGGAGAAGATTGATTCTTCTAAGATTACGATCGTGGATGTGCGGCCGGCGGATCAGTACAGCAGGGGATCTTTTCCGGGGGCAGTGAATATTCCGCTGGATGAGTTTGAGGAAAGAATGGAGTCTGTGGACAGGGAGAAGATGGTGTATGTTCTCTGTCATACGGGGGACAGAAGCCGGGACTGTGTGGAGAAGCTGAGTGATGCAGGGTATGAGGCTGTGAATATTGAAGGTGGATATCGTGCGTATCTGAGACTTTCTCTGAGCCGTTTTATGGAGAATGATGCTAAGGAGCAGAAGGAACTGAAGACGAAAGAGATTGAGCACAGTATTATCAAGACGTTCAGAAAGACGGTCTGGAGACCGTTTACCAAGGCTTTGAATGAGTATCAGCTGATTCAGGAGGGAGATAAGATTGCTGTCTGTATTTCAGGTGGTAAGGACTCTATGTTGATGGCGAAGCTGCTTCAGGAGCTGAAGCGCCATGGGAAGATTCATTTTGAACTGGTGTTTCTGGTAATGAATCCGGGCTATAATGCGGATAACTGGAAGATTATTCAGGATAATGCAGAGCTTCTGGGAATTCCTCTTACGGTTTTTGAAAGTGATATTTTTGATACAGTGGCAGAAATTGAGAATAATCCCTGTTATCTTTGTGCGAGAATGAGACGTGGTTATCTGTATTCTCATGCCAAGGAGCTGGGATGTAATAAGATTGCGCTGGGACATCATTTTGATGATGTGATCGAGACAATCCTCATGGGTATGCTGTACAGTGGTAAGGTGGAGACTATGATGCCGAAGCTGCACAGTCAGAATTTTGAGGGAATGGAACTGATCCGTCCCATGTATCTGATCAAGGAATCTGCGATCAAGGCATGGAGAGATACTAATGGGTTGCACTTCATTCAGTGTGCATGCCGTTTCACCGAGAACTGTGTAAGCTGTGGGGGCGGACGTGGTTCCAAGCGTGATGAGATGAAAGAGCTGGTTGCACAGTTTAGAAATACAAGTAGTGTGATCGAGACGAATATCTTTAACAGTGTGCGGGATATTAATCTTCGTACTGTTATGGGATATCATAAAGATGGAGAATATTATAATTTCCTGGATGACTATGATCAGCGTGGAAATAAGGGCGTTGATAAGGAAAAAGAATGATAACAGCAAAATCTTCATTTGTGGAAGAGAAATACACTGCTCAGTATTATAGCGGGAACGGCTGTCTATATGTTTCTGGTGCAGGTGGTGTTCTAAAAGGAGGAATCCATGACTTTACAGGAGATTCTTGAAAGTGTAAAAAGTGGTTCTGTATCTGTGGAGGAGGCAGAGCGAATCCTTAAGAAAGAAAGTTATGAAGAAATGGGATATGCGAAGCTGGATACAAGCCGCAAGGCAAGAACCGGTTTCGCAGAAGTAATCTACTGCAGTAATAAGGCAGATGAACATCTTCTGAATATTTTTGAAAGATTATACAGAGAAGACGGTGAGGTATTCGGAACCAGAGCTTCCCAACATCAGTATGAACTGGTGAAGGAGAAGTTTCCGGAAACAGAATATGATCCGATCTCGCGTATCTTAAAGGTTGAAAAGAAAGATAAGAAGCGTATTGGTAAGATTGCGGTGTGTTCAGCAGGAACTGCAGATATTCCGGTTGCTGAGGAAGCTGCACAGACAGCGGAATATTTTGGCACAAATGTTGAACGGATTTATGATGTGGGAGTCAGCGGAATGCATCGTTTATTCTCCAGACTGGAGACGATCCAGAGTGCGAACTGTGTAATTGCAGTTGCGGGAATGGAGGGAGCTCTTGCCAGTGTGATGGGCGGTCTGGTGAGCAGACCGGTGATCGCAGTACCGACTTCTGTGGGTTATGGTGCAAGTATGCATGGTCTTTCGGCACTTCTTACCATGATCAATTCCTGTGCGAACGGGATTGCTGTGGTGAATATCGATAACGGCTACGGTGCCGGCTATCTGGCAACACAGATCAACCGTCTGGCAGCAGGTACAGATGAGAAAGGAAATTGATTATGGGAAAAACATTATATCTGGAATGTTATTCAGGGATAAGTGGTGATATGACGGTTGCGGCTCTTCTTGATCTGGGAGCTGACCGCTCAGTGCTGGACAGGGTGCTGAAGAGTCTTAAGGTATCAGGATTTGAGACAAAGATCAGCAGAGTTGTAAAGTCCGGAATAGATGCATGTGATTTTGATGTTGTGCTGGATAAAGAGCATGAAAATCATGACCATGATATGGAATATCTGCATGGACATCATCATGAAGGTCGTGAGTGCAATCACGCCCATGGCACAGGAACAGCGCAAGACCATCACCATCACGAACACCGTGGAATAAAAGAAATTACCTATATTATAGAGCATAGCGCAATGACTGAGAATGCAAAGAAGATCGCATTGCGTATATTTGAAATTCTTGCAGAGGCAGAGAGTAAAGCACACAATGTGCCTGTGGATCAGGTGCATTTTCATGAGGTGGGAGCAGTGGACTCTATTGTGGATATTGTGTCTGTGGCAGTCTGCCTGGATAATCTGGATGTTACAGAGGTGATCGTTCCTGTTCTCTGCGAGGGACGTGGAACTGTCCGTTGTCAGCATGGCATCCTGCCAATCCCGGTTCCGGCAGTTGCAAATATAGTAAGTGCCAATCATTTACATCTGAAAATGACAGAGGTAGAAGGTGAACTTGTAACGCCTACAGGTGCGGCGATAGTGGCAGCAGTGAAAACAAAGGATAAACTTCCGGAAACATTTGAAATCCAGAAGATTGGAATCGGTGCAGGTAAACGCCAGTATGAGTGTCCGGGAATCCTAAGGGCAATGATTATCTCACAGAGCGCAGAAATAGATGAAGAAAAGGCTCAGACAGAAGAATTCAAAAACCCGGAAATCGGAAATAATCCGAAAGCTGAAAATCAGGAAACCAAAGATACGATTATCAAGATGGAGACAAACATTGATGACTGCAGTGGAGAAGTTCTGGGATTTGTCATGGAACGTCTGATGAAAGCCGGTGCCAGAGATGTGCATTATGTGCCTGTTTTTATGAAAAAGAACAGACCTGCATGGGTTCTGAATGTGATCTGTAAGGAAGAAGATATGGAAACGCTTCAGAATATTATTTTTGAAGAAACTACTACGATTGGAATTCGTTATAGCAGAATGGAACGTACGATTCTTCCCAGAGAAACGAGAACCCTTCCGACTCCATGGGGAGAAGTTCAGGTAAAGGTATGCACTTTGAATGGAAAAGAGCAGCTTTATCCGGAATATGAGAGCGTTGCACAGTTGAGCAGAGAAAAAGAGATCCCGTTTACAGAAATTTACCGTTATATTGTTTTGGCAAATAAAGATAAAGAATAACAATGTAAAAGAAAACAGTCACATACTTGAGTGAATATCTCAACATTCATCAGATGTATGTGACTGTTTCTTTTTATTATTTTTATGAGGTGACTTCTGGTTCAGTTCTATCTGCTACCTGGTACTTTTTGCAATTCAGGCAGGGAAAGTTGTCTGATTCGGTTAAATTACAGAGTACTTACACCGTCATCATCATAACGGTCATATTCAGCTCCCTCATATCCGATCATGCGGATAGTAGCAGGATCGATATCCTTTACTGTCTGCGCAACATCAGCAACCGGGATTGCTTTTCCTTTGCGAATAAACAGTGGAACTTCATTCAGGGCAACTTCTACATAGTGATGTCCTTTTTCAAGAATCTCCTGAGAAATTGTTCCGTCAGGCAGGAATTTTACGAACATCATTTCTTCCGGCAGATATACATAGCGGCCTTTTGCATTCTGTGTGTAAACTGGTGCGATCATGATTTCGTTTCCAAGGAGAAGCTGGTCCTCTACCTGAGTTGCGAATGCATCGTCTGTGTAGTCAAATGCCAGCGGACGGAACATCATGTCGTCGTTTAATGCTGCTTTCATGTATTCACTGTACAGATATGGAACAAGGCGATATCTGACACCGATCACATGGCGGAAGTCTTCGATATTTTCAAACTGGTAAGCTTCCTGTTCTCTGGTTCCCAGAGCGGAGTGGTTTCTCATAAGAGGTGTGAATACACCAAGTGCCAGCCAGCGCAGTACCAGGTCACGTGTGGTATCTGCACCGAAACCGCCCAGATCTGCACCTGTGTAAAGGAAACCGCACATATTCAGGGATGGAAGCATCTTTAAGTTCAGAAGGATGTGTGACCACCAGGATTTGTTGTCTCCCATCCAGATTCCACCGTATCTGTGCATTCCCACATAGGAGGAACGGGAGAACATCAGAAAACGTTTGCCAGGTGCGATTTTTTCAAATGCTTCACCTGCTGCACGGGTCATGTTATAGCCAAACAGGTTATGTACCTTGTCGTGGCGGATTTTCTGACCGTTTACATTGTGATAGAAGCGTTTGTAATCTTCCGGATTGTTTGCAAGGGCGTTTACTTTATCACCGAGTGTAAATCCAGGTGCTTCTTCCTTGTCCATGAAGTTGTCTTTGATGTATTCTTTTAATTCAGCAACGCCTTCCGGTGTACAGAACATTGCAGGTTCGTTCATGTCATTCCAGAAACCGTCGATTCCTTTGGAAATGAGACGTTCGTATTTCTGTCCGAACCATGCTCTGGCATCTGCGTTCAGGACATCCGGGAAATGAGTCCAGCCCGGCCATACAGCGGAAACGAAATCACTGCCGTCTTCACGTTTGCAGAAGTAGTTCTTCTCAACGCCTTCTTCATAAACGTCATAGCCAGCTTCTACCTTGACACCTGCATCGATGATCGGGACAAGGTGGATGCCTTTTTCTTTCATTTCATTGACATAGGCCTCAAAGTCAGGAAAGTTTTCCTGATTGACTGTGAAATCTTTGTAGTCTTCCATGTAATCGATATCCATGTATACCATATCGATCGGAATATTGTTTTCACGATATCCGTCAGCGGCTTTTCTGAAGTCGTCAGCAGTTGTATATCCCCAGCGGCTCTGACCGAAACCAAATGCGAATTTAGGCGGGATATAGCTTCTTCCGATGATTTTGCGGAACTGTTTTACAATATCGTAAGGAGTTTCACCCTCGATCACATACAGATAAAGATCTGCATCCTCACAGGTGATCTTTATCTGGGAAGAGAGTGTGTAACCGATATCAAACTTCAGTTTTCCGGGATAATCAACGAAGAGACCGAAAGTCTGTTTTCCGGAGATTACGAGGAAGTTGTGTGCTCCGTAGAGGGAGATTTTATCTTCTGTATGGTTTGGCTGGTCGGAACAGTTGCTTTCATAAACGTATCCACGTTTGTTGATTCCGCGGCTTGATTCGCCCAGACCATAGACAACATCGTTGTCATCCATGTCATAAGTAAAAGAGAAGCCGTTCTCTGTGGAGATAGTTCCGTATGCAGGAGTTCCCTCAGAAGCCGGGATGGAAGTTACGATGGCATCGGTTTCAAATGGGGTCCCGTAAGTATATTTCTGAATCATTTTGTCGTGTCCTCCTTAGGTTGAAAATGGTCAAGCGGATAAAATCATCCGCTTTGCTACGCGGCGCTACACCGAATAACTGAAACGCTTAAGTACTGTTAGAAAATACACAGGTGTTTTCCTTGATTTCATATTTACAATAATAGAGGTTTGAGTGGGGAAATGCTACTGAAATTATGACAAATTTATACGTTATTTTGACTTTTTAACCGAATCAAGTAAGTCCCCTGCTTCAATTACGAAAAGCAATGAGCAGTGGAGTGGATAATTTTAGCTGCTTGCTCTGGCAACTTGTTGTGCTTTAATGCTTTATCTTAATAGAATTTTTCTGTACATACGGTGAAAAAAGTGCTAAACTGTTATTATTACACGAAAGAAAGGTTTATTTAACATGCTTCAGACAATTGAATCCATCAATAACGTCGTAAATAATTTTATCTGGGGTGTCCCGGCTATGATCTGTATTATCGGCGTAGGGCTTTACCTGAGCCTGCGGACCGGGTTTGTCCAGATCCGCAAATTCCCGTATGCGCTTAAAACCACACTGGGAAGAATTTTTAAGAAAAAAGAGGCCTCTGACGGTTCCATGACACCTTTTCAGGCAGTCTGTACTGCGTTGGCAGGTACAGTAGGTACTGGAAATATCGCCGGTGTTGCCGGAGCTATCGCCATCGGCGGACCGGGAGCTGTATTCTGGATGTGGGTTTCCGCGCTCCTTGGAATGTGCACGAAATTTACAGAGGTTACCCTGGCAGTACATTTCCGTGAGAGAAACAGACATGGGGATTATGTAGGCGGACCTATGTATTATATTAAGAATGGTCTGGGAAAGAATTGGAGGTTTCTTGCAGTTCTTTATTCTGCATTCGGTGTACTGACTGTATTTGGAACAGGTAATGCTACTCAGGTAAATACCATTACAACAGCAATTGATACAGCTCTTATTAACTTTAATGTGATCTCAGAGTCTTCTACAGGCAGACTGAATCTGATTCTTGGAATTGTGATCACGCTGCTGGTTGGTATGGTACTGCTGGGCGGTATCAAGCGAATCGGAAGTGTTTCCGAGAAGCTGGTGCCCTTTATGGCATTGTTTTATATTGTACTTGCATTGGGCGTTGTGATCTTAAATATCGGAAGAGTTCCGGCAGTTTTCCATGATATTGTTTATGGAGCCTTTAATCCGTCAGCAGTGACAGGCGGTGTGATCGGAAGCTTTTTCCTCAGTATGAAAAAGGGTGTTTCCAGAGGTATTTTCTCCAATGAAGCCGGACTTGGTACAGGGTCTATCGCTCATGCCTGTGCAGATACAAGCAAGCCTGTAAAACAGGGTATGTTTGGTATCTTTGAGGTATTTGCAGATACGATCGTGATCTGTACTCTGACAGCACTTGTGATCCTTGTAAGCGGCGTGCCGGTAAATTACGGTGCAGCGGCAGGTGCAGAACTTACAATTTCCGGATTTACTGCTACATACGGAGGCTGGGTTTCTATCTTTACGGCAGTTGCCATGTGTTGCTTTGCGTTCTCAACGATTATCGGATGGGGACTTTACGGAGCACGCTGCATTGAATTCTTATTCTCTGCAAAAGTTATCCGCCCATTTATGATCGCCTATTCATTAGTGGCAATCCTTGGTGCAACTGTAAATCTGGGACTTCTCTGGAGCATTGCTGAGACATTCAACGGTCTCATGGCAATCCCCAACTTAATTGGTGTATTTCTGCTTTCAGGAACCGCCATTACACTTACAAAAGAGTATTTCGCACAGAAATGATAAAAACAGTCTGGAGAGTTTTCTTCAGGCTGTTTATTAGTTTACCTGATGCTTGATGTTAGGTTATTGTTCAGACCCTTGCATAGGGCATTAGTAAAAATGACGAATTTTAAATTTTTTTATTGATGTTATGTACTGTTTTTTATCCGTCATTTTTACTTTATCCACAACCACCCGGATTCGCTTTTTTGCGGCTTTTCCCTTATAATGTGTATATAGATTTCAACGATTTCAGGAGGGAAGTGAGTGGACATTGAACTTATTCTATTCACTTTCCTTTTGTATTTCATCAGGAGAAAGCAGGCATAGAATATTTTTACCATAAAAATGTGATGATCCAACTATGATCTGACAGAAAAATAACAGATTAAAATATAAATCAGCTGTTCTTTAAGTGAAAATGTTTTCAGTACTTCGTTCTTCCATACATCTTCGGGATAAACATCGCCCAGATAAGTATCCCGTCCACAGTACAGTCCATAAAGAAGCAGCCTTTTTCCCTCTCGGACAGCCTCCGGTTCCATGATTAGTCCCCAGCGAAGCTGATCCATCAGATGAAGATAAAGAGACACACATAAAACCAGATTGCTGTTTCTGTTTCGCGATAGAAGTATTCCTTCCAGCTCAGAAGCTTTCTTAAAACTAATATTGTATGCATGAAAAAGAATCTCATGCTCTGTATAAAAATCCCACAGAGTTCCCGGGGTGATTCCATATCTGCCAGTACGAACAAGAACCTGAAACTGTCTCGGACCACAGGCAGCTGTCTGTTTCATCAGGGCATGTTTTACTGCCATACGGACTGCCCTGCCAATCAGCTCTCCAAGCTTGGAATGTCCGGAGGCATCGGTAAGTGTCAGCTCTCCCTCCATAGCCGAGGCAATCACCATTCCGTCAGTACCAGAACCTGTCGCGATTTCTTCTGAATAACAGCTTCCAAGTAAGAGATGTGAAACGGCCGCTGCTTTTGCCTCCGAAGCAATCATCATTGAGCGGACCATGGCTGCCTCTGTAACATTCTGATTGATATAGATAAAAACATTGATCGTACCGGGTGGCAGCATCTCGTAAGCGCCGTTTCTTTCATAGTAAGAAGAAGGATCTCCCGGACACATTCCGTTTGAATCAATTCCCCCTGTAACAGCAGCAGTCACGGATAACTCCTGATAACAGATTTTCTCAACAGCACACAGTTCAGTCCATGCCGCTGTGCTGAGTGCGGTTGCTGTCTGCGGATCAATTCCCAGCTCTTTTGTATGAATGTTCAGGTCTTCCTCATAGGTGTTTCCAAGCATTTCACATTCATAGGCACCATTCATGCAGTTGATATTTAAAGCATGCGTGAGATGAGCAGTGATCCCGCCATTAAGAGGACTGGTGCTAAGAACCCTTGTTTTTCCCGGAAAAGAAAAAACAGTACATCCCTTCTTTTGAAAATAAGTAAAAGTATCATTCATAAACATTCCTCTTTTTTGTCTGTTCAATACAGATTTTGTTGTTATTAGGAAAAGTATTCTACTTTGAATCCTGACTGCTGGCAGTATCTGTCTACTTTAGAACCTTTATAACAGCGGATCGTAGCCGCTTTGTTGATGATCCATTCCCCGATAAATTCAGGATCATGGCGAATCTCCAGATACTGCAGGCGGTTACATCCATGAAAGATCCATTTTCCAAGGTATCTGACATTGGGCGGAATCACCACAGAGGTCAGATTACAGCACTTAAAAAAAGCACTCTCATCAAGAACTTCCAGCGAATCAGGCAGCTGCAGCGAATCCAATGAATGAGGAAGAAAGATTTGATTTTGAGCAAAAGCACGAAGAAGACCTTCAAAGATTACGTGGCTTTCGTCTTTTAGATGATGATTTTATGAGCAAAGTATTTGAAGATAAGAATTGTGTGGAATTTTTATTGCAGATTATACTAAAACGAGATGATCTTAAAGTTACAAGTGTGAGCAGTCAATATGTAATAAAAAACTTACAAGGGCGTTCTGTTCGTTTGGATATTCTCGCAGTGGATCGACAAAATCAGGTGTATAATATTGAAATTCAAAGAGATGATAAAGGTGCAGGTGTGAAGAGAGCTAGATATAATAGTAGCTTGATTGATGCAAATGTGACAGAACCGGGTGAACAATATCAAAATTTAAATGAAACGTATGTGGTTTTTATCACAGAAAATGATGTGTTAGGAGAGAATATTCCAATATATCATGTGGATCGTATCGTTAGGGAAACAGGAAAAATGTTCAATGACCAATCGCATATTATATATGTAAACTCTCAAATAAAAGATGAAACAGCATTAGGAAAACTTATGCATGATTTTACATGTACCAATGCTAAAGATATGTACTACGAAGTGCTGGCTGACCGTGTACATTATTTTAAAGAAGATGAGAAAGGAGTGGCAATTATGTGTAAAGCTATGGAAGATATGAGAAATAAAGCAGCAAGAGAAGCTGAAAAAATGAAAGCAATTCGTATGGCTCGTTTAATGATAGAAGATGGTAAACTTAATTATGAAGATATTGCAATGTACACAGAGCTTACTCTGGAAGAAGTAGAAAAAATAGCTTTGGAAAAGAAAAGTGCATAATAAAAGACATAAAACGAATGTTTTGTTTTGTGGAACAACTATGCATCCCAGATTGCGGAGAAGTAGCAAAGAAAGCTGAAGCCGAAGCAGTATTTAAGGAGCTGCTGGCAAGCTGTACATCCAGACTGGCAAGAACAACTCTCGGGGTCAGACCCCATGAGGAAGCTTTATTTGATATTATCCGAGGAAGTATCATGAATTTATATAAACGAGACTATATAAAGAGCGTTCCTACCAAACAGGAAATGCAACTGTATGAGGGTATTTTGTGTACTGAAAGAAAAGCTGTCGGAGACAGAGGATTTGGGAAGATAAATCATAGGCGATTGTATCCAGCAGCAGTTCGACACTATGATAGTTTGTTCCCTAACAATCATATTGAGTTGTTTGATTTCCAGAACGAAGGTAATATGGAACAACTAAATGAAGAATTTTGTGCCTTGATTCATGATGCAAATACAAACGGAAGAAACGTTCTTCGCTTTATTAATCACAGACCTGCTTATCATATTATTGCTGGTGTATTTAAGTATTATAATTTTGGTCACCACGATGCATATGTCTTCCCGGAATTTGCTTTAGGTAAGTACATTGCCGATTATTTGTTGATAGGAAAAAGCTCTGGCGGATATGAGTTTGTATTTGTCGAGCTTGAACACCCTAATGGAAGAACAACCTTGAAATCTGGACACGAGGGAGAAACCTTTAGAAAAGGTACTTATCAAATTTATGATTGGAAAGCAGAAATCGAAGCACACTTTTCTGCATCGTT
>OGRN01002924.1_pt1 | contig 12634 bp, 9 predicted proteins | sample 1553401 | NCBI WGS metagenome assembly OGRN01 (sample SAMEA2580096, study PRJEB22360) | human gut metagenome | biome: human gut; feature: human-associated habitat; material: faeces | place: Denmark | collected 2008/2010 | reverse complement strand
TGCGTCCGCTGTCCAAGGTCGCCTCCGGCGGTGAGCTGGCGCGTATTATGCTTGCCATGAAAAACGTGCTGGCGGCGGAGGATTCCGTCGGGACCATGATCTTCGACGAGGTCGATGCGGGCGTCAGCGGCCGCGCCGCGCAGAAGGTCGCGTATAAGCTCTGGACAGTCGCAAAGGGCCGTCAGGTCCTGTGCGTGACACATCTGCCGCAGATCGCTGCCATGGCCGACACGGAATTCACGGTCGAAAAACGGGTGGAAAACGGCAGAACGTATACAAGCGTTCTGCGTTTGGATGTCGCCGGACGGCGGCAGGAGCTTGCACGCCTGACCGGCGGCAGCATGATCACCGAAACAACGCTTGCCGGTGCAGCAGAGCTGCTGCGTCTGGCGGAACAGACAAAGAAGGGAGCTTCACATGAAAGTACGTAACATCCTGTTTCTGGTCCTTGCGTCGCTGCTGCTCTGCACGGCAGTCAGCGCGGCGGAATACACCGACGTATCCGACACGCATTGGGCATATAAGCAGATCGATTATCTCAGCGCAGAGATCAACGGCTATCCGGACGGCTCCTACAAGCCGGAAAAGAGCGTTTCGCGCGCGGAATTCCTCACGTTGTTCGCCCGCATTGCCTTCCCGGACGAGTGGAAGCGTGTGGAGGGAGAAGAATGGTGGAAATCGGCGTATGAGGTCTGCACCGCGCACGATCTTCTGAACAATATCACTGGCAGCCGCTCTGAGGCCATGCCGCGCGGCGAAATTGCCGCGCTTCTCGAACGGTTCTGCTCCGGCTGGGGCGGCGTGCATGAACGCGCAGACGCTGCGGAACAGTATGTTATCAACTGGAAGGAGCAGCGCATGGAGTTCCCGGAGTGGCAGCCGCTGTTTCCGGATGCTGCGGAGTATTGGAGCAACGTGCTCATCAGTGCCAATCAGGGGCTTCTGACCGGCTATCCGGATGGAAGCTTCAAGCCCGGCAAGGGCGTGACCCGGGCGGAGGCTGCGGCCATCCTTGCCCGTCTTAAAGCGCAGCTGGTGCTCCGTGAAAAGAAGGGCTGTGAATACGTCTGCACAGTCGGGGAGTATTGGCTGATGCAGTACTCAGACTCCGGCTCCGTCGGCCTTGCGCTGTATGAGCCGCTTACCGGCAAGCTGGTTCAGACGGTCGGCCTTTGGAAAGCTGCGCAGGGAGTCAGCGGGTATGCCGCGTTCGACCGCCTGCTGAGCGGATCCGACGGTATATATGTCTGGGGACGCGCGGGCCTTTATAAACGCAGCGGCAATACGCTCGAGCAGATCGTGGCCGAGCCTGTGCTTGATTTCTGCTGGTATGGCGACAATACGCTCTATTACCTGAGCTGGGACGATACCAAGCAGATACCGGCATATTATTGCTCGGCCGCATATTTCCCCTGCGCCTCAAGCGTGATGAAGCTGGAAAACCCGGGACAGAATGCCGTGCGCACCATCCTTGCCGAGCGCGACGAGAGCAGTCCAATGCAGAATCTGACCGATATCTATGTGGAATACGGAACGCTGTATGTCGCGGGTTCGTATTGCATGGGCATTGGGGATCTGCACGCCGAGCTCTACGAGGTCAAAGACGGCAAGCTCACCGCACTGTTTGGCGAATACTGATTGACAAACCGAAAAAAATACGGTATACTGCATTTGTAATAAGATCACAGTGACGAAGGGAAGAAGTACCCTGATACCCCGTCTCCAGAGAGCTTTCGGTCGGTGCGAGAAAGCATTTCTACAAAGTGTGAATACATTCCTGAGCTGTTCGCTGAGAAAGCTTTTGCGTAAGGCGAAACGGTTTGCACACGTTACAGTGCTATGGCTTCGCTTTCTGCTGAGCCTGTAAGGTCGGGAGTTTCCCCGATAAACTGAGGTGGTACCACGATAATTCGTCCTCTGACAGATATTCTGTCAGGGGATTTTTTTATTTATGTACCGCAAAAAAATAATACGGAGGTATGAAAAATGACAGTATTTGAAGAACTGAAAAGAAGAGGTCTTCTCGCTCAGCTTACTGACGAGGAGGAAATAAAGGAGCTTATCAACGCCGGTAAAGCTACTTTCTACATTGGTTTTGACCCAACCGCTGATTCACTCCACGTTGGTCACTTTATGGCACTTTGCCTTATGAAGCGTTTGCAAATGGCAGGCAACAAGCCTATCGTTCTTATCGGAGGCGGTACGGCTATGATAGGCGACCCGTCAGGCAAAACAGATATGAGAAAAATGATGACAAAGGAAACTATCAACCACAATGTTGAATGTTTCAAAAAGCAAATGTCACACTTCATTGATTTTTCTGATGACAAGGCTATTATCGTAAACAATGGCGATTGGCTGCTTGACCTTAATTACGTTGATGTGCTTCGTGACGTTGGCGCTTGCTTCTCTGTAAACAAGATGCTTACATTCGAGTGCTACAAGCAGAGAATGGAAAGGGGTCTTACTTTCCTTGAATTTAACTATATGATCATGCAGTCCTACGATTTCTACAGACTTTTCCAGGATTACGGCTGTAATATGCAGTTCGGCGGTGACGATCAGTGGGCTAATATGCTGGGCGGCACTGAGCTTATCAGAAAGAAGCTTGGCAAGGACGCTTATGCAATGACTATCACTCTCCTGCTCAACTCTGAGGGCAAGAAAATGGGCAAGACAGAAAAGGGTGCTGTATGGCTCGACCCTGAAAAAACTTCTCCATACGAGTTCTATCAGTATTGGAGAAACGTTGGTGACGCTGATGTTATCAAGTGCCTGAAGATGCTCACATTCGTTCCTATCGAGGAGATAGAGGAAATGGAGAAACACATGGAGGGTGCTGAATACAACAAGGCTAAGGAGCTTTTGGCTTACGAGCTGACAAAGCTTGTTCACGGCAAGGAGGAGGCTGACAAGGCTGACGCTGCGGCAAAGGCTATTTTTGCAGGCGGTGGAAACAGCGATGATATGCCTAGCACGACTATTGCTGCGGCTGATCTTACTGACGGCAAGATAGGTATTCTTACACTTCTTGTTAAGTGCGGACTTTGCCCTTCAAATGGCGAGGCTAGACGTCTTGTTACACAGAACGGCATTGCGGTGAATGGCGAGAAATTCACTGACCCTAAGGGTCTTGTTGATCTCTCTGAGCCTGTTGTTATCAAAAAGGGTAAGAAGATCTTCCACAAGGCTATTGCGGAATAATATAGTGCAAAATAATTTCCACGGGTGGACAGAAGTTCACCCGTTTTTTGTATATATATAAGGCTTTTTGCAATATTCATAAACATTCACACAAAATACATATAAGGTTTAGCTATATTTAAAGTTATTCATATATACTTTTAATCAAAGGAAAGTTTACACGAAGTATACGAAAAAATCACGAAAAGAGGCGTAGATATGAATGGCAATCAGGAAGTGTTCAGACGGATAGAGAAAAAATATATCGTTGATGAACCGACTTATGAAAAGCTTATAAAAAAGCTCGATAGGCATTTTGTCAAAGACAGATATTACAAAAGCACTATCTGCAACATATATTATGACACACCAAGTCATCAGCTTGTGAGAAACTCCATTGAAAAGCCTGTTTACAAGGAAAAGCTGAGAGTGAGGAGCTACGGCGTACCTAATGATGAAGACATGGTCTTTGTGGAGCTTAAAAAGAAATACAAGGGTGTGGTCTACAAGAGGCGTATTGAAATGACCCTTGCACAGACCCGTGATTTCTTTGCAGGCAAAGATGTACCTCATGATAATCCGCAGATAGAGAACGAGCTGAAATATTTTCTCAAATTCTATGAGGGCATTGCTCCTGCTATGTATCTTAGCTATGACAGGCTTGCTTACTGCGGTGCGGAAGACCCGTCCCTTAGGCTGACCTTTGACACGCACATTCTTTACCGTGAGGAGCAAAAGGAGCTTGACAAAGGCATTTGGGGAAAAGAGCTTCTGCCTGCTGGCATGAGGGTAATGGAGATAAAGATACCGAACGCTATGCCTCTTTGGTTATCGGCTATACTTGATGAACTGGAGATATATCCTGCGTCATTCTCAAAATACGGAACTGCGTATCTTAATGAATTTTCTGAAAAAATACATAAAGGTAAGGTGATAAGCTGTGCTTAATTCAACTACTCTTGCGGCTACTACTGTGACCACCACTGAAACGACCGTGGCGGCGATAACTACAAACGAATTTGTTTTCTGCACTGCGGCTTCGTTGGTGCTTGGTCTTATAATAGCGTTTGCATTCAACTTCAGGCAGAAAAAGACAAAAAGCTTTATGATGACGCTTGCTTTGCTGCCTGTGATAGTACAGGTAGTGATAATGCTTGTAAACGGAAACATCGGTACTGGCGTGGCTGTTATGGGTGCATTCAGCTTGGTAAGATTCCGTTCTGTACCTGGAAGCGCCATGGACATATGCGCTATATTCCTTTCAATGGCGGTGGGTCTTGCAACGGGAACAAATCACTTGGCACTTGCTCTTATGCTTGCGGTGTGCGTGAGCCTGCTGAACATTATTTACACTCTTCTGCCTATTGGCAAAAAGAAGTCGGGTCACAAGGATCTTAGTATCACTATCCCTGAAAGCCTTGATTACACGGAGGTATTTGACGATATATTTGAAAAGTATCTTTCAGAATGTGAGCTTGTTTCGGTAAAGACCACAAATATGGGAAGCCTTTTCAAGCTGAGATATCGCATAGAGCTAAAGGGTGATGCTAACGAAAAGAAGCTTATTGACGAACTTAGATGCAGAAATGGCAACCTTGAGATAATGTGTGCAACGTCAGCAGACATTGAGGAACAATCATTCTGACAAAATAACAAAAGTATCCATAAGTAAAACCGCACAAGGCTAAAGCGGTCTTGTGCGGCTTTTTTCAACCTTTTTTACCATACAAGGGGGTATTTTCATGAAAATTTCGGACACTAAAAAGCTGGCAGCTATCACGGCGGCGTTTTTTATCACAGTCACAGCTTTTTCAGGCTGTTCAGAGAGCGCAAATTCTTCACAGACCACAAGCAGTGTTTCTCAGGCGGCAAAGTCTGACATTGACGCAAGCATTGCGGCAGAGGACATTGACGTTGGATATGACGAGGAAAGCTCAGTAGGGATTACATTTGCTGATGGCAGTGCGGCTATAGACGGTGAGGGTGCGACCTCAGAAGGGGAAACTGTTACCATTTCGCAGGCAGGCACTTACATTCTTTCAGGCACGGCGACCAACGGCAGGATAATCGTTTCAGCGGACAAGACAGCTGAAATAAAGCTTATTTTCAATGGAGTTGACATAACTTGTGCTGACAACGCTCCCCTGCTCGTGAGCAAAGCTAAAAAAGTTTACATCGTGCTGGAGAACAGCACAGAGAACGTTTTGACGGACAGTGCAAGCTACTCTTTAGGAGAAGATGACAGCAACACGGACGGTGCTATTTTCTCCAAAGCCGACCTTACTATAAACGGCAGCGGTACACTTACTGTGAATGCGAACTACAAGCACGGCATAGTTTCAAAGGACGATCTTGTTATCACTGACGGCAATATCAATGTGACCTCGGCTTCAACCGCTATGGAGGGCAAGGACAGCGTTAAGATATCTGGCGGAACATTCAACATTTCCGCAGGCACGAACGGAATAAAATCTACTAACACAGAGGCTTCTGACAAAGGCTTTATAAGCGTGACAGGGGGAAGCTTCACAGTAGTCGCAAACAATGACGCATTCGAGGCGGAAACTGTGCTTTCTATCGAGGGCGGAAGCTTTAACATCACCACAGGCGGTGGAAGTGCAAACGCTTCCATGAAGTCTGACGGCACGCCAAACAGAAATTGGAAGAACAACATGTGCAACGGTGGTGGTGCTCCGAACGGAATGGGCAGACCTGACGATAACGGAAACGGCATGGGAGCTGAACCGCCTGCAATGCCTACGGCTGACAGCACAGGGCTGACCATAGAAACTGCGGCGGCTAACACTACTACTGACAGCACAGACACAACGGACAACACTTCAACATCTGCAAAGGCTTTAAAGGCAGGCAGCGAGGTAAACATAAGCGGCGGCGAGTTCAAGATAGATTCGGCAGACGATTCAGTACACAGCAACGGAAACATTGTTATAACAGGGGGAAACATTTCTGTGGCGTCGGGTGACAACGGAATGCACGCTAACGGAAATATGACCATATCCGACGGCACTGTAGACATCACAAAGAGCTACGAAGGTATCGAGGGTTCTATCGTAACAATAGACGGTGGCACAATATCAGTGGTAGCAAGCGATGACGGAATAAACTGTGCAGGCGGAAGCGATACTGGATCAACAGACAGAATGGGTGCTGACCAATTCTCGTCACAGGACGGTGTTGAACTTAACATCAACGGAGGAACTGTAACCATTGACGCTGACGGCGACGGACTTGACTCAAATGGCAACTTCACAATGGCAGGCGGTACAGTTTACGTTTGCGGACCTACTAACGGTGGCAACGGTGCACTTGACTACAACGGCACTGCAACTGTAACAGGGGGAACGCTCATCGCCTGTGGTGCAGTTGGAATGGAAGAGGGCTTCGGTGACAGCTCCACACAATACAGTGTTCTGCACGATCTTGGTTCGACAGTTTCAGCAAACGAAAAACTGACTATCACTGACAGTGACGGCAAGGAGATCTTAAGCTTTACCCCTAAAAAGACTTGGCAGAGCGTTGTATTCACAAGCGCTGACCTGAAGGAAGGCGAAACCTACACCATTACGGCAGGGTCGCAGTCTGAAACCGTGACTATTGACGGCATTGTTACTTCTAATTCCACGGGAATGAGCTTTGGCAGAGGTCATGGCGGAGGACGTGGTTTCTGATATGAACGACAAAAGGACGAACTTGGGGTTCGTCCTTTTTTATTTGGCTGGTTTATCGCTCAAAGTATGCGGGACGTCGAGGGCGCCGTCCCCTACATTTGTGTAATATAAATCGTAGAGACGAACAGTGTTCGCCAGTTTTTGCTCACCTTTGTTGTATACATACGCAAAAAAAGACCGCCTCATGATGAAGCGGTCTTTAGTAAGCAATTTAGTTTTGGCTGTGCAGATTATGCAAGCTCAGCAAAGTACTTGATTGTTCTTACCATCTGTGATGTGTAAGAGTTCTCGTTGTCGTACCAAGAAACTACCTGTACCTCATAGAGGTCATCAGCGATCTTAGATACCATTGTCTGAGTAGCATCGAAGAGTGAACCAAATCTCATGCCGATAACGTCAGAAGAAACGATTGGATCCTCGTTGTAGCCAAATGACTCAGAAGATGCAGCCTTCATAGCAGCGTTGATGCCTTCAACTGTTACGTCAGCACCCTTTACAACTGCTGTAAGGATTGTTGTTGAACCAGTTGGAACTGGAACTCTCTGTGCAGAACCGATGAGCTTGCCGTTAAGCTCTGGGATAACAAGACCGATAGCCTTTGCAGCACCTGTTGAGTTAGGAACGATGTTTGCAGCACCAGCTCTTGCTCTTCTCAGGTCACCCTTTCTGTGAGGACCGTCAAGGATCATCTGGTCGCCTGTGTAAGCATGGATAGTGCTCATGATACCGCTCTGGATAGGAGCATACTTGTTAAGAGCATTAGCCATAGGAGCAAGACAGTTTGTTGTGCAAGATGCAGCAGAAATGATTGTATCGTCTGCTGTAAGTGTCTTCTCGTTTACTGAGTAAACGATAGTCTTGAGGTCGTTACCAGCAGGAGCTGAGATAACTACCTTCTTAGCACCAGCATCGAGGTGAGCCTGGCTCTTAGCCTTTGATGTATAGAAGCCTGTGCACTCGAGAACTACGTCTACACCAAGCTTGCCCCAAGGACAATCCTTAGCGTCCTTTTCTGCATAAATCTGAAGAGTCTTGCCGTCAACAGTGATAGTATTAGCCTCATCATCAGCTGATACTGTGTGGAGATTCTCACCGATCTTACCACAGTAACCGCCCTGAGCTGTATCATACTTAAGAAGATCAGCGAGCATTGAAGGCTTTGTCAGGTCGTTGATTGCAACTACCTCGTAGCCCTCTGCGCCAAACATCTGTCTGAATGCAAGACGTCCAATACGTCCAAAACCATTAATTGCGACTTTAACTGCCATAATTAATTTACCTCCTAAAAATTTTTCTGTATTTATTATACTACATTTTTCAATACATTGCAAGTGTTTTTACAAAAAACTTAGAACTTTTTTTCTTTAAGGCAATACCGCACAAAGATTGTGCGTCAGATGCGTAGTCAGATTTTTTTCGTCAGGTCACATAAAAATTCCGCAGGCATACTGTCGTATGTCAAGGGATTTTTGTGTGATATGACGGAAAATCTGCAAGCAGATGGCGTGCAAAGCCGTCAGGCGGGCTTTGTGCGGTGTTGCCTTAAAACTTCACCGTAAAGCCATCTGAGTCTTGATCCGTCAAAGCACTGCTAAATTCTTTAAAATATGATCAAATATTGATGATTTTTTATTGACTACCCCGACAGTTTAGGTTATAATATTTACATGAGATCTTTATGAAAGGCAGGCTAACAAAGTGGAACTGACATCTTCTGTGAAAGAGATATACGCTCAGTCTGAGGAAAACATTATCCTCACTGACGCTGAGCTTAATGTCATTTGGAAAAATCATGGTGATCTGCCTGATGTTATAGATATTTCTGCTTTATGCGATACTCCGGAAAACGCTTTCATTCTGCCTGTTGAAAAGACAGCTACCTTTGAATATAAGGGCAGGTTTGCAGACTCGGCGGCAATGCGGTTTGAACCACTGAGAGATAATGGCATTATAACGAATTATCTAATACACTATTACTCCTGCATGGACATAGAACGTCTTTCGGACAAGTCTGGATATTTACGCTTCAAATCGAATTTTCTCGGCAACATAAGAATGGAGCTTTCTAAAATGTTAGCGATGCTTGACAGCCAAAAGAATTCCTTCTCTTCAAAAGCCGGCACTGAATATGAGCATTTTGACCATGAGGCAAGGCTTCGTATACTGAAGACATTTTCTGCAACGGTGAACATGACAGAGCTTGCAAAATATTTCAGTGGCAATTTCACAACTGAATATCAGAGCCTATCAGACATATGCGGTGAGGTGTGCGACGAAGAAGGCAATTTGCTGGAGGAGGACGGCTGTATTTTCAGATACTCCATTGACCCGTGCATTTATTTTGAAACAAACAAAAGCCTTATTAAAAATGTGCTTGTAAATCTGCTTGTGAACGCATATATGTACAATGACAAGGAACAACGGCAGGTGGAGCTTATCCTAAAGACTGAGGACGACAGGATAATACTGTCAATAAGTGATAACGGCAACGGCATGACAGACGATGTATGGCAGGCGGCTATCACGCCCTTTGGCACATTCCAGAAATACAGTAGCAGCGAGGCGTTGGGGCTTGCACTGGCAAAATGCTTCTGCGTCCGTTTTGGCGGTGAGCTGAGTTATCGCAGTGAGATAGACAAAGGCACTTGTGTTACCATGAGTTTCCCTTGCGACAGCCGTGGTTTGCCGAAAGAATTCCATGTTAGCAGAATGCCGCCCATACCGAACCCATATGGCAGCACCTACTGCATAATGGCTAAGGGGCTTGATCCGCTGAAATAGGGCTTTGGCAACATACAGAGCAAGTGAATAGATGGGATACAAAAAAGGCAGTGCCGATTTTCTCGGTACTGCCTTGATTATTTTATGGATATTAGTCCTTGATGATAGACTTACCTGTCATTTCCTTTGGCTGCTCAAGACCCATGAGTTTGAGCATTGTTGGTGAAAGGTCAGCAAGCACGCCGCCCTCTCTGATAAGAACATTGCCTGCGCCTGCGATAATTAGAGGTACAAGGTTGGTTGTGTGGGCTGTGAATGGAGAGCCGTCATCTTCCATCATCTTATCTGCGTTGCCGTGGTCTGCTGTGATAAGTGCTATACCGCCCTTTGCAAGAACTGCGTCAACCGTTTTGCCTACGCACTCGTCAACTGCTTCTACTGCTGCTACGGCTGCGTCGAACACGCCTGTGTGACCTACCATATCGCAGTTTGCATAGTTGAGGATAATTGCGTCATACTTGTCAGACTCTATTCTCTTGAGAACTTCGTCGCAAACAAGATATGCGCTCATTTCAGGCTGGAGGTCATATGTTGCTACCTTTGGTGAATTGATGAGGGCTCTGTCCTCGTTCTCAAAAGGAGCTTCTACGCCACCGTTGAAGAAGAATGTAACGTGAGCATACTTCTCTGTTTCGGCAATTCTAAGCTGTGAAAGACCCTTCTTTGCGATATACTCGCCGAAAGTATTTTCAAGGCTTGCTGGCTTGAATGCAACGTCAACGTTTGGCATTGTTGCGTCATACTGTGTCATGCAGACATAGTAAAGTGGGAATCTGCCGTTTCTTCTCTCAAAGCCTGTGAAGTCGTCGTCAACGAGAGTTCTTGTTATCTCTCTTGCTCTGTCAGGACGGAAGTTGAAGAAGATAACGCTATCGTTTGCGGATATCTTGCCGTTTTCATCGATAACTGTAGGAACAACGAACTCGTCTGTAACGTCAGCGGCATAGGAAGCCCTGATAGCGTCAACTGCGTTATCAGCCTTATTGCCCTCGCCGTATACCATTGCGTCATAAGCCTTGCCTACACGCTCCCAACGGTTATCTCTGTCCATTGCATAGTAACGTCCCATTACTGTTGCTATCTTGCCGACACCAATTTCCTTGAGCTTTTCTTCAAGCTCAGCTACGAAGTCAGCACCGCTTGTAGGAGGAACATCTCTGCCGTCCATGAAGCAATGAACGTATACCTTTGTAAGACCTGCTTTCTTAGCAAGCTCCAAAAGGCCATAGAGGTGTGAATTATGTGAGTGAACGCCGCCGTTTGAAAGAAGTCCGAACAGGTGGAGTGCGCTGTCATTCTTCTTGCAGTTCTCAACGGCTGCTGTGAAAGCTTCGTTTGAGAAGAATTCGCCGTCCTTGATAGACTTTGTAATTCTTGTAAGCTCCTGATAAACTATTCTTCCTGCACCGATATTTGTATGGCCTACCTCTGAGTTACCCATTTGTCCCTCAGGAAGTCCAACGTCCATGCCGCTTGCACCGATAAGAGTGTGCGGATAGTTGGCAAGAAGTCTGTCGATATTAGGTGTTTTGGCAGCTCTGATAGCGTTGCCGTAATCCTTGTGATTATAGCCGAAGCCGTCCATAATGATAAGTGCTATGGGTTTCTTTGACATATTTCTTAGTCCTTTCAACATCATTTATATTCGTATTATCCCCAATAACCGCCATTTTCAAGGAAGCTCAGGACATATTCCTTAAATTCCTTGGCAGTATCGTCGCTTGTGTAATAGTTCTTTGCGCCGATACGGACATAGTTACTCTCTCCTGCTTCATAGTAGATAGCCGGACCTTCTGAACATTTTATATCCAGCCAATCGCCGCCAACAACGAACTCCTTTGAATCCGGCTCTTTTTCTTCTGCGTTCTCAGTTACCTTTTTGGTGAACTCTGCGGTTTTGTCGAGAAGCTCGCTGTCTGTGAACTCAACGCCGCTAAGGAGCTTACTAGAGTCCATTTTGATAGTTACATTTTCAAGCTGAGCCTCAGATGTTGTCTGAGAGCTTTCTGCCGCCGGTGCGCTGCTTTCGTCAACGCTTCCGCAGGCTGCAAATGACATACACATGGATAATACTAATGCTGCAAATATTAATTTTTTCACAGTTGCGTCCCCCTGTTCAAAAAAAAGCAGAGGACAGCCGCAGCCGTCCCCTGCGGAACTTTTTATTTGTTTGTTCTTGTGACGAATGATATTTTGCCCCTAGATATCCGTCTGTTAATTAGCCCTCAACAGCAGCCTGAACGATAGTGTTGAAGTCAGCAGCCTTCAGTGAAGCACCGCCGATAAGACCGCCGTCTACGTTCTCCTTAGAAAGAAGCTCTGTGCAGTTCTTAGCGTTCATTGAGCCGCCGTACTGAATTGTAACTGCCTCTGCTGTAGCCTCGTCATAGATCTTAGCAAGTGTTGCTCTGATGAATGCGCAAACTTCCTCTGCCTGATCTGCTGTAGCTGTCTTGCCTGTACCGATAGCCCAGATTGGCTCGTAAGCGATAACGGACTTCTTAACGTCCTCTGCTGATACGCCGAAGAAATCAAGCTTAACCTGTCTTGCGATAACTTCCTCTGTGATGTTGCACTCACGCTCCCAAAGAAGCTCGCCAACGCAAACGATAGGCTTAAGACCAGCTGCAAGAGCTGCCTTTGTTCTCTTGTTTACTGTTTCGTCTGTTTCACCGAAATACTGTCTTCTCTCAGAGTGACCGATAACAACGTACTCAACGCCAAGCTCAACGAGCATATCTGCTGAGATCTCGCCTGTGAAAGCGCCGCTCTTCTCAAAGTGAACGTTCTCTGCACCGATCTTTACGTTTGAACCTGCTGTTGCGTTGATAGCAGTTTCAAGGTTTGTGAAAGGAACGCAAGCGATAACTTCAACCTTGCCCTCAGCGTTTGCAACCAGTGGCTTGATAGCTTCGAGAAGCTCCTTAGCCTCAGGTCTTGTCTTGTTCATTTTCCAGTTTCCTGCAATAATTGCTTTTCTT
>OGRN01002916.1_pt1 | contig 12688 bp, 14 predicted proteins | sample 1553401 | NCBI WGS metagenome assembly OGRN01 (sample SAMEA2580096, study PRJEB22360) | human gut metagenome | biome: human gut; feature: human-associated habitat; material: faeces | place: Denmark | collected 2008/2010 | reverse complement strand
AGCGTAACAATCACTGAAGACAACAGGATCCGCCTGAATTTTCATGTAATTGTTGCCTATGGAGTTAACATCAGTACAATTGCAGATAACCTTGTCAGCAATGTAAAATATAAAGTTGAAGATTTCACCGGTATGGAAATCGAAAAGATCAACATCTATGTGGAGGGCGTACGCGCCATCGATTAATAATCAGAGGAGGAACTTGTGGTGAACATAAAGACCATAGATGCCAAAGTACTTTCCAGAATGTTTCTGGCCGGCGCCAAGAACCTGGAAGCAAAAAAAGAATGGATCAATGAATTAAATGTATTTCCTGTTCCAGATGGAGATACAGGTACAAATATGACTATGACGATCATGTCTGCAGCTGCAGAAGTAAGTGCGCTGACAGAGCCGGATATGGAAACGCTGGCAAAAGCCATTTCTTCCGGTTCTCTTCGTGGTGCCCGTGGAAACTCTGGTGTAATTCTTTCCCAGTTACTTCGCGGATTCACCAGGGGAGTCAGAAAATCCAACGAACTGGATGCCATTACAATCGCTGCTGCCATGGAACGTGCAGTAGAAACAGCATACAAAGCAGTTATGAAACCAAAAGAAGGAACCATCCTTACTGTAGCAAAAGAAGCCGCTCTCAAAGCTGCAGAAATTGCTCCGGAAGCAGAAGAACTGGAACCTTTTTTCAAAGAAATATTTGAACATGCAGAATATACTCTTTCCCGCACACCGGAAATGCTTCCGGTATTAAAAGAAGCTGGTGTCGTTGATTCAGGTGGACAGGGACTCCTTGAAGTACTGCGTGGTGCAATTGACGGCTTTCTCGGCAAAGAAGTTGATTACTCTGAATTTGAGAAACCTGCAGGTGCTGCAGTAACTAAGATTTCTCCACAGGCAGAAGCAGATATCAAATTCGGATATTGTACAGAATTCATCATTCTTCTGAATAAGCCAATGCCAATTGAAGAAGAGCATTCTTTCAAGGAATTTCTTACTTCTATCGGTGATTCTATCGTTCTTGTTGCAGATGATGAAATTGTCAAAGTCCATGTACACACAAACCATCCGGGACAGGCAATCGAACGTGCTTTAACATATGGTTCTCTTTCTCGTATGAAAATTGATAACATGCGTGAAGAGCATCAGGAAAAACTGATTAAAGATGCAGAGAAACTTGCCAAACAGCAGGCAGAGGAAGAAAAACAGCAGACTCCTCCAAAAGAAACCGGTTTCATCGCTGTATCTGCCGGCGCCGGTCTTACAGATATTTTCAGAGAACTTGGAGTTGATTACCTGATTGAAGGCGGTCAGACAATGAACCCAAGTACAGAGGATATGTTAAATGCAATTGACAAAGTCAATGCAAAAACGATCTATATTCTTCCGAATAATAAAAATATCATTCTCGCAGCTAATCAGGCTCGCGATCTTACCGAAGATAAAGAGATCATCGTCATCCCTACCAAGACAATTCCACAGGGTGTGACCGCGCTGATCAGCTTTGTCCCAGAAAAAACAGCTGAAGAAAACACAGCTGAAATGATGGATGCCATTTCCCGCGTACACACTGGTCAGATCACCTATGCAGTGCGTGATACCCGTATAGAAGATAAGGAAATACACGAAGGTGACATTATGGGTATTGGTGACAAGGGTATTCTTGCAGTAGGCAGCGGCAAAGAAAATGTTGCTGTTGCAACCGTAAATGCCATGATGACTGATGATGCAGAAGTAATCAGTATTTATTATGGTTGTGATGCTTCTGAAGAAAAAGCAGAAGCTCTTGCTGCAGTATTGGAAGAAAAATATCCAGACTGTGAAGTAGAAGTAAATAACGGTGGTCAGCCGATTTACTACTATATTATATCTGTAGAATAAACCAATGGGTGACAGTTTACGAACATTAAAGGGTGTTGGAGATAAAACAGAAAAACTTTTTTTTAAACTTGGCATCTATGATACAGACGATCTCCTTCACTATTATCCAAGAAATTATGACGCATTTGAAGCGCCGGTAGATATCGCAGATTTGGAAGAGGGGACGGTAAAAGCCGTCTCCGCTGCGGTATGTTCCGGCGTTTACGTTACTTCTGCAAAAGGCAGGCAGATCATTACTGCATCCATAAATGATTCCTCTGGCAAACTTTCAGTCATATGGTTCAATATGCCATATCTTCGAACTGTGTTGAAGCGAGGCAGTCAGTTTGTCTTCCGTGGACGAATCGTACGAAAGCAGTCCCACCTTGAAATGGAACACCCGGAGGTTTTTACTCCTGCCGCTTATGGAGAAATACTGCACAGTTTACAACCTGTGTACGGGCTGACCGGTGGTCTGTCTAACAAAACTGTTACTAAAATGATTCACCAGCTCCTGAAAAATCTTCCAATGTACAGTGAATTTCTACCTGAAGAAATACGGGAACGTTATCAGCTTGCAGACATCAACTATGCTTTGCGCACCATCCATTTTCCAGGAAATATGGAGGAGCTTCTTTTATCACGAAAACGTCTTGTTTTTGATGAATTTCTGCTGTTCATTCTTTCTGTCCAAATGTTGAAAGAGAAAAGTGAGGAAACACCTAATTATTTTCCAATCAATAAAACATGGACTACCGAACAGATCATAGAAAATCTTCCATATTCTCTGACAGGTGCTCAGCTAAACACCTGGCATGAAATCGAACGTGATATGTCCGGACAGGCTTTAATGTCCCGCCTGGTTCAGGGAGATGTAGGAAGTGGCAAAACAATCATCGCTTTTCTTGCCATGATACTGGCCTGTGAAAATGGTTATCAGGCAGCACTCATGGCACCGACAGAAGTACTTGCCAGACAACATTACGATGGCTTTCTCAGATTACAGAAGGAACAAGGACTGAATTTCCATGTTGTATTGCTGACAGGTTCCAATACTGCCAGAGAAAAAAGAGAAATTTACCAGCAGATTGCTTCAGGAAAGGCTCAGATCATTATTGGTACCCATGCACTGATTCAGGAAAAAGTTGAATATCATGATCTTGCTTTGGTTGTAACCGATGAACAGCATCGTTTCGGTGTCAAACAAAGAGAAGCTCTCACAACCCGCGGAAATCCACCAAACATTCTTGTTATGAGTGCCACACCAATTCCACGTACATTGGCGATCATCCTATACGGCGACTTGGATATTTCCATCATCGATGAATTACCAGCCAAAAGACTTCCTATCAAAAACTGTGTAGTCAATACTTCCTATCGCCCCAAAGCATATGCCTTTATCCAACGTCAGGTACGGGAAGGCAGACAGGCATATATCATTTGCCCAATGGTGGAAGAGAGCGAGGGACTGGATGCTGAAAATGTACTGGATTACACCAGAAAATTAAAAGGAATCTTTCCTTCGGATATCAATGTATCTTTCCTTCATGGAAAAATGAAACCAAAAGAAAAAAATGAGATCATGGAAAAATTTGCCGCAAATGAAATTCAAGTTCTTGTATCCACTACGGTAGTTGAAGTTGGTGTCAACGTTCCGAACGCAACTGTCATGATGGTTGAAAATGCCGAACGCTTTGGTCTGGCTCAACTCCATCAGCTTCGTGGGCGTGTTGGAAGAGGAGAATATCAGTCCTACTGTATTTTTATACAGGGTTCTGATGAAGAAACCACCTCAAAACGACTGGATATTCTAAATAAATCAAATGACGGTTTCTATATCGCAGGAGAAGATCTGAAGCTGCGTGGACCTGGTGATCTCTTTGGCATTCGCCAGAGCGGCGATATGGAATTCAGAATCGGAGATATCTACAACGATTCTGCAATCCTGAAATCGGCAAGTGAAGCTGCTGCTGAGATTTTGTCTCTTGATCCTGATCTTTCACTCGAACAGCATCGGGCACTTAAACATTATCTTTTGAAGCGCCAGGAAAACGCCTCCGACGGTCTGGGACTTTGATTCTGGCTCCATGAGCATAGCCAGAAAAGCCATTGCAAATTGTGAAAAAACGTAGTATCCTAGTACCGTATCAATTATATCTACCTTGTGAGGAGGCTATTATGGCTACAAGAACAATTACAAAAAAAGCAGAACTCAAGACATCTACTGCAAAACCGGCTACCGAAAAAGAGGCTCCTGCAAAAAAAACAGTAACAAAAAAAGTAACAGAAAAAGCTGCAACAGTTAAAAAGACCGCTGTCAGAAAAACATCTTCCAGAAAAACTGTTTCTTTAAATACAGAAGTATATGTACAGTGGCTTGGTAAAGAAGTCTATGAAAGAGACATCATAGAAAACATCAAAAAGGTCTGGACGGAAGAAATGGGCAAAAAAGAATCCGAACTTGTTGATCTGAAAATATATATCAAACCAGAAGATAATGGTGCACATTATGTGATCAACGGTGACATTACAGGATTTATCGAATTATAATCTTATTTTGCAAACATATAAAAACAGATGATCCGAAACGATCATCTGTTTTTTTCTTCAAATCAACCGTTTTGTATCATTTTCTGTACATTTTTTCAATTTCATGTTATTATAAGGAGAATCTGTCTGCTTTGGCACGACATTTGTTTTTGCAAAGCACCCAAAATAAATAGAGAGGAACAAAATGAATGTTATCTGTTATTGAATCAATCAACACTACAGTAAACAATTTTATCTGGGGTGTTCCGGCTATGATCTGTATTATCGGAGTCGGCCTTTATCTCAGCATCCGTACAGGATTTCTTCAGATCAGGAAATTCCCTTACGCTATGAAAACAACCGTTGGCCGCATGCTCCGAAAACGTGAGGCATCTGACGGAAGAATGACACCTTTTCAGGCTGTCTGTACTGCACTTGCAGCCACAGTCGGAACCGGAAATATTGCCGGAGTCGCAGGCGCCATTGCCATTGGAGGTCCTGGTGCTGTATTCTGGATGTGGATTTCTGCACTCCTTGGCATGTGTACCAAATTTTCCGAAGTAACTCTGGCCGTACACTTTCGTGAAACTAACGAAAACGGTGAACTTGTCGGTGGACCAATGTATTATATCAAAAATGGCCTGAAGAAACACTGGCACTGGCTTGCATACCTCTTTTCCGCTTTTGGTGTACTGACTGTATTTGGTACCGGAAATGCTACACAGGTTAATACGATCACAGCTGCTGTTAATTCTGCACTTATAAATTACAATCTGATTTCCTCCGATAGCATCTCTACTGCCAATCTGATCATGGGAATTATCATTGCTTTACTTGTAGCACTTGTGCTCCTGGGTGGAATCAAAAGAATCGGTCAGGTAGCAGAAAAACTGGTTCCATTTATGGCTGTGTTTTATATTATTCTTGCTCTTGGCGTTGTTTTCCTTAATTTCAGCCGCATTCCATATGTATTTTCTTCTATTTTTAAAGGAGCGTTTACCCCGGCTTCTGTTACAGGCGGAGCAGTAGGAAGCTTCTTTATGAGCATGAAAAAAGGTGTATCCCGAGGTATCTTCTCTAATGAAGCAGGTCTTGGTACCGGTTCAATCGCACATGCTTGCGCAGATACACGTAAACCTGTCAAACAGGGATTTTTTGGGATCTTTGAAGTATTTACAGACACCATCGTCATCTGTACTCTTACCGCACTCGTAATCCTTTGCAGTGGAATTCCTGTTTCATATGGCGCAGCAGCAGGAGCAGAGCTTACTATTCTCGGATTTACTTCTACATACGGAAGCTGGGTTTCTGTCTTCACAGCTGTGGCAATGTGCTGTTTTGCATTTTCTACGATCATCGGATGGGGACTTTATGGTGCAAGATGCTGTGAATTCCTCTTCAGCAGTTCCAGGACAACCAAACCATTCATGGTCCTGTATTCTCTGGTAGCAATTCTTGGCGCAACTGTAGATCTTGGACTTTTATGGAATATTGCCGAAACCTTCAACGGTCTGATGGCTATTCCAAACCTTATTGCTGTATTCCTTCTGTCCGGTGTAGTTGTAAAACTTGTAAAAGAGTATTTTACAACAGGCGATGGAAAAGATGCCTGACCTTCTATATAAAAATTTATTTTAGTTTCTTCCATTTCGTGCAGAATGTTCCAGTGTATTTCTTGCTTCATTCCATATACTAGCACTGTAACATCCAAATTAAACGAAAACCAAGGAGGAAATTATCATGACAAAAAACAGTTCTTCTAACAGAGCAGTTGTACCTGAAGCCAAAGGAGCCCTGGATCGTTTTAAATTCGAAGTTGCAAATGAACTGGGCGTTCCGCTTACCGATGGCTACAACGGAAACCTGACATCCAAACAGAACGGAAGTGTCGGCGGATATATGGTCAAAAAAATGATTGAACAGCAGGAAAGACAGATGTCCGGCAATTCTCAGAATGAACAGTACTGATTCATTTCCAAGAACTGATCTGAGCGAAATCTGATCCGACTCTGAACAGACAGTGTTGTTTTATAACTGTATGCAGCTATGAAACAACACTGTTTCTTTTTGCGTACAATGGTTTACTTTTTCTAAAAAATAGGGTAAACTTGTATAAAATATTAATTTTCTATGAATTTTGTATAAGTTTACAATAATTAATTGCCAATTTTTTGTTGACTTGTTATAATATATGAGAATAGCTGTATTATAACAAAAAAGCCAGTAATGTATTGGTGAAAATGGAGAGATGAACAATGAATTTAGGAATCATTGCACACAACAGTAAAAAAGTACTTATCGAAGATTTCTGTATCGCATACAAGAATATACTCGCCAAGCATGAGGTTTATGCCACAGGAACTACCGGTCGTCGAATTGAAGAAGCCACAAACCTTCATGTGCATAAGTTTCTTGCAGGAAGCATTGGCGGAGACAAACAATTTATGGAAATGGTAGAGCGTCAGGATCTTGATATGGTCATTCTTTTTTATAATCCTGTTATGATGGATCCAAAAGAACCTGATATTCAGGCTATAGTCATGCGCTGTGACCAGTATAATATCCCGGTTGCTACCAATATCGCAACCGCTGAACTTCTGATTCTCGGACTTGCCCGTGGTGATCTGGATTGGAGACTGAATTTAAAATGAGAGTAATAGCAGGAACAGCCAGACGGCTTAATCTCAAAACCGTACCTGGCATGGAAACACGACCGACAACTGACCGTATAAAAGAAACACTGTTCAATATTCTGCAGCCTGAAATGCCTGACTGCCGCTTTCTTGATCTTTTCAGTGGAAGCGGAGGAATCGGCATTGAAGCGTTAAGCCGTGGTGCTGCATATGCTGTATTTGTAGAAAAAAATCCAAAGGCCTGCAGCTGTATACGTGACAATCTTTCATTTACAAAGCTTGCCGAACATGGTAAACTTTTGAACATGGATGTTTTACAGGCACTCCGCTCCCTCGAGGGCGAAGAAGCCTTTGACTGTATTTTTATGGATCCGCCATACAATCACGATCTGGAACGTCAGGTACTTGAATACTTGTCCGACAGCTCACTTGCTGATGATCACACACTTATCATCACAGAGGCTGATTTGCATACGGATTTTTCCTATGTGACTGATCTCGGATATGAACTGGCACGATCTAAAGAATACAAAACAAACAAACATATATTTTTGTATAAAAGAAAGTGAGATCACACATGGTAACAGCAGTATACCCCGGAAGTTTTGATCCGGCGACCTATGGTCATCTGGATGTCATCCGGCGTGCAAGCGTCTCTTTCGACAGAGTAGTAGTCGGAGTTTTGCATAATTCTTCAAAAAGTCCGTTGTTTTCTGTGGAAGAACGTGTTAATATATTGGAAAAGGCGACAAAAGACATACCAAATGTAATCATTAAACCATTTGACGGTCTTTCTGTTAATTTCGCAAGAGAGAATCACGCACAGGTAATTGTGCGTGGTTTGCGTGCTGTCACGGACTTCGAATATGAACTCCAGATGGCACAGACAAATCGAGTTCTTGCTCCTGATGTAGATACTATATTCCTCACTACCAGTCTGGAATATGCTTATGTCAGTTCCACCATCATGAAGGAAGTCGCCCGCTTCGGAGGAGATTTGTCCAACTTTGCGCCGCCGGAGATCATCAAGACATTACGCATGAAACTTCAGCAGGTAAACGAGAAAAATTAAAGAGAATGGAGAATATACTATGAGCAGCAGAATCGAACAGATTATTGATGAAATTGACGAGTTTATAGAGAGCTGTAAATTCCAGCCTTTATCCGCAACTAAAATCATTGTAAACAAAGAAGAAATCGAAGAACTTTTAAGAGAACTCCGCCTGAAAACACCGGACGAGATTAAACGTTATCAGAAGATTATCAGCAATAAGGATGCCATTCTGGAAGATGCACAGTCCAAAGCAGACGGTATTATCGCCGACGCACAGGCAAAGGCTCAGGAGCTTGTTACACAGCATGAGATCATGCAGAAAGCATACGCACAGGCAAATGATACCATCAATGCAGCCAACAAACAGGCTCAGGAAATTCTTGATTCCGCAACTCAGGATGCAAACAGCATTCGTTTAAGCGCAATCACTTATACAGATGATATGATGGCAAACATCGGTTCTGTACTGACCCAGACACTGGAAGACGCAGGTGGTAAATATAAAGGATTCATTGATTCCCTTCAGAGCTGCCTTGATGTTGTAAACCACAATCGTCAGGAATTGGCTCCGCAGACTGCACAGGCTGCAGCTATGACTGGATCTTATCACGAAGATACCAACAATGCACCGGAAGAAGACAGTCTTTTAGACGATCTTGGTGACGAGTAATATTAAAATTACAGCAATTACTCCGTTCAGAAGTTTTGCCACGATATAAGACCGTACAGATAGTTCTTTTGTCACAAGACTTCTGGTCTGGGCTGCTATACAGACTCCGCCGGATGCAGTAAGAAAAACAGCCAGTATACTTTTTGTTATGTCTGGCAGTATAAGTGGCTGCAGGCGATAGAGTCCGGTAGTCAGCTCCAGTATTCCTGTCAGCAGATATCCCGGAACATTATGTGGTATATACCAACGACTGATGCAGGCAGACAAAATGGCAAACATAAGAATGTATCCACCCAGCCGGGTAATTGTTTCAAACCCATTCATAATGGAGACATCCAAAAAAGCTTCTGATGAAGAGCCTTTAGAACCGTGATGTCCTGCTTTGAGGACCCTTACTTTTAAATTTGGATAGCTATATCCTGCTTCAATTGATACACTTCCTGTTCCTGCACCTACATCAATAAAAGTTTTTGCATTTAATAAATCTAGTTTATTAATTGATATTGCTCTAACTTCTTCTTTTGTTATTGGAACTTTTCCTGTTATAAAATCCCTATTCCTCATCTAATATCACCACTACATTCATATCAAATTTATCAACTGCTAATATAGCTTCTGGTTTTCCTATTGTTATCTTCTCATTTTCATAAGATAGATTTTCTCCTACAACAACAGTTTTTTTCAGATTTCTTTTTCTCATCCCCTCGCCTCCTTCTGGTCAATATCAGCCTGTTTCAAATATTCCTGATAGATTTCTTTCATGGTTTTGCTTCCATCCTGTTCCTGAATAACGCTGGCAATCACAGGTACATCATAGCTTACACTTGCATCCAATTCCCCCTCTAAATAGGAAACAGCAGCAAGTTTTCGAAATAGCGGTGTAGTGGATTCTCCTGGGTTCAAAACACTTTTATAGCCGTAAATATATTTTTTGTTTCCCGAGGTTTTCTCCTGATAAAGAAGAGTCCACTTCGTCTCGTCTGCCTGAAATGTAAACAATTCTCTGTTTTCTCTTATTGTTTTTCTGCCTGTACTGCCATCCAGAACAGCTATACTTCTCATAGGAACATTTACCTCCAGAAAAACATTTGCACTGTTTTCCCCTATATTTTTTACAACCGGATCTTTTTCCAGGATCTGACCTGGATAAACCTTTGACGCTTTTTGCGTATCCCAGTGGGCTTCTGTAAGCTGCGCCTTTACAGATCCTGCCGTAAAAACATTCTTTACTTCGCCGGCGGATTTGCTTAAATACGCAGCTGTTCCCCCGGCAAAAGACATAGTTCCGACAAGCAGCCCCATAACTGCCAAAAAGCTTCTTTTTTTCCTCAACTTATCTCACTCTCCTTTTTGTCTGCCCTTCAAAAATTTCTGTTGCCAGATAAATTGCAAACAGGAAAAAGACTGCCGCAATTTTACCCGTTCTGCTTCCTGTAAAGTTCAGCACATATCCGGCAAAAGGGATGCAAAATACAACCGTGCCCTGCAGATTTTCCCACTTTACCGGTTTTGTATCCTGATATTGATTGGAATCCCCTTTTGTTACAAAAAAATGCTTTTCCTTATTGTTTTCAGCTACCCGGTGTGTAATCATTGTTCTCCCTTGTTCTGTGGTAAATGTAATGATCTCCCCTTTTTCTACTTTTTCCGGCTCCTTTTCCTTCACATATATGGCACTTCCAACTGGCAAATCAGGGCTCATGCTTCCAGACATTACGCTGTAACATTTCATGCCATATATCTGGGGAAACGAAAGTCCGACTAACAAAATGACAAAAATCACCCATATGATTTTCAACAGACCTTTTCCCCAGATTTTTAATCTCATCTGTCTTTTTCCTTTCTGTACAGTTTTCTTGCAGTTACTGCAAGAACCACCGCAGCTGCAAATAGCGCAAACCATCTTGCCAGCAGATTTGTGTTATCTCCGGTTTTAGGGCTTGCAGACGCAGTTGCATACACTTTTTCTCCTGCTGCTCCATTTAAGCTTTCCCCTCCACCGTTGTATCCACTTCCACCACTGTTTCTGTTTTCGCCATACTTTCCATTTCCGCTTTTATTTCCACTTCCGCCGTTATTTCCGTCATCTCCATTGTTCTCATCGTCATTGTGCCCCCGGTCACCATTTCCATTTTGACCGGAAGATGAATCCGAAGAGGCCTGACTCGCAGAAAATACCCATTTCACTTTTCCCAACAGTTCCTGATATTCATTATCCATCTCTTCACTTAAAGACAATTTTACAATCAGATTTTTTCCTGCTCCTGGTTTAAACTCACCAAGGGAAATGTCTTTTTTCATGCTCCAGCCTTTTTTCGTCAGATTTCCATCTACAGTTCCATGATAAAGAACTTTATTGTTCTCCAGAATTTCAATCTTTGCATAACTGGTAAGAAGCTTCCGTATCAGCTCCAGATTCTTTTTGCTGTGTTTGTTCTGTTTGGCAGCTTCCGCCCGAAGGCTCATCTTAATGTTTAAATCCGAGTTATTAGCAAGCCTTATTGTCTGGCTTCTTGTACATCCAGGCTGCAGGTTCTTAAAATTTGCAAACAGATCTGTTTTCTCGCCGCCAATGATCAGCTTATGATTTTTGTCAAAAATCACACTGGTAACAACTTCGCAAGTACATGGCTGATAGGTAATTCCAAGATCCTTCTCATTTTTTCCCCATATTGCTTTCATTTCGCCGCTCTCTGCCTGTATACTCTCCAGATTTACAATAATTCTTGCCTCTTTGTTCTTATAACGGTTGTCTGCTTTTTCAGAGAGATAGTAGCTGTCCATCAGAGGCTTTTTCGTGGTTTTTCCTGCCGGCAATACATCCTTATAGTACCAGTAGCCGTCCTCACACAGCTTCCAGAGATCGGTGTTGTAATGAATTTCGATCATCTCAGGATCCAGTTCCCGATTTTCCAGAAACTGACCGGTTTCACTGATACTCCCAAACACTCTTCCAATTTTTATCCGGACAAAGGAATCCACAGTTCCTTCATTTTTTATATTTACCTCTTTCACCACTTTCTGTCCCGGATCTACATGATCTGGCCTTACATAATTTTCCTGTATGGAATTTTTGTAAGAGGACATGGACAGCAGATTTACTGCATATTCAGATACATTCCAGGCAGCCAGCGCAGTACCGCATGCAAGCAGCAGTACTGCCACCACAGTTATGCAGATACTTGTGCACTTATGCTTCTTCATGGTATCTCTTCCTTTCTGATCAGTTCTCACTGCCGCGGTTTATTTCCTGCAAGGTTCCTCCTTTAATTTCTTCATCCAACATACGGTAAGCTTCTGACTGGGTAGCAAATCCTTTGCTCTGAATTGCCTGTGCTGTTACTTTCAGCTGATAATTTCCAACTTTCTGCATCTGTGTCTGGTTCCAGTCTGTAGGAATCGCAATATTGGTAAACAGGGTAGACTCCTCTCCAATATTTAAAATTCCATCCCCTTTTGCTCCCATATAATTGAAAACAAGTTTTGAAGCAGTGGAGCGTGCCGTGTCCTTTGTCCACAATGGATTTACCATTGGATAGGCTGCCAGCTGTGCAAGGTTGTAGCCAGGAATCCTATCCTGAATCAGTCCGGTAGCCTTACCTTCTTTTTTGTCATATCCACCGGTAAAAGTCTTATCAAAATAAATGGTTTTATAAATCAGATTCAACGCCTGATCGTCTGTGATCGGTGTCCCCTGACTATTCAGAATGTCCACACTCATTCTCACATAACAGGGCTCGTCCCCGTTTTTGTCGGAGGTGATGTTCTTTACAGTTGGATTTTTGTATACCGTGTATCCCGGATACATATTCTTTCCATCGTTTTCATTTGGATCCCAGTCCGGTTCTTTCAGACCAATATCAAGGTCCCCTGTGGTAAAAACATTGGTCTGCACAGAATTTTCCGTGAAATAAGCCATTGTGTTTCCAATTCCAAATAACATGGCACATG
>OGRN01002905.1_pt1 | contig 12718 bp, 8 predicted proteins | sample 1553401 | NCBI WGS metagenome assembly OGRN01 (sample SAMEA2580096, study PRJEB22360) | human gut metagenome | biome: human gut; feature: human-associated habitat; material: faeces | place: Denmark | collected 2008/2010 | reverse complement strand
TTCTCCAATCTGCAACTGCCGCGAGGGTTACATACCCCGCTGCCTGCGGCGGAATATTTGACTGTTCTTTACTTTATTGTAGCTTTCGGAGATGCTAAAAAATATACAAATAAATTTACTTGGATAGCAAAATCCATACTTTCGGATAAGCAGGGAATATTTAAGCTGAAAAGAAATTGACATTTTGACAATAATAAAGTAACATAATTATATTCTTACATTTATCTTCTGTTTTTGAACATTCTGGCGGTTTCTGTCAAAAATCACACTTATGAATAAGGCAGGTAAATCGGTCATAGCGGCCATTTAGGCCTTAATGCGCCCACCAAAGGATAATTCGCAATAGAACGGTAAGTTTAGATTTGCAGTGTTAAAAGGAGGCAGGAAGTTATGAATTACTCTATATTCACAGATACAATGGCTGATTTAGACTGGAGGGAGATAGAGAATAAAGGCAGGCAGAAAGTGCCTGTTTTATTTCCATTAGGTGTTATTGAGGAACATGGACCGCATCTTCCTTTAGGAACCGACATTTATTTAAGCTATGCCATTTGCAAAAAGATAAAGGATACGGTATGTGCACAACAAGGAGATTGCCTGATTGCACCTCCATATTATTGGGGTGTCAATCATTGCACCGGATCATTTCCAGGCACATTTTCTCTCAAGCCTGAAACAATGATAGTTGTTTTAACTGAAATTTTTGGAAATCTGCATCAGTTTGGATTTCACTTGCCTTAAATGCGCTCTCTTTGGCGGAAAATGCCAGTGTCAGCGCCAGAGGAAAGGCTAAACCGCAGTCTGCAAGTCGCTTGTGTTCCGCTGGTGTAATAATGTTGTCTGTCAATTCTCTTGCGGTTTGTGCAGAGAAAATCTCTTCAATATCAATGCCAATTGGTTGACGGGAAACCACGGCTAATGCCGTAGTCCCACAGTGACTAATGCTGCCGTATACCCCCGCAGGCCACACAGGTTGGCGTAGCTCGCCGATTGCAGGCACACATTTATAGCCATATTCCCGCAGCGCATAAATTGCAGCGATCCGCCCGGCTAAATGCTCTGTTTTACGTTTACGTCCAGCGTGTTGAAGTTGTGCGTAGTGCGGCAGCCAGAGTAAATCCTGCTCGCGAAAACTCGCCGGATCAAACTCAACAAAATGCAGCGTATGTCCTGCAAAGGGGAGGGAGGTATGCGTAGTTTTCATGTCAACCATATTAGAGAATGATGACAAACGCAAAACTGCCTGATGCGCTACGCTTATCAGGCCTACGTGGTCCTGCAATATATTGAATTGGCAAGATTTTTGTAGGCCGGATAAGGCGTTCACGCCGCATCCGGCATGAACTACGCGCACTTTGTCAACAATCTGACGTTAGCTTCAGAAGTGAGTATTAATGCTCATATACCACGTACGTCCCGGCTCGTTATAGGTATACGCCCCGGCACCTGCGATATAGTTGGCTCCTGCCAGATCGCCCGTGGTCTGGGCATTACCCGCACGCCACAAACGTTTGTCGAACAGGTTGTCCACGCCGCCGGTCAGACTGACATTCTTGGTCACATCCCAGGTCGCGCTCAGGCCAACAATGCTGTACGGACTGATTTCTTTGGTTTCCGGTCCAACCGCTGGCTGACCTTTATAGTTGTACTTCTTCGGCTGCTGTTTGCCGTACCAGGTGAAGGTCGTTTGCATCGACAAATCTTCCCGTGCCTGCCAGCTCAGCGTTGAGTTCAACGTATACTCCGGGATGATCGACAAACGGTCGCCCGTGGTTTTGTTTTCACTCTTCAGCATATAAGTGATGTTATTGGTCCACATCACCGTTTCGCTAACCGGTACGTTTAACGATCCTTCCAGACCTTCAACCACCGCTTTCGGTACGTTATCCCACTGATAGAGATCGGTGCCGACTGCGTTTTGCCCTACAGCCACATAGCCCGCTTCAATCTTATTGCGATAATCGTTACGGAACCAGGTCACGCCCGCCAGCCAGCCGTCGCGTTTGAACTCCAGACCAATCTCCTTGTTGATGCTGGTTTCTGCTTTCAGGTCATCATTACCTTGCAGATAGCAGCCGCCCGCGCTGGCATAGCAGCCCTGACCTTTACTGTAGAGAATGTAGTTTGGGTTAGTCTGGTACAGGCTCGGCGCTTTATAGGCGCGGGCGATGCCCATTTTCAGCGTGAAGTCATCGCCTAAACCTTGCGATATGTTCAGCGCCGGGCTCCAGTTATTGCCGACAATACTGTGATGATCGAAACGCAGCCCCGGCGTTACGATGGTGCTGTCAGTCAGCTCCATATTGTTTTCGGCAAACAGCGAGAAAATTTCTGCTTTTGAATATGGGCTACGGTCGGTGGCACTCACACCATCAATAGCACCGCCGGTATTCGTTCCGGTCAGCGCCTGGGTGTTGGAACTTAAGTCCTTCATCCGTTGCTGATTCCACTCTGTACCCAGCGTCAGCGTTTGGTTTACGAGGAAATCAATCGGCAGGTTAACTTCGCTGTGCAGCATCACGTCATCAAGATCGATATCTACAAAATCCTGTGCCGCTTTTTCGTTAAATTTCCCTTCAGTACCGCCCGCCAGACCTTCCGGAATACGCGAGTTACGGGTGTGTTCGTACTGCACCCAGTTGCTGGTGGTCACGCCGTTATCCCAGCCACCGTTCCAGGTCAGCGAGTAGTTCTGGCGATACAGGCGGTTGGTTTCATCGCCATATTTCGAGCGAGTGTAAGCGTCAGAGTTGGTGTTCTGCGTATCACCCGCATACAGGTTACCCTGGCGGCTGTAGCCCGCTTCCAGTTCGAGTGACTGCAGAGGCGCGAAGTCCCAGCGCACCACGCCATTAATATCTTTGTTGATCACCCCTTCGCGCCCGGCTGGTAACGTCGTGGCATACGTTCCGGCACGCGCGGACTGATGGCCCTGGTTGATATCCCACGCGTCAGCCTGGGTTTTGTCGAGGTTGCCATACAAGCGGAAGCTGAATTCGTCGCCCAGCGGACCGGTCAGGCTGAAGTTGGTACGTTTGGTGGCACCTTCCTCTTTATGTTCTGGCGCATTGAAATAAGCATCCCAGGAGCCGTGCCACTCACCACGGCCTTTTTTGGTAATGATGTTAACCACGCCGCCCGCCGCGCCGTTGCCATAACGCGCAGCTGCCGGACCACGCAGAACTTCAATACGTTCAATCATTTCAGGCGGCACCCAGGAGGTATCACCACGGGTATCGCGCTCGCCACGCCAGCCCTGACGCACAGAGTTACGGCTGCTTACCGGCTTGCCGTCAATCAAAATCAGCGTGTTTTCCGGACCCATGCCGCGAATATCAATCTGGCGGTTATTACCACGCTGACCACTGGTGGAATTACCGGTCAGGTTAACGCCAGGCATGGTACGAATGATCTCCGATACATCGCGGGCAACCGGGTTTTTGCGGATTTCATCTGCGGTAATGGTCGAAACGCCAGGCGCCTGCAAGTTCTGCTCGGCGGCGGTAACGACAATGGTATCGTCATGTGAAACAGGAGTATCGGTCGGCTCTTGTGCCTGTGCTACCCCATAAATCCCCAGATTGACCAACAAGGCCAGGGAATGAATCTTCTTGTTCATTGTTTTATTCCTGCATTTTTGCCACGAATTGCAACTGTCGGGCATGGTCGCCATCAACACGACGCATCCCGCTACCGCGAAAACCTTTGATCCTGAAAGACACGCAGTGCAGCTGATTAATTAATGTCCGCGCTTCCCACGGCGCGCCATTACGCTATTGCAAATGCAAATAGTTATCAATAATATTATCAATATATTTCTGCAATCAATGAAAAATTGCACAGTAAACATGGGGTTATGGTGTGACGGCGTTAAAAGTAGGAAGTGAGAGCTGGTGGCAGTCGAAACATGGCCCGGAATGGCAACGTCTGAATGACGAAATGTTTGAGGTCACTTTCTGGTGGCGTGATCCCCAGGGTTCTGAAGAATACTCGACGATAAAGCGCGTATGGGTCTATATCACTGGCGTGACCGATCACCATCAGAACAGCCAGCCCCGGTCGATGCAGCGAATTGCAGGAACCGATGTTTGGCAGTGGACGACACAACTCAATGCCAACTGGCGCGGCAGCTACTGCTTTATTCCTACTGAACGCGATGACATTTTTTCTGCACCATCCCCCGATCGCCTCGAATTACGCGAAGGCTGGCGAAAACTATTACCCCAGGCGATAGCCGATCCGCTGAATCCACAAAGCTGGAAAGGCGGGCGAGGGCACGCTGTTTCTGCACTCGAAATGCCGCAAGCGCCTCTGCAACCGGGATGGGATTGTCCGCAAGCGCCAGAAACGCCTGCCAAAGAAATTATCTGGAAAAGTGAACGGTTGAAAAATTCACGCCGTGTATGGATTTTTACCACCGGCGATGCAACAGCAGAAGAACGCCCGCTGGCAGTTTTGCTTGATGGCGAATTTTGGGCGCAGAGTATGCCCGTCTGGCCTGCGCTGACTTCGCTGACCCATCGTCGGCAACTTCCGCCCGCCGTGTATGTGTTGATCGACGCTATCGACACCACGCACCGCGCCCACGAACTGCCGTGTAATGCGGATTTCTGGCTGGCAGTACAGCAAGAGTTATTACCCCAGGTGAAAGCTATTGCCCCTTTTAGCGATCGCGCCGATCGCACCGTGGTCGCCGGACAGAGTTTTGGTGGGCTTTCCGCGCTGTATGCCGGACTGCACTGGCCTGAACGCTTTGGCTGTGTATTAAGCCAGTCAGGCTCGTACTGGTGGCCGCATCGGGGCGGGCACCAAGAGGGCATGTTACTTGAACAGCTAAATACTGGTGAAGTTAGCGCCGAAGGTCTGCGCATTGTGCTGGAAGCGGGTGTTCGCGAGCCGATGATCATGCAGGCCAATCAGGCGCTGTATGCGCAATTACACCCCCTAAAAGAATCCATTTTCTGGCGTCAGGTTGACGGCGGACATGATGCGCTTTGTTGGCGCGGTGGCTTGATGCAGGGGCTAATCGACCTCTGGCAACCACTTTTCCATGACAGGAGTTGAATATGGCATTCAGTAATCCCTTCGATGATCCACAGGGAGCGTTTTACATTTTGCGCAATGCGCAGGGGCAATTCAGTCTGTGGCCGCAACAATGCGCCTTACCGGCAGGCTGGGACGTTGTGTGTCAGCCGCAGTCACAGGCGTCCTGCCAGCAGTGGCTGGAAGCCCACTGGCGTACTCTGACACCGGCGAATTTCACCCAGTTGCAGGAGGCACAATGAGCCAGCATTTACCTTTGGTCGCCGCACAGCCCGGCATCTGGATGGCAGAAAAACTGTCGGATTTACCCTCCGCCTGGAGCGTGGCGCATTACGTTGAGTTAACCGGAGAGGTTGATGCGCCACTACTGGCCCGCGCGGTGGTTGCCGGATTAGCGCAAGCAGATACGCTGCGGATGCGTTTTACGGAAGATAACGGCGAAGTCTGGCAGTGGGTCGATGATGCGCTGACGTTCGAACTGCCAGAAATTATCGACCTGCGAACCAATATTGATCCGCACGGTACTGCGCGGGCATTAATGCAGGCGGATTTGCAACAAGATCTGCGCGTCGATAGCGGTAAACCACTGGTCTTTCATCAGTTGATACAGGTGGCGGATAATCGCTGGTACTGGTATCAGCGTTATCACCATTTGCTGGTCGATGGCTTCAGTTTCCCGGCCATTACCCGCCAGATCGCCAATATTTACTGCGCATGGCTGCGTGGCGAACCAACGCCTGCTTCGCCGTTTACGCCTTTCGCTGATGTCGTGGAAGAGTATCAGCAGTACCGCGAAAGTGAAGCCTGGCAGCGTGATGCGGCATTCTGGGCGGAACAGCGTCGTCAACTGCCACCGCCCGCGTCACTTTCTCCGGCACCTTTACCGGGGCGCAGCGCTTCGGCAGATATTTTGCGCCTGAAACTGGAATTTACCAACGGGGAATTCCGCCAGCTGGCTACGCAACTTTCAGGTGTGCAGCGTACCGATTTAGCCCTTGCGCTGGCGGCTTTGTGGCTGGGGCGATTGTGCAACCGCATGGACTACGCTGCCGGATTTATCTTTATGCGTCGACTGGGCTCGGCGGCGCTGACGGCTACCGGACCCGTGCTCAACGTTTTGCCATTGGGTATTCACATTGCGGCGCAAGAAACGCTGCCGCAACTGGCAACCCGACTGGCAGCTCAACTGAAAAAAATGCGTCGCCATCAACGTTACGATGCCGAACAAATTGTCCGTGACAGCGGGCGAGCGGCAGGAGAGGAACCGCTGTTCGGTCCGGTACTCAATATCAAGGTATTTGATTACCAACTGGATATTCCTGGTGTTCAGGCGCAAACCCATACCCTGGCAACCGGTCCGGTTAATGACCTTGAACTGGCCCTGTTCCCGGATGAACACGGTGATTTGAGTATTGAAATCCTCGCCAATAAACAGCGTTACGATGAGCCAACGTTAATTCAACACGCTGAACGCCTGAAAATGCTGATTGCGCAGTTCGCTGCGGATCCGGCGCTGTTGTGCGGCGATGTCGATATTATGCTGCCAGATGAGTATGCGCAGCTGGCGCAAATCAACGCCACTCAGGTTGAGATTCCAGAAACCACGCTTAGCGCGCTGGTGGCAGAACAAGCGGCAAAAACACCGGATGCTCCGGCGCTGGCAGATACGCGTTACCAGTTCAGCTATCGGGAAATGCGCGAACAGGTGGTGGCGCTGGCGAATCTGCTGCGTGAGCGCGGCGTTAAACCAGGCGACAGCGTGGCGGTGGCGCTACCGCGCTCGGTCTTTTTGACCCTGGCGCTACATGCCATAGTTGAAGCTGGCGCGGCCTGGCTACCGCTGGATACGGGGTATCCGGACGATCGCCTGAAAATGATGCTGGAAGATGCGCGTCCGTCGCTGTTAATCACCACCGACGATCAACTGCCGCGTTTTAGCGATATCCCCAATTTAACCAGCCTTTGCTATAACGCCCCGCTGACACCGCAGGGCAGTGCGCCGCTGCAGCTTTCACAACCGCACCACACGGCTTATATCATCTTTACCTCTGGCTCCACCGGCAGACCGAAAGGGGTAATGGTCGGGCAGACGGCTATCGTTAACCGCCTGTTATGGATGCAAAATCACTATCCGCTTACAGGCGAAGATGTTGTTGCCCAAAAAACGCCGTGCAGTTTTGACGTCTCGGTGTGGGAGTTTTTCTGGCCGTTTATTGCCGGGGCGAAACTGGTGATGGCTGAACCGGAAGCGCACCGCGACCCGCTCGCTATGCAGCAATTCTTTGCCGAATATGGCGTAACGACCACGCACTTTGTGCCGTCGATGCTGGCGGCATTTGTTGCATCGCTGACGCCGCAAACCGCTCGCCAGAGTTGCGCGACGTTGAAACAGGTTTTCTGTAGTGGTGAAGCCTTACCGGCTGATTTATGCCGCGAATGGCAACAGTTAACCGGCGCGCCGTTGCATAATCTATATGGCCCGACGGAAGCGGCGGTAGATGTCCGTTGGTATCCGGCTTTTGGCGAGGAACTGGCAGAGGTGCGCGGCAGCAGTGTGCCGATTGGTTATCCGGTGTGGAATACGGGCCTGCGCATTCTCGATGCGATGATGCATCCGGTGCCGCCGGGTGTGGCGGGAGATCTCTATCTCACCGGTATTCAACTGGCGCAGGGGTATCTTGGACGACCCGATCTGACCGCCAGCCGCTTTATTGCCGATCCTTTTGCCCCAGGTGAACGGATGTACCGTACCGGCGATGTGGCTCGCTGGCTGGATAACGGCGCAGTGGAGTACCTCGGGCGCAGTGACGATCAGCTAAAAATTCGCGGGCAGCGTATCGAACTGGGCGAAATTGATCGCGTGATGCAGGCGCTGCCGGATGTCGAACAAGCCGTTACCCACGCCTGTGTGATTAACCAGGCGGCAGCCACTGGTGGTGATGCGCGTCAGTTGGTGGGCTATCTGGTGTCGCAATCAGGTCTGCCGTTGGATACCAGCGCATTACAGGCGCAGCTTCGTGAAACATTGCCACCACATATGGTACCGGTGGTTCTGCTGCAACTTCCACAGTTACCACTTAGCGCCAACGGCAAGCTGGATCGCAAAGCCTTACCGTTGCCTGAACTGAAGGCACAAGCGCCTGGGCGTGCGCCGAAAGCGGGCAGTGAAACGATTATCGCCGCGGCATTCTCGTCGTTGCTGGGTTGTGACGTGCAGGATGCCGATGCTGATTTCTTTGCGCTTGGCGGTCATTCGCTACTGGCAATGAAACTGGCAGCGCAGTTAAGTCGACAGTTTGCTCGTCAGGTGACGCCGGGGCAGGTGATGGTCGCGTCAACTGTCGCCAAACTGGCAACGATTATTGATGGTGAAGAAGACAGCACCCAGCGCATGGGATTCGAAACCATTCTGCCGTTGCGTGAAGGTAATGGTCCGACGCTGTTTTGTTTCCATCCGGCATCCGGTTTTGCCTGGCAGTTCAGCGTGCTCTCGCGTTATCTCGATCCACAATGGTCGATTATCGGCATTCAGTCGCCGCGCCCTCATGGCCCCATGCAGACGGCGGCAAGCCTGGATGAAGTCTGCGAAGCGCATCTGGCAACGTTACTTGAACAACAACCGCACGGCCCATATTACCTGCTGGGTTATTCACTTGGCGGTACGCTGGCGCAGGGCATTGCGGCGCGACTGCGTGCCCGTGGCGAACAGGTGGCATTTCTTGGCTTGCTGGATACCTGGCCGCCAGAAACGCAAAACTGGCAGGAAAAAGAAGCCAATGGTCTGGACCCGGAAGTGCTGGCGGAGATTAACCGCGAGCGCGAAGCCTTCCTGGCGGCACAGCAGGGAAGTACTTCAACGGAGTTGTTTACCACCATTGAAGGCAACTACGCTGATGCTGTGCGCCTGCTGACGACAGCTCATAGCGTACCGTTTGATGGTAAAGCGACGCTGTTTGTTGCCGAACGCACGCTTCAGGAGGGGATGAGTCCCGAACAGGCCTGGGCACCGTGGATTGCTGAGCTGGATATCTATCGTCAGGATTGTGCGCATGTGGATATTATCTCTCGGGTGGCGTTTGAAAAAATTGGGCCGATTATTCGTGCGACGCTAAATAAGTAAATTTATATTATCTATAAACCCATAATTACAGAAAATAATTATGGGTTTATCATTTGTTTAATTTATAAATTTGGTGGGTATTTCTCTGAAATAGAGTGAATGTTGCATTCAGTGGGAGTAATTTACAAACTTCAGCTTCGGATAAATCTCACCAACTGGTAGAGTGGGGGCCGTGGAGATTTACTCTTATTGGACTCATTTTCAGGTTATACCCCATGTCATCACTGAATATTAAACAGGGAAGTGAAGCTCATTTTCCCGAGTATCCTCTGGCGTCGCCCAGTAATAATGAAATTGATTTACTTAGTCTAATTGAAGTTTTATGGCGGGCCAAAAAAACGGTCATGGCGGTCGTTTTTGTGTTTGCCTGCGCAGGGTTACTGATCTCTTTCATCCTGCCGCAAAAATGGACCAGCTCAGCCGTCATTACTCCCGCCGAAGCCATTCAGTGGCAGGACCTGGAGAAAACCTTTACCAAACTCCGCGTTCTTGATCTCGATGTTAATATCGACCGTGGCGGTGCATTTAACCTGTTTATCAAGAAGTTTCAGTCTGTTAGCTTACTAGAAGAGTACCTGCGCTCATCACCTTATGTAATGGACCAATTAAAAGAGGCGAAAATCGACGAACTGGATTTGCATCGCGCAATTGTCGCATTGAGCGAAAAAATGAAAGCGGTTGATGACAATGCCAGTAAGAAAAAAGATGAGTCTGCATTGTATACTTCCTGGACGCTAAGTTTCACCGCACCCACCAGTGAAGAGGCACAGAAAGTGTTGGCCGGGTATATCGATTATATCTCTGCGTTGGTGGTGAAAGAGTCGATAGAAAACGTCCGTAATAAACTGGAGATCAAAACCCAGTTTGAAAAAGAAAAACTGGCTCAGGATCGCATTAAAACGAAAAATCAACTTGATGCAAACATTCAGCGCCTCAATTATTCACTTGACATTGCCAACGCGGCAGGAATTAAAAAGCCCGTATACAGTAATGGTCAGGCCGTTAAAGATGACCCCGATTTCTCTATTTCTCTCGGTGCAGACGGTATTGAACGCAAACTGGAAATTGAAAAAGCAGTCACTGACGTTGCGGAATTGAACGGTGAATTACGTAATCGTCAGTATCTAGTCGAGCAATTAACAAAAACAAATATCAACGATGTGAATTTTACACCGTTTAAATATCAGTTGCGTCCGTCATTACCCGTAAAAAAAGACGGTCAGGGTAAGGCGATTATTGTGATCCTTTCTGCGTTGGTCGGCGGGATGGTGGCTTGTGGTGGTGTGTTGTTGCGTCATGCGATGGCATCCAGAAAACAGGATGCCATGATGGCAGACCACTTAGTTTAAATCTTTGCGGTTGAAGGTGCCGTTCGTCCGAGCGGCACCACAAGCGGTGTTCCGGCTACCGGATCGTCAATTATCATGCAGCGCAAACCATAAATGCGCTCAATCAGTTCAGCAGTGACAATCTCTTTTGGTGCTCCCTGAGCGACAATTTTCCCTTCCCGCAGTGCAATCAAATGACTAGCGTACCGACAGGCCTGATTGAGATCGTGCAGTACCGCCGCCAGGGTATAGCCTTTCTCGCGGTTCAGTTCGCTTAACAACTCCAGCAAATCAATCTGATGACTGATATCCAGCCAGGTCGTGGGTTCATCGAGCAGCATAATTGCCGTTTCCTGGGCCAGCACCATCGCGATCCACGCTCGCTGGCGTTGTCCGCCAGAAAGGGTGTCCACGCTTTGATCCGCCAGATGAGTTATTCCCGTGGCCTGCATCGCTTTTGTTACCGCGTCTTCATCTTCTTTGCGCCAGCGGGTAAACAGCGGTTGATGCGGGTAACGCCCACGCGCCACCAGTTCCTGAACGGTGATGTCGCCTGGCGTGGTGGCGTTTTGTGCCAGCAAACCAATCCGGCGTGCGACCTCTTTACTGGCGTAATGTTGAATGTGCTCACCATCCAGCCAGACATGCCCGTGAGCAGGTGTCATCAGGCGGCTTAAGGTACGTAGTAACGTAGATTTACCGCAGCCATTTGGCCCGATAATTGCCGTGAAGTGACCATCAGGAATTTCTACAGTCAGATTTTCCGCAACGGTATATTTGCCATATCCGAGGGTTAACTGTTCGCCGCGCAAACGGGCTACTGATTCGGTCATTTTTTGCGAGACTCCTGAATTAACAAGACGATAAGGTAAATACCGCCGAGGCTGACGGTAACGACGCCAACCGGAAGTTGATACGGCATAAACAGTTGTTGGGCGCAGAGATCGGCCGCCAGCAGTAACAGCGCACCGCACAGCGCCGCCTGGGTTAGCCCCCAGCGAGCGGTGCCACTGATGCGGCGGGCAATGTGCGGCGCGACTAAAGCAATAAAGGAAATCGGTCCGGCAAGGGCCGTTGCCGCAGCGGTAAGCACCACCGCCACCAGCATCATTAACAGACGCGAACGTTCGACGCTGACGCCCAGCGCACACGCGGTGTCATCGCCCATCTCCAGCAAGCGCATCCGCCTTACCAGTAAGGCGGCGGCAATTAACATTAATATAATGATGGGCGCGGAAGGCGAGATTTTTGCCCACGTCAGGCCATTGAGCGATCCGGCATTCCACAAACCTGCTGTTAGCGCCGTTTCTAAAGACGCTTTCAGCAATAGCCAGGTATTAAAGGCCACCAGCATGGCACGAACGCCGATGCCGATAATAATCAACCGAAAGGTGTCGATGCCGTTACGCCAGGCGAGCAGCCAGACCAGTAGCGAGGTGACAATGCCGCCCGCCATTGCTGCCAGCGCGATAGCCGTCAGGTCCTGACCAAACAGCACCATCGCCACCAGTACACCGCTCCACGCCCCGGTGTTAAAGCCCATTACGTCAGGGCTGCCGAGCGGGTTACGCATCAGCGACTGAAAAATCGCGCCGCTGACGCCAAGTGCCGCGCCAATCAACAGCGCCATCAGCACGCGTGGTAAACGCCATTCGGTGACTACCATCGTCATACTGCGCGGCGCATCGCCTATCAACGCGGCGAATACCTGCGAGGTTTCCAGCGTGACGGCACCGCTGCGTAATCCCCAGATACCTGCAACTACACAGGCGGAAACCAGCAGCAACACAGGAAGCAGCACAGGAAGTGCTTTCGCCACATGAAACCGTTTCTTTATCGTATTCCAGGTAACCGGAAGCAAAAAGATTCCAAGCAACAGCAGTGACAATGCATATGCCTTCTCCTCTTTCCAGTAACCGGCTCCCGCCAGCATCATCAGAATACCGAACAGATACCTGAGAAAAATTCCTGCCTTTCTCAGCATATTTCATTCCCCCTCTTGTGTATTTTCTGAATTTCTTACAGCGAAATCCTCTACTGTAAATACGTTTGAAAGAATGGAAAATTACATCACAGATTACGATTCTTTATAGAAAATCATGCTGAACCATATGACCATATGCTCACCGAGGTAATAATCCATCATGTTTTTTTCAATCAGGTTTGCAACAACGATGCCGTGGCTCTCGATGCATGGATGCATCAGTTCAAGATGGCGGCAGCCGCC
>OGRN01002884.1_pt1 | contig 12792 bp, 14 predicted proteins | sample 1553401 | NCBI WGS metagenome assembly OGRN01 (sample SAMEA2580096, study PRJEB22360) | human gut metagenome | biome: human gut; feature: human-associated habitat; material: faeces | place: Denmark | collected 2008/2010 | reverse complement strand
AAGTGTCAAAGCCTCAATAATTACAATTTTATCCTTAACTTAATGACATTGTTTTCAAAAAAACCCCGTCCCCAATTTCACTTCTACCTGTCCCTTTTTAAATTGTGTCAAAATTCCAACCGCCATTTTCCGGGCTTTCCTAAAATTCCAACCTGTCCCTTTTTGAATTGTGTATAATCTGGCTCCAAATTGTTTTTTCGCCATGGCTTCTGACCCCATCGCGTCTGCGGATTGCATAAAAGGTCGACTCCCATTTTGTCTCGGAAAGTGGAAGAACGTCTACATTCCGGTTTTTGAAGATATCCAGATATGGCAGGACAGAGATGCCAAATCCGTGTTCAATCATATTTAAAATCACTTCTATTTCTTCTGCTTCGCAGGCAGGGGCTGCAGAAATTTGATAATCTTTGTAGATTTGTTCCTGAAGCTTTCGCATTGGGCTTGTCCGTGTGAAGAAAATCTGTGGGTATGTAGTAATATCACGAAAGGTGAAAGCTTCTTTTAATATTAATTCATGTCCTTTTGGAACGACGATTCCAACATAGGATTTTTGAACTGGGCAGTATTCGAACAGTTCAGATGAGGGATGTCCGGAGCAAAAGCCAAGATCATAAGTCATAGTTTCCAGACCGTGAAGAATATCTGGAGTCATTCCATTGTAAATTGCGAATGGAAACTTCACAGAACAGGACTGGATTAGTTCTGGAATGAAGCTTCCGGCCAGGGGATAGACGCTGGCAATCCGGATGATTTTATCTTCTCGGTGGAAGTCAGAGATGGTCTGTTCTAATTCGTCCAAGTTGTTTAAAATGATATCTATATATTTTTTTATTTCTAGTCCATAAGGGCTAAGTCGTACATTTCTACCGGTTTTCTCAAAAAGTGGAAGTCCATAGTCTTTTTCCAAGGAATGAATCGCATGGCTGAGTCCCGGCTGGGAAATGTTTAATTCTTTTGCAGCCTTTCCATAATGTTGGAGTTCTGCAAGAGTGGAAAAGTAGCGAAGGTAATCGGTGTTCATAAATAATCCTTTCAGTTATATGTGTCAAGAGATCCTATGATGCCTGCGGATTGCTTTGCGTTGCGCACTCTCACAATCCTACTCAATATTATACTATATTCATTCTAAAATAGAATAGATATATTCAAAAAATACATTAGTATTTATGAATTCTTGGGTCTATACTAAAATACGGTCAGCAAAATCTGACTGAAATTATACAGAAGAATTAACATTCAAGAATGCCTCGGCATTCTTGCCACGAGGTGCACGTCATGCAATTGCATGACATACTTCTACTGCGCACCTCTGCAAGTCTACACTCCGTTTCGGTCGGCGCAAAACCATTGTCCACCGGACAATGTGCGCCCTGCCGGAGGCTATATCAGATGTATGCAGTAAAAGTATATGAGGCGTATATCACAACAAGATTAAAAGAAAAGAGGATTATCATGAATAAAAAATATCTCCCTGGAGAACTGGCTCTTTGCATCGTACTGATCATCAACAGTCTTGGAGTGTGCCTGATGGCAAAGAGTGGCTTTGGAATTTCAACGATTTCATCTGTGCCATTTGTATTCAATAAAGTATTTCCGGCACTGTCGTTTGGAACATGGAATTACATTTTCCAGACAATGCTCGTATTAACACTTATGATTTTAAAGAAAGCATTTTGTTTCGAATATATCTTTTCCTTTGTTGTAGGAATCGGTTTTGGGAAAATGATTGATGTCCACGATGCGTGGCTGGCACTTCTGCCAAATACAATGGCGTTAAATGTACTGTATTTTGCATTGGGATTTTTGATTATCGGCTTTGGAATCGCACTGGCGAATCGCTGTATGCTTCCGATTATTCCGACGGATACATTTCCAAGGGATATGTCAGAGATTCTGAACAAACCATATAAATATGTGAAGACCACATTTGACTTGTGTTGTCTGACTACAACACTGGTACTTTCCATTGGAATCCTTCACGGACTTCACGGCGTAGGAATCGGAACAGTACTCTGCGCATTCATTACAGGAAAGACAGTATCCATGTTTCAGAAAGTGTTAGATGACCATGTTGTATTCTATCGCGCGGTAATTCGTCCGACGAAGCCGGAGATATCCGGACGGACGGTGTAAGATGGATTCTCTAAAAAGCAATAAGAACCAAAAACTCCTGTCATGAAAAAACATAGCAAAAACCCGTTAGTCTTTCGACCAACGGGTTTTTGTTGTTGTTATAGTTATCTAAAGGAATGAGAGTAAGTGCTTTCGCACTTTATGAGGGGGAGATAGTTGATTTATGTCTCTCTCAACTATCTGACTTTATTATAGCCAAGAATTATGTCTAAAATATGTTAAAACAATAAAACAAATCTGAAATTTCTTATGAAAACCTTAAGAAAACAGGAAAGTAGGTTAAGAAACATATAACAGACTGGATAAATACGTATTTAATGCGTAAGGACTTTTGCAGCTGGTAAAGGTTCTTGCACCTGGTAAGATTTCTTGAAACTATAGATAAATAAAATACATACACGTATATATTATAAATACCAATTTGTCCGATATTAATAAAGAGACTACAATAAAAATTATATCAGCTAGGAGATACGATATAAGTTTCCGTGCATAATTATATGTTGAGGAAAATGAAACTTAAGGAGGAAGTAATATGGAGTTAGTAAAAGAATTGCCTGAGATTTTCGAAGAATTTGCAGAGCAGAGGCAGAAATCATTTTTGGTCATGAAAGAGGTAAAAGATAAGGGGATTCCAGTAATTGGCGCGTATTGTACATATTTTCCACAGGAAATTGCCATGGCTATAGGAGCTGTAACAGTCGGACTTTGTTCCACATCTGATGAGACAATCCCGGTTGCAGAAAAAGATCTTCCAAAGAACCTTTGCCCGATGGTAAAAGCAAGTTATGGTTTTGCTGTAACTGACAAATGTCCATTTTTCTATTTTTCAGATGTGGTTGTCGGGGAAACAACTTGCGATGGAAAGAAAAAAATGTACGAGTTAATGAAAGAATTTAAAAATGTGTACATTATGGAACTTCCAAATACGCAGAACGAATCAGCATTAGAACTTTGGAAAAAGGAGATTATACGATTCAAAGAATATCTTGAAGAGACATTTAACACAACAATCACAGAAGAACAGGTTCGCCATGCAGTTCATGTTGCTAACCAGGGACGGCTGGCACTTCGCAGGTTTTATGAGACAATGAAAAATGATCCGGCGCCAATGGAAGGTTCCAAGCTTTTTAATGTTCTTTATGGAAGCCAGTTCAAATTTGATAAAGAAGCAATGCCGGCAGAAATCGATGCACTGACAGAAAAAATCATGAAAGAATACGAAGAAGGAGAAAAGCCAGAGAGACGAAAGAGAATTCTCCTGACAGGCTGCCCAAGCAGCGGTGCTCCGATGAAGGTTGTAAAAGCAATTGAAGAAAATGGTGGAAATGTCGTTGTATATGAGAACTGTGGCGGTGCGAAGTCAGTGGATCGCCTGATCGATGAAGATGCAGAAGACATTTATCAGGCAATAGCAGAACGTTATCTGGCAATTGGCTGTTCTGTCATGACTCCAGACACGAATCGTTATGAATTGTTGGAAAGATTGCTTGACGAGTATCAGGTAGAAGGAGTTGTTGAGATGACCCTTCAGGCCTGTCATACATATAACATTGAGGCAAAGAGCATCGAGAAGCGTGTAAAAGAAAAAGGACTTCCTTATATTCATATCGAGACAGACTACTCACAGGCAGATGTAGGACAGCTTGATACACGAATCGCAGCATTCCTTGAGATGATTTAAGGATACTACGAACATAAAAGAGTAGCATTTGCAGACTAAAAAAGGTCCACCGGACCTTTTTGTCGTATGCTTGGCAACAAAAAGCAGGTAACTTAGTGTTATCTGCTTTTGTCATGTCGGAAAGTGTGTTATTATATCAGATATGAGATGGCTCTCGCCTTTGCAGATGGCGAGCAAAAAATCCGAGGCATTTTTGAACACATTTTTGAACAAAAGTTGTTCTATTGTCAGACCGATAAAAGGAGAGATTAGCATGCGAAAAAAAGAACTGGCTCTGGAAGTAATCCGTCGCCTGAAAGAAGAATATCCGGATGCGGATTGTACATTAGATTATGATGAAGCCTGGAAGCTTCTTGTCAGTGTACGTCTGGCAGCCCAGTGTACAGATGCGCGGGTCAATGTAGTCGTAGAAGATCTCTATGCAAAATTTCCAGATGTAAATGCACTTGCAGATGCGCCGGTGGAGGAGATAGAAGAGATCGTAAGACCGTGTGGACTTGGAAAAAGTAAAGCAAGAGACATCAGTGCATGCATGAAGATACTTCGGGATGAATATAATGGAAAAGTCCCAGATGATTTTGACAAATTATTAAAGCTCCCGGGAGTGGGAAGAAAGAGCGCGAATCTGATTATGGGGGATGTGTTCGGCAAGCCGGCAATTGTTACAGATACGCATTGCATCAGATTATGTAATCGAATCGGACTTGTAGACAAGATGAAAGATCCGAAAAAAGTAGAGATGGCATTGTGGAAGATTATACCACCAGAAGAAGGAAACAGCTTCTGCCACAGACTGGTTAACCATGGAAGAGAAGTATGTACAGCCAGAACAAAACCTTATTGCGATAAATGCTGCCTCCAGGACATTTGTAAGAAAGTGGATGTAAAATAATATGGCAAATGTAATAGATATGTTAGATGAATTACAGAACCGGGCGTTAAAAGAACCAGAACTTAAGGAACGGCTTAAGAACACAAAGAAGGAAAAAGAACCGCTTAGTGCATTTTGCAGAGTCTGTCAGGAGCTGGGATATGAAATTTATGAAATGGATATTATTTGCGCAGGAGAGGAATTCCATGCTGCTATGAAAAGAAGTACGAATGGTGGGGGAGAAAATTCACCAATGCTTGCCGGAGAAGATGATTTTTACGAATTATTTATGGCAAATTTGAAATAAGAAATGGAGAATTGTAGATGATAGGAACTGGAAGGATACATGTATATTACGGAGACGGAAAAGGAAAAACGACAGCAGCTATGGGATTAGTGCTGCGTGCGGCAGGAAGTGGTCTGGATGTTCTGATGTTCCAGTTTTTAAAAGACAACTCTTCTAGTGAACGTGTTATTTTGGAGCAGATCCCGAATGTGACCTGTCTGCCGGGAAAAGATCGTGTGAAGTTCGTTAGCAAGATGAATGCAGACGAAAAAGCAAGATTAAAGCATTATAACAATAAAGCACTGGATGAGATTATAAAATTTTGCGGTCCATTTGATGTACTGGTACTGGACGAAATATTATGTGCAGTGCAGCTGGGCGTATTAAGTGAAGAAAAGCTTGTTGAATTTCTGGAGCACAAACCACGTGGTCTGGAAATTGTGCTGACTGGTCATGTTGTCTCAGATAAAGTGCTGGAGCTTGCTGATTATGTAACCGAGATCCGAAAAGTCAAACATCCATATGATCAGGGAATTACAGCAAGAGAAGGAATTGAATATTAAGAAAAACCAGTGGATATCATAGAGGGGAGTCTTCAGCCCCGAATATCATTTATTAAGTTTTCGTGAACAGACCCACAAGTGAAGTGGAGTGTGTTATAATAAACAAGTACGAATTTTTCTCTTCAATATGGAGAGGAGAAGTGAAATATGGATCGTGTAATAAAGAATTATGAAGATGTCGATAGTTGGAAAACGGTTATGTTCTTATACCAGTCGGCATTAAAAGAAGTCGGAACAAAACTGGAGATATTGAATGATGAATTTCAACATGTTCATCAGTATAATCCGATTGAACATATTAAGACAAGAGTAAAGACAGCAGAGAGTATCGTAAAGAAACTGAAACGTTACGGATATGAGACTTCCATAGAGAATATGGTAAAGTATATCAACGATATTGCAGGTGTGCGGCTCATTTGTTCCTTTACATCAGACATTTATCGTCTTGCAGAGATGATTGGTAATCAGAGCGACTTGAAGGTTCTGTCCATCAAAGATTATATCAAGAACCCGAAAGAAAGTGGATATAAGAGTTATCATATGCTGGTGTCTGTGCCGATTTTCTTGTCTGACAGTGTTGTTGATACAAAAGTTGAGATACAGATTCGGACCATTGCCATGGATTTCTGGGCAAGTCTGGAACATAAGATATATTATAAATTTGAGGGAAATGCACCGGATTACATCAGCCGGGAGTTGCGGGAATGTGCGGAGATGGTATCTTCGTTAGATGACAAGATGTTGTCACTCAACGAGGCAATCCAGACGTGTGTTCTGGAGCAGGAAGAGAAAGAAAATCGTACGAATGAAGAAAGTCTGAGTTAATATACTCAGGCTTTCTTTTGGGAAAGTGCTACTTTCAGGAAATAATTGGGAAATGCTACTTCCAGGAAATAATTGGGAAAGGGAAATATATGAAATATCAGAATATCCGAGTAGGACATTTTATCAGCCGTCCGAACCGATTTATTGCAAAAATAGAGATTGAAGGCGCAGAAGAGACAGTTCATGTAAAGAATACCGGACGATGTGCGGAACTGCTGGTACCAGGGGCAGAAGTCTATGTCCAGGACAGCCAGCAGGAAGCCGAAGGCTGGTTGTCAGATAATGAACTTTTACAAGGTGAAATGCAGATGGCGGTTAGTTCAAAATCTACGAATATTGGGAAAAAACGTAAGACGCGCTGGGACTTGATTGCTGTAAGAAAAGGGGATAGGCTGATTAATATGGACTCCCAGATTCCCAATAAAATCGTAAAAGAATGGCTGGAACAGGAAAAATGGAATCACAATCTGCACAACCAGAGTGGTCGAATTCATGGTATCACAAAAATTCAGCCGGAGTACACATATGGAAAATCAAGGATCGATCTCTATGTAGAAGCCCAGAATCGAAAAATTTTGATTGAAGTCAAAGGTGTAACATTAGAAGAAAATGGTGTTGTGCGATTTCCGGATGCCCCAAGCGAGCGCGCGGTAAAGCATGTCCATGAACTAAAAGAAGCATTAAAAGAAGGTTACGAATGCTATGTGTTTTTTGTAATACAAATGTCTGGCGTGCGTTATTTTACGCCGAACACGGACACGCATCCGGAATTTAAAGAAGCACTTAAAGAGGCAGCAGAAGCCGGAGTACATGTAGTTGCTTACGATTGTTCGGTCAGAGAAGATGAAATCAGGATACAAGATCCAGTCCCGGTAATATTAGAAAACCCGGAATTGTATGAACTGAGCCAGGTGCTGGTACCATGGTATCAAAAAGCACGAAGAGATCTTCCATGGCGTCACACCACAGACCCATATCGAATCTGGGTTTCAGAAATAATGCTTCAGCAGACACGAGTAGAAGCAGTAAAGCGCTATTATGCAAGGTTCATGGAAGCACTTCCGAATGTAAATGCTCTGGCAAATGTTGAAGAAGACAAGCTCTTAAAATTATGGGAAGGCCTTGGATATTACAACCGTGTCCGGAATATGCAAAAAGCAGCCAGACAGATCATGGTAGATTACAATGGGACATTTCCAAAGACATATGAAGAAATTCAGTCACTCACCGGCATTGGCAATTACACTGCCGGAGCAATTAGTTCATTTTCCTTCGGACTTCCGTATCCAGCGGTAGACGGCAACGTTCTGCGCGTTATAACAAGAATCACTGCAGACGACAGCGACATTATGAAGCAAAGCACAAGAAAACAAATTGAAGAAAAACTTAAAAAAATTATTCCAAAAGATTGCGCAGGAGATTTTAACCAGGGACTCATTGAACTCGGCGCAATTGTGTGCGTTCCAAATGGAGAACCCAAATGCGAAGAATGTCCGGCAGCACCATTTTGCCAGGCAAGAATACAAGGAAAAATTCAGGAACTTCCAGTAAAAGAAAAAGCAAAAGCAAGACGAATCGAAAAAAAGACAGTGTTCATCTTGCGAGATGAAGACAAGATTGCTATTTGCAAACGACCAGCAAAGGGACTTCTGGCAGGACTTTACGAACTCCCGAACATAGAAGAACACTTGAACAAAAAAGAGATAACACAGTATTGCAAAGAGATTGGACTCATGCCGATTCACATAAAAAAATTGCCCGCAGCAAAACACATTTTCAGCCACATCGAATGGCAGATGATCGGATATGATATACGCGTAGACGAATTGGAAAAAACAAACAACAAGAAATATCTTTTCATTCACCCAGAAGAAATTCAAAAAGAGTATCCCATCCCGTCAGCGTTCGAAAAGTATATGAAATTGATATAATTTTAATTGGGGACGGGGTTTTTTCAAAAAAACCCCGTCCCCAATTAAAATTTAACCTGTCCCAATTAAAATTGTCTTAATTGTACAAAAAAAATCGTATTCCTTTTTCAAGGAATACGATTTGAGGTTACATATATTTAAGACCCATGTATGAATCCTGATTATAATCTTCCGCCGTTTTCGCGCATATTAATATATTCTGCAACAGAACGGTCAAAACTGCTGATGTGGCGATAGAACCACTTTACTACATGTTCTTCTACCTTCTGAACGAATGCATCGGAAGGACCTTCTTCTTCCTGGAGCATCTCATTCAACTCTTGAATCGTCTGTTTGAATTATTCGTGTTTTGCATGGTGTTTGTCGTAATCCGGATAACAGACTTCTTTCTGAAGTGCTTCTTCATCGCCAAAGTGTGTGTCTGTGTACTTGGCAAGGTAGTCTAACATCTTTATTGCACTTATTTTTCCTTCGCCTGCTTCACAACTGTCGAGGAGTTTGTTGATTCGACCGATTAATTCTTCGTGCTGTGAATCGATTAATTCGTTTCCGGTAATCAGATCATCTGTAAATTCTGCTCTCATATTTATTCTACCCCTTCTTTCGTGTGTATATCAAACAGGAGACATCTCCTGTTTTAACCAAATATTAAATCAATTGCTGTGAAAGTTTTGTCTCTTTCTTTTCCTGCGTTGCATATACAAATGGATAAATCATACATGCCATTGCGAGGGCAGCGATCACATCTGTGATGGAATGCTGTTTCAAAAATACTGTAGAGAAAATAATCAAAATTCCAAGTACATAGGAACTAATCTGAACTCCGCGGTGCTTTTTCAGGGATGTGCTGTGGGCAATTGCTGCCATAGCTCCGATGGAGTTATAAACGTGAATACTCGGCAGCACATTGGTCGGGGTATCCATCGAATATATCATTCGCACCAAATCCGTGAAGATATTTTCCCGTGGAAATGTGACCGGACGAAGGTTCAGTCCATTTGGGAAAATGGTACAGACAATGAGGAAAATGGTCATACCGCTACACAGAAATGCTGCCAGCCGGTAAAAGTCTCTGCGGTTCGTAAAGAAAAAGTATGCACCGGTTACGGCGAGAAATACGAACCATAATAAGTATGGAATAATAAAGTACTCGACAAATGGGATATAATCATCCAGTGGTGAGTGGATGAGATAGTGGATTGTCTGACGCTTTTCCAGGTAGCAGAACCATGGCATATAAATCAGACCATATAACAGAACCCATGCATGCCGGTACTTCAGAATCAACGATTTCATTTTGGATATCGCTTTCATATGAATCCCCTTTTCAAACGAATAAATCTTAATCAGGTTACGTTCTTTTGTTTCAAACGGATAAATCTTAATCAGGTTACGTTCTTTTGTTTCAAACGGATTATAACATGAAATCATCTGTGCAACAAGGAAGTTCACTATTTGTTAATAATTTTTACCGGATTTTCAAAAATCTGAATATCGTATTCCTGTTTCCCCTCGTGGATAGCGTCTTTTGTGCGAAGTGTCCACACTGCGATGGTTGTTCCGGAGAAAATGCGCAGCAATGTCACCGTGAGTTTGGGCAGGTCAGTTAATTTATAAGCAATAAAGTCCGGGCGCCCAAGAAAATTACACCACAGATTTTCCACAAAGAACCGTAAAAACCAGGATACATCGGATTTCTCCTTTGTCAGTCTGGAAGATAATTGTCCTCTTAGGACTTCCGGAGCATTTTTCCGGAACCAGTACAGACCTTCGGAATTAAAGGATTCAAGAAGAAATGCACCGTGGTAAGAGCGTAGCATTTCGTATGCTTTTTGGCAAATCTGCATGTTTCGTTCCGGAATTTTTAACTCTACAAGGAGTGGAACCTGGTCATTTACGAGTGCCAGCACATCGCGAAACAGCGGGATATGTTCTTTCGTACCAAGAAGCGTACATTTTGTCAGCTCCGCAGCAGTCAGATCCTCCGGACGTTCCGGCCGTCCGCAGACACGTTTCAGGTCATCGTCGTGGAAGACGACCAGCTCACCGTCGCGTGTCAGATGAAGATCCAGCTCAATTCCGTAATTTTTTTGAATTGCGGCGCGAAAAGCTGACATGGAATTTTCCGGAATTCCGTGAGTCTTACTGTGAAGCCCTCTGTGGGCGAACATAATTCCATGAAATGCTTTCATGCGCTTTTGTCTGGACATTTCCGGGAAAATCGCAAAACAATATAATAATATGAAAAGAATCAACAGTATGATGACAACATGCATGAAAAAATGCCTCCTTTATTGTTTCATATCATTAAGAGCGGATGAATCGGATCCGGTCCGGCTCCAATGCAAATGTAGCGGTGTCGGAGCGAAGATTAGCCTCACCATCCGTGTGTACAGGCAGAACCTGCACGCTTTCAATTTTAGCACTTTTGCACTGGTAGGTATAGATTCCTTTAAATTTCGTGTGCTTTCCCTTATATGCGGTCGGCAGCAGGCAGAGAATCTTGAATTTGCTTAAGCCAGACACGACAATAATATCCAGCAGATCGTCTTTGGGATCCGCTTTCGGACAGAATTCAAAGCCGCCGCCCTCGTATCTCTGGTTCATAGCTGCAATAAAATACACTTTTGGAAATGTAATCGGCTTTTGATCATCCAGTGTAATCCGCATGGATTTTGGATTGGAAGTCAAAAGCAAATGGAGCGCAATGGCAGTATAGGAAAGCTTCCCAAGTTTACATTTATTCAGGAAATGCTTCAGTTTCGAAGACAGATTATTGTGGTAGCACACATCTGCATCAAAACCGATTCCGGAACTGACGGCGTAGCGTTTCTCTAGTTGTGGTGTTTTCAAAAGCCCCACATTAATGTACGCGTAGTCTGTGGGATTTAAGATATGTAAGAGGGCTTTCGTCGGATCTTTTGTCAGCTTCATAGACCTGGCAAAATCATTTCCAGAGCCAATCGGGATATAAGCCAGGGTCAGCTTTGTGAGATCACGAATTCCGTTAACAACTTCGCCGATAGTGCCATCTCCGCCAAGAACGACCAGCGTGTCAGCATCGGTGTCACAGATTTGCGCAGCAAGCTTGGTACCGTGTCCCGGACGTCTGGTGAAATAAATCTGATAATCGATATGTCTTTCTTTTAATATAAGTTCTAATTGTTCCCAAATCTTAAGGCCGAGGCCGGATCTGGAATTCGGATTTACGATAAATGCATACATAGTCGTTCCTCCACCTAATCTTTTGTGTTTGAAATATAATTCTAGTGTATCATTATATTGCCGGAATGTCCTGCTTAATATTTGAAAATCCTTGAATTCAATCATTGTTTCGTGGTGGGATCTCGATGATAGTTGTAGTTCATTTAGACCAGAAAAACAAGAGTATTTTAAAAATATAGATAAAATCTATAAGTTACCTACTATATAATAATAAGCAATTGGATTTTTTTTGCAACCTGGACTATAATACAAACATAAAGATATTATTGTTGGCATTAAGAAATGCCATTTCCCTTCTAAAATAGAAAGAACCTTTAAGAACGCTCACTTAAAGGTTCTTTTTATGTCTGCAAATAAAGTTCACTGCAACAAAATGCTTATTTCCAATAAAATGTTTGTTCTCAATAAAATATTTGTTCTCAATAAAATATTTGTATTTAATAAATTCATTCTGACTGTTGATTCCATAATGATAAAAAATGATGCTGCACGAAAAAAATGTTTTTGAAACATTTGTATTTTTCGTACAACATCAGTTGTTAGAAGACTCCATTCATATAAGATTCCAGGGAACGTTTCATATTTCCCTCAAAATCTGCGTTCCCCTCTTTCAGGCACCATTCGAAAACATTTCCAATAACGATCATACGAATATCTGTCGTGATATCCTCAATATCCTGATTCGGGGAAATGATTCCGGCACCGATACATTTCTGCAGATAATTGTGTACAGTCACGATCGGGTACGGACGTTCGGTACGGATCAATGGGTTCAGAGACTGGTTTTTCGGAGTATAATAATTCGCCATAAATTCAACGCCGAGTTCCTGGCAATAATGCACATAATTCAGGTAGACATATACAATGGCAGATTTAACTTCATCAGCACTCTTTGGTATATCAAGAAGATCTGGGTTAATATTCGGCTGCTCTTCAATATAGTAGGAAAGCAGATCATCTTTAGTCTTAAAATGATGATAAAAACTTCCGTTAGAAACGCCGGCTTCTTCACAGATATTTTTGATAGAGAGCGCTTCATATCCGTGCTTCTGCAAAATGTGTTTTGCAGCCCGGAAGATCTTAGCTTTCGTCTCTTTTGACTTCAGTTGCTGCTTCGATAATATTTCACTCATTTTCTTAAAAATCCCTTCGGTTTGATTCTATGCGTAGTATAACATAGAAGGAGAAAATTATCAAGAAAACAGAGCAGACTCTGTTTATACACTTTTTATAGGAACTTTTTATCTCAGTCGAGAAGACTCCCACCTCTTCAG
>OGRN01002881.1_pt1 | contig 12800 bp, 3 predicted proteins | sample 1553401 | NCBI WGS metagenome assembly OGRN01 (sample SAMEA2580096, study PRJEB22360) | human gut metagenome | biome: human gut; feature: human-associated habitat; material: faeces | place: Denmark | collected 2008/2010 | reverse complement strand
CCTTGTTAGTAAATGTAATCGCTAATATCTGTTCTGGACGTGCGCGGTCAGTAGCCAACAAATAGGCGATACGTCGAGTGAGTACCCGCGTTTTTCCTGAGCCTGCTCCTGCAAGTATCAAAAGCGGCCCCTCAGTGCAGCTGGCCGCCTCTTTTTGAACTGGATTTAATGACTGTAAAATATCGGACACGTTTTTCCTCCATAAAAATGGAAGAAAGACTGTACGCACAGTCTCCCTCCATTATCTTTTTATATTTTTGTAATTTTTTTCGCTCGATTTGGGCATTTATAATTTCCAGATATAACGTAACTAATGCTGATGTAATAATTCCTGTTCCAATTCCAACAGCAATATTTCTTCTGTCCGAATCATTAATCCAACATGATGTGTATACTACTACTGCTCCACCAAATATAATTGCAATAATCGCAACATAGTTCCAATTTCTTTTTTCAAAAAAAGCCTTTATTTTCGTCATTACTGAAATTAAATTTCTTTTTATTTTCCATTTTTTTATCCACACTATATTCAGTTTCTCCATACTTCTATTAATTATGTCTTGCTTTATTATAATATCATATATCCCTATCTATTTAAAGTTTATGGTGTATATTAAATTATTACCTTACATAGAAAAAGCCAGCCACAATTATGTGACCAGCCTCTCTTCTACTTGCTCTATTTTTTGGTACGTTCTCCCTCAGATTCCATTACCTGTTGCATAGCTTTCTGTCCAGTGCGTCTTGCAACTTCTTCCTTTTTCTCATTCAGTTTTGCAAGGACAGATTCTTTTTGACGGTTCTTTTTATCTTTTGGTGCAGCATTATTCTTAAGTCCGTCAATCATATTATAATTTGCTTCCTCTGTGATTTCCGCACTTCGCAGGTATTCTCCATTCTCCATGTACTTCTGCCAGTTATCCAATTTCGGTTTATAGCCTTCTGTCTGCTCCTGCACTGGCGGATGCAGAGAATCAAGAATCTTCTGTTTTACTACATCATCAAATCCGTTGTAGGTGCTGTCTACAAGCACATTACCTTTCTGATCTAAGACTACATACGCAACATCTTTCCCATACTGCTCATGTTCCATAAGAAAATAATTTTTTCCCTCTACCAACAGGTAATCTATTACTTCCCATGTTCCGTCTTTTCCCTCTATTTCATATCCAACTGTATCTTTTGTAAGTCCACCGCTTTCTGAAGATGTGACTTTCATAAAATCAGGAATCTCTATAAAAGTGTCTTTGTTTACATAGTAAGTGGTCGTGGCACCATTATCATTAAGGATCAGCACATCACTGGTACTGACTGCATGACCTTTATAATTATGGGGCTGTTTCTTCTCCAGATCCTTTTTTATCTGCTCTGGCGTTTCTCCCGGTTTCATTGTTCCAAGATACACCTGTTCATAATTTGCCACCTGCACCGGAATCTGATCCTGTGCAAGTTCTTCATAGGTACGGAAAAGAAGATTTCTCAATTCCGGTTTCTTTTTTAACTGATAAACTGCAAACTGACTTCTACTCATTCTCCATCCACCTCCAGATCTGCTTTATAAATTTCTACCATTTTCTGCAATTCTTCATATCCCTCATCGCTAAGATAATAGAGCTTCTGAATCGTTGTAAAAATCAGCAGCTTCATATCTTCGTCCAGATAGGAAAAAATCTCATCCATTGCTTCCATTGTCTGTACCCGGTTTCCTGCATCAAAAATTGCCACTGCTATATATTCATCTTCCTCAAACCTTACTATCATAATGTTACATCTCCCTTCTTATGTGCATTGGATTTTTCTTTCGATGTATTCTGCTCCTGCTCTTTTATTTTCGCCTGACGCTCTCTGAGTGCCTGAAGAACAGATTCTTTTCTGCTCTTTGGCTGCGGAACATTTTCTTTTTGTACAGGCTTCTCCGCTATTTTCGTAAGCTCCTGCTTTTGAGCAAAATATTTTTCCACATCATCCATTGCTTTCTGTACTAATGGACTTTTCTTATAATGCTGAATCATATCCACCTCTTCCCGATCAACTTTTCCAAGTCGCATAAGGTCATACGGTCCGTCGTAATCACTTCCATCATGCAGTTCAAATCCAACACCTTTTATTCCATTCATGCGATCTGCAGGAATTGTTTCATAAATGCGTAGGGCTTCTTCCAAGGTAAGGTTCTCATGATACTCACCCATAACAGGAAATTCCATACACTCTGCAACATAAAAAGTAATCGTGGCTTCTGGCTGTTCCTGCTCTGGTTGCCTGGTAAAAACAGAGAGTGTTTCCGCATTTTCCAGACGTGAAAGCAATGATCGGGCAGTGACTACATCACTGTCTATATCCGATTCTTCCGACACCTCAATCAGCCAGTTTTTTAAACCTGCTGTATCCTTGTTCAAAATATCCTCTGTGATTTTCTCGACCTGTTCTTCCCTATTTTCAACGGTATCCTTATATCCATAAGTATCATACTCATAACTAAAATTATCCAAGTCCACTGCGAGTTTCTTGATTTCCTGCTGATCAAGATAGGCTTCTGATTCCTTTATATACTCTGCCAGAGTAATTCTTTCTTCTAAGATTGGGTTAATGTCTACTTTAATGCCTGCTATTGCCATACCATAAGAATTCAATTCGTTAAAAAAACTATCCTCCCGAATATTTCCCCGATAAGAAAGCACTACATCAAGATCAGAATCTGCACGATACAGGTCATCTCTGCTTCTGGAACCATGTACTCTCGCCCCAATCAATGTAACTTCATTTTCCAGTCCCATTTCTTCCAGAACAGCTCTTGCATGAAATAAAACTTCATATTCAATTTCTGCCCTCCCCATTCCATTCAATGCTGTTTCACATCTGCCAAGTTCCGAAGTGAATCGAACATCTCCACTGGCCAGCACTTCTTTAGAATGACTGATTACCTTATCCCGAAACTCCCTGTCATCAACTTTTACACATTCAACATCTTCCAAACCTTCATTTTTCAGGCTGGCATACATTGCTTTCTGAATAGAATCTTCTGGATTTCCACAGGCATCTCCTGAAATTTCATGAAGTTTCTGATCATAAACCAGGTATTTATAGCCTTCCTCAGTCGGTTGCACTGTTAAATACATACCAGACATTTTAAATTGTACGGTTATTCCTTCATAATTTTTTAATGCCGCTTTCCTGTCATAACCATCAAAAAAAGCCTTTGGACAATTACGTTCAAACTGTATCTTCTCCCGTCTCTCTTCTTCTGCATATTCAATTTCTGCATACATTTCTTCATAATCCATCACATTTGCATCTTCTATGGACAATCCTTCTTCCTCTAAAATATTCTCCATTGCTTCTGAAATAGAAATATTCGGATTATCGTAGACACCGCCATCCAGTTCCAGATAATCCTTATCATAGAACGTATAATCATAACCGTCTTCTACCGTCTGAATTGTAAAATACTGATCTCCAATCTGGTATGCTATCTCTGTATCATGCACTTCCAGACTGTTGCCTATCTCTTTAAAAGTATTGTATATCTGCGGATTCAGCCAGCCTTCCACTTCCTGGCAATCATAGATCAGCGTATCTACTCCATTCTTGCACTGGATAAAATCAAGACTGCCTCGCAGCGGTGCCGTATTCTCAATTCCAAGAGCTTTCATTTTATGGTTAGGCAAAGAGTAATATGCTCCAAGGGCAGCTCCAAGATCCTTATATCTCTCAATCTTCATCCCACCTTTTGCTACCAGATCTTCAATCACATAATATTGGTCAATATAATGATTTTCTGGCATTTTCAGATCAATGCCATTATTTTCTCTGACTTTATGTATCTCGAAAAAACTGAATTTCTGTTCTTCCCCCCGCAGATTCTGTCCGATCAGTGTCGGCTCCCATGTATCCGTACTGATTGGCTGCTGTTCCATGATTTTCATAACTGTTCCGTCTGCCAAGATAACGGTTGCCTGTCCTGGAAGATTCATCAGGTCATATACTGTTGCACCATTTTCTTCCAGATATTCTGAAATAGCTTCCCTGGCTCCTTCATCAAATCCATGCCAGATGTCCTCTGCCACCAGTGTTCCATTTTCCGATACGATAATATCTGCCACATCCTGACCGTATTCTTCACTCCGCATCTGGAAGAATCGCTCCCCATGATAAGTTTTCATATCAATCGCATACCATGTACCTGTATGTCCGTCTGCTTCATACCCTCTTGTAGTTTCAGTGATATGCTGATTTTTCACGCCAAGCACCTCTTCCAGTTTCCGGGTGCGGATTTCGTTTCTTGCCATATCAATGAAGCCATTCAGGACTGCAGGATGGCTTTCCACAATATAATCTCTGTTCAGATCCATTCCCCTGCTGATATTTTCCGGAATATCAATGCCATCTGCCCACTGCTTATTGCCATCAGAAAATCTTCCATCATGGGAAAGCTGTTTCAATGTATTTGCCAGAACAAAGGCAACTCGTTCTTCCCCATATTTTTCAATCACACCTATTGCAGTATCCGCTTTCAGGCTCATGCCATCAAAGTTTTCTGCGATTGCCTGTTCGATTGCATTTTTACAGTCGATATTCAGTTTTCTGGAATCCAGGTAAGCATCTACATTTCTCTCCTGCATAGCCTTTTCCAAAGTTCCCATATAAACTTCCGGATACGCTTTTACAGGATTGGCATTTAACATTTCAACTCTCTGTGCCACAAAGTCCGGCAGTTCTGTAAATCCAAAGGAATCCACATAGTATGCGGTTAATCTGCCGCCCCGGTTCATAATGATCACATCACTGACTGACATGGAATGCCCGGTAAAATCGTTTGGACGTTCTATATTAAATCGCTCAAAAAGGTTATCCAGTGTCGTAGCATCTCTCAGTCTTTCACTGTAAACCATCTGATAGTCTTTACCATCTACGGTAAATCCCATTTCTTTTGCCGCTTCCAGACTTAAAAACTGATACCCTCTTTCTTCCTGTCCGCTGTTGATCTGATAAATACCATAACGGTTTCCATCGCTTTCCAGAAGAAGCGTTTCTTTGATCTTTACTTTTTCTTCTGGTGTCATAACCATTTCCTGGCTTCTCCGGTAATTTTCCCATTCAAATTTCGTCACTCCGAATAACCCGTCATGCTTTAAAATATCCAATTCCAGATTCATAACCCTCTGCGACTGCTCCTGACCGCCAATTGCTCCGGTCAGCCCGTAAATCGTTACTCCCTCATGGTGCAGTTCCACTGCCCGTTCCCTGGTAAGCGGAAGCATACTTTCTGAATAAAATCCGGCTTCATGCAATTCTGATAAACCGATCATCGAATCCGGCAGACTGTCAATCTGTTCCTCCGCTTCTCCAATCAGTTTTAGTACCGCTTCCCTGTTTCCATCCAGAATAGATTCTGCAAGATTCTCTGCCAGTTTTTCCGTCGCTTCCCTGTCATCCAGTTTATAAGCAAAATTCACGATAAGGTTTCTCTGGTCATTGCTGAAAATCGTCCGTTCCTGTTCCAGACGGTTGATGGTCTGCTCCGCATACTGCATGACACTCAGTTCTTCTGTCTGCTCCACAGCAGTTACTTCCTGCTCTGGCCTTTCGATATGAAGTTCCTTGAGTTTTTCCTCAATCTGTCCAATCATATCAGCAGAAGTCTTACGGATGGTGTCCATAGAAGCACGAAGCTCTTTCATATTTTTACCGGAAGACCAGCTCGCAATATAGGAAAAGGAATACTCCGATGTATCCAGTCCAAAATGGTTGCATACCACATAGGCAACACTTTCTGCTTCCACTTCCCTTGTAAGCTGGTCTTTTACGATGCCCTCTGCTTCCATCTGGTCACGATCATGCAATACTGCATGTGCCGTTTCATGCACCGCTGTTTTCATGGTCTGTGCTTCACTCATGCCAGGCTGGACAGCGATATATTTATCGACAAGCTGATAAAAGCCTTTCGCCTCCCCATCAATCTCAATAAAACGGATGGGAACCGGGGCAACCGTTTTCAGTGCTTCCATAAAATCATGGTAGATCAGAACATCCCCCTCCAGTTCTGATACCTCAAACTCTGGAATCGGTTCTCCTGTGGTCTGACTGACATCAAATACTGTCGTAACCCGGAATCTTGTAATGACACGCTCTACTACTTCTGTTTCCGGCTGTCCATCTTCCCCGATCACAATCTCTCCTGTTTCCGGATCAGTTTTTTCAATCTCCTGTTTCTCTTTAAACGGAGCCGGGGCAATGATCTGGATGCCTTTTTCCCCTCTTTTTACCTGCCGGTTAAATTTCTTCTGCCATGCCTGATACCCCGCTACCAGTGTCGCTTCCGGTTTCTGCATGGCGATCAGCAGAGTATTATTGAAACTGTAATTATGGAACTTTGCCATTGTATTCAGATATTCGGTATACTTTTCTGATGTGAATATTTCTGCAACACCCTGTTCCAACTGCTCTGTAATCTGCTTTAATTGTTCTTCTCTGTTTGCCATAATCAAATCCTCCATAGAAAAATCCCGCCAAAGCTCTGGTCACTCTGACGGGATACCCTTTATAACTCCTGTTCATGTTTCTTTTTAGGTTTCTGCTGTGTTTCTCTTGTCTGCTCCTGCTGTTTCTGTTCTTTCAGTCTTTCCAGAATAGATGTTTTATGAACACTGTCAGCAATTCTGTCCTGTCGTTCCTCCGGCATGTTTACTTCCGGGTTTTCCCCGATTCCCTCATCTGCCAGAAGATTTTCTCCCCCTTTCTCATCCATGTTGAGCATGGCATTTAATTCTGCCAGACGTTCCATTTTTTCACTCAGTTCCGCTTCTTTCGAGAATGGCTTCTGCACCTCTTCCTGTGCGGTCTTTAACTGCTGTTGTACCGTTTCCAGATTCTGCTCGGTATCTGCCAGCTTTTTCCCGATTGCAGAGAGTGCATTATGAATTCTCTGGATATTGCCCAGAGTATCCTTTCCGAACTCAATTTTATAAGAACATTTTCCCTTGATCGTCATGGTATAAGTATTCGACAGGAAATTATATTCTGAAGAAAGTGCAAAACCATGATATTCCCCGATCTGCCCTGCTGATTTCACGGACTTCAAGCCGGATGCTACTGAAAGTAGTGCAACTCCCGCTTCTTTTTTATCGGTATACAGCTTTCCGCCGACTGTCATTGCAAAGTGGTCATTGTCCTGTAAATCTATTCCTTTTACTACATCTGCATCCACACGCATACCGGCAATTTTCTCCTTCAATGCTGCAATCTGTACTGGGTATCTCTTTGCAATATCTGATTCCAGGCGATAGATCTGACTGGTATGGTTTGCCTTCAAAAGTTTCAGCTTACTTACCTGCACATCCAGATCCATTTTTTCCTTGATGTACTCGTTTCCTGTTGCCAGTGCTTTGATCTCTGCATAGGACAGAGCTGTATCATCTACATCTTCACAGGCACGCACCGGGGATTTACTGGTCATGATCTGTGAAATAAACTTCTGCTTGTTTTCCAGAATCTGCCACATGTACGAATCGAACGTATTTTCCGTTACATACCGGAAGATTTTTACCTTGTCATTCTGGTTTCCCTGTCTGAGAATACGTCCCTCCTGCTGTTCCAGATCAGACGGTTTCCAGGGGCAGTCCAGATGATGCAGTGCAAGTAATCTGTCCTGGACGTTGGTACCAGCACCGAGTTTCGGAGTGGAACCCATCAGGATTCTTACCTGCCCTGCCCGCACCTTTGCAAACAGCTCCGCTTTTCTTACTTCCGTATTATATTCATGAATAAATGCGATCTCCTCTTTCGGGATTCCCCGTTCCACCAGCTTGTTTCTTACATCATCATACACGTTGAATGTTCCATCATTTTTCGGTGTGCTGAGGTCGCAGAAGATCAACTGGGTAGCCTGTGTATCTTTTCCGTCCTCCCATACCTGGAAAGCATTCTCCACACAGGCATTTACCTTGCTTTCCCCTGCATCCGGTAGCATATCATTCAAAAGCCTCTGGTCTAATGCACATTTTCTTCCGTCATTGGTAATCTTGAGCATGTTATCTACCCTTGGATCTACTGCACCGCCCCTGACCTGTTCTGCACGTTCCGAAAAGGCTTCCACCATTTCTTTCTGTTCCTCACTCGGCTTTAATACTTCATTGATATATTCTGCTTCCGGTACAGGAAGATTCAGCATATCTGCAGTCTGAATATCCGCAGCTTCTTTAAATATGGAAATCAGTTCTGGAAGATTAAAGAAACGGGCAAATCGTGTTTTTGCACGATAGCCCGTCCCTTCCGGTGACAATTCGATTGCCGTAACTGTTTCTCCAAAAGTTGCTGCCCACGAATCAAAATGTCCCATTCCCATATTCATTAAAGTATCATACTGGAGGTATCTCATAATGGTGTATAATTCAGTCATACTGTTTGATACAGGTGTTCCCGTTGCAAACGTGATTCCCTTTCCCCCGGTAATCTCATCCATGTACCTGCATTTCATAAACATATCTGAACTTTTCTGTGCATCGGTCTGTGAAATGCCTGCCACATTCCGCATTTTTGTGTATAAAAAAAGGTTCTTGTAAAAATGTGACTCGTCCACAAACAGCCTGTCCACGCCTAATTGCTCAAAAGTCACCACATCATCCTTTCGTGTCTGGTCATTCAGTTTTTCCAGTTTTGCTTTCAGGGTTTTCTTTGTCTTTTCCATCTGCTTGATCGTATACTGCTGTCCCGCTTCCTCTTTTGCTACTTCAATAGAATAGGTAATATCTGCGATCTGATCTTCCAACAATGAAATCTGCCTTTCCCTGGAAAGCGGGATTTTCTCAAACTGGCTGTGTCCGATAATGACCGCATCATAATCCCCTGTTGCGATTCTGGAACAGAACCGTTTTCTGTTTGCCGGTTCAAAGTCTTTCTTCGTTGCCACCAGAATATTTGCTCCCGGATATAAGCGTAAAAAATCGCTTCCCCACTGTTCCAGCAAATGGTTCGGAACCACATAAAGACTCTTTTGTGCCAGTCCCAGACGCTTGCTCTCCATACCGGCTGCGATCATCTGGAACGTCTTGCCTGCACCTACACAGTGTGCAAGCAGGGTATTATTTCCATAAAGGATATGTGCCACCGCATTTTTCTGATGCTCCATCAGCTTAATTTCCGGATTCATTCCGACAAACTGAATGTGACTGCCATCATATTCCCTTGGCCGGATGCTGTTAAACCGTTCATTATAAATTTTGCAGAGTGTTTCCCGTCGGCTCATATCCTTAAAAATCCACTCTTTAAACTCTTCCCGGATCAGTTCCTGCTTCTGCTGTGCCAGGGTGGTTTCTTTCCGGTTCAGTACCCGGTGTTCCCCATCCGCATCATGTATTGTGTCATAGATTTTTGTGTCACGCAGATTCAGTGCATCCTCCAACAACCTGTAAGCATTTGCCCTTTGTGTTCCGTAAGTTGCGGTGGAAAGCGGGTTATTGCTGCTGTCCACGTTCTTTCCTTTTACGTTCCATTGTCCGGTCACTTCCGCATACTGTACTTTGATACGCTCATAATTGATATGCTGTCGTGGTGTATGGAATGTTTCTGCCATGAACTCTGTAATATAGTCCGGCGAAATCCATGTTGCACCAAGCCTTGCTTCAATCTCGGAAGCGTCCAGATCTTTCGGCTGTACCCGTTCCAGTGCCTGTACATTGACCATATATTCCGGGTGGTTCTCTGCAAACTGCTTTGCAATGTTCAGCTTCTCCCTGACATTCCCGGAAAGATACTCGTCGGATGGCTCCCATTTATCCGTAAGCGGATTCTTGAAGATAACACCCGTAAGCTCCTCTGTGACCTCTTCCTCTGTTTTCCCGGTAAGCTCCATCATATAAGGAATATCCACTTTTGCCTTTTCCCCGATAGATACCGCCAGTGCCTCACTTGCAGTGTCTACCGATGTTACCGGCTCTGCCCTGCGGATCGTCCTTTTCGTAAATATGTCTGCTTTCCGCTTCAACTCGCCCTTTTCGTCCAGAAATTCAAGGGAAGTCAAAAGGCAATAGCTGCTGTCCATGCTGAACGCCCTTTTATTTGCATTGCTGCTGAGTAGTCCATACTTGGCAGTAAAGCTGTCATAAACCCGGTTCAATTCAGCCTGTAAGCTGGCGACCTCTTCATCACTGCATTCTTCCAACTGCCGTTCCAGAAGCCTGTTTGTTGCATCCCGGATAGCAACCATACCTCTGACACGCTCGCCTGTCACAACGGGAAGTTCCATCTTATTCATAACAGAATTTTCCCTGTAATAAATGTCCTCTCCGACAAGTGCAAAGCTGAAATTCTTAATATCCGGATTTGCCGGTATGGATACTACCTGTTCTTCCAGTTCCGTATCTGAAATCTCCTGCTCTGTGATGGTTCCCTGGATATGCTTTACCGCTTCCTTTAACTGCTCTGCCAGATCTGCTTCCGCTTTTGCCTTTACTGTTACTTCCTGTTTTCCGTACTGGGTACTTTCTGTTGTGAAATCTCCAAGCACCATTTCCGGATGATTAGCAAAATAGGAATTGACTGTATAACCTTCTGGTGTGGTTTTTAACTGTACCCAGTCTGGTTCTGTGATCGCAGCCCTGTCCCTTTTCTGGAAAAACAGAATATCCGCAACCACACTGGTATTGGCATTTCTCTGGAAAGCATTGTTCGGTAAGCGGATTGCCCCAAGCAGGTCTGCCCGGTTTGCAAAATACTGTCGGACTTCCGGATTCTGCTTATCCATCGTACCGCTTGATGTGACAACTGCCACCACTCCACCCGGACGTACCAGATCTAAGGATTTTGCAATAAAATAATCATGGATCATAAAATGGTATCTGTCATATTTGCGGTCACTGACCTGATATGCCCCAAACGGTACATTTCCAATCACGCAGTCAAAAAAGCTGTCCGGGTAACTGGTTTCCTCAAATCCTTGTACTGCAATCCTGTTCTTCTGGTAAAGCTGTTTTGCAATCTGCCCGGAAACCGGATCAAGTTCTACGCCATACATACTTGCAGCACTCATGCTTTCCGGTAAAAGTCCCATAAAGTTTCCTACTCCACAGGACGGTTCCAGGATATTTCCCTGTTTCAGTCCCATATTTCCAAGTGCTTCATACATAGCCTTGATAACTGTCGGAGAAGTATAAAAGGCATTCAGCGTTGATGCCCTTGCTGCACTGTATTCTTCTGGCGTGAGGACTCCTTTTAACTGCGTGTATTCCTCTGCCCAGGCACTGTTTCTTTCTTCAAAAGCCTGGGGAATACCGCCCCATCCAACATATCTCGACAACACTTCCTGTTCTTCCGATGTTGCTAATCTCTGATCCTGTTCCAGTTCTTTCAGCAGCCGGATAGCTTCCATATTTGCTTTAAACTTTGCCTTCGGACCGCCAGCACCAAGGTTATCGTCCGTAATATGGAAATTATGAGGTTCCTGTTCCTGCACCTGTTCATTCTGCAGATATGGTAAAAATTCTCCCTCATAGCCAAACAGTTCGTTCTCCCCTGGAATATAATTTCGTCCGGTTTCCATACACCGGAAAATATCAGCTTTTGATGAACCACTCGCTTCGTAGAATCCTGCATAGGAATATAAAATATCTTCTTCTCGCTCGTAGGTAGTCAAGTGCAATTCTGTATTTCCTCTTGTCTGGTTTACCAGTTCTTTCCCTTCCAGACCTTGCGGAAGAATCCCCACTGCTTCAAAATGATACCCCTGATATTCAAATACATTCTCGTCCCACTGTTCCTGTACAACTACATCTTCTGGCTCAGATTCTGGTTCCCCTTTTTGTACCTCCTCCATTTCTGCAGACGATTCTTCCACTTCTGGTTCTTCTGTATTTTCTTCTGGTTCGGAGGCACTCACAATATCAAATAAAGACATCTGGTATCCATCTAAGCCATCTGCCTGATCTGGTACTTCCTGTGCTGGGAAAATCGTATAGCTGCCTTCCACATACTGATGTACTTCCGTCAATAGCTGTAATTTCTTCTCATAAGTTTCATTCACTGATTCAAAATCCAATGGCAGCATTGCCAGTGCATCGTCCATCGCCTGTAACAATTTCTGCGACTGCCCCGAATCATTCAGCATAACAGGAAGTTCTTTTCTTGCTTCTTCATTAAAGAAATCCTGCTTGAACGGACGCTCGATTTCTTCTGGCAGCCTTGCATAAAAACTGATCACTTTTCCTGCAATCCGTTCCCTCTCATATTCCGGCATACGGGAATAATCTGCGGAACGTAAGAACTGCTGGTTATCAATCAGATAGCCGATTCTTTTTGCAACTTTTGCCCAGGGCAGCAACACCGAAGTATCTGGATTCCCATAGTCCCCTCTCTCCAGCTTCAAACCTTTCCCATCATAATCTGCATGTGAATTGTCTGCTCCACATAAAGCATGGCTCTGACCGCCTATCCCATATTTTTCCTTGATAAAATCTGTCCTTGCCTTATCATCTCCATTCAGAAGATAAAAAGAATAGGTAGAAAGCCTTCCATCCGAATACGGACCGCCACCGGCAAGAAAAGCATCTATTTCATCTTGAGTAATAAATACCTTATGTTCCTGCCATGCGAATTCATCTCTGGCATTGTATGGAATTACTTCTGCTGCAAATTTCTGAAACTGACCGGATATTCTGATTGGATTATAGGTGCGGAACCGCATAATGCTTTTATCTTCCTCATAAGCCATTGCCAGTCCTTCCAGACGCTCATTCATATCTGACAGCCACTGCGGATCTGCCAGCTTTTCTTCCAGATAATCTGTTATTTCCGGATAAATACTGCGAAGA
>OGRN01002863.1_pt1 | contig 12853 bp, 8 predicted proteins | sample 1553401 | NCBI WGS metagenome assembly OGRN01 (sample SAMEA2580096, study PRJEB22360) | human gut metagenome | biome: human gut; feature: human-associated habitat; material: faeces | place: Denmark | collected 2008/2010 | reverse complement strand
TTTCGAATGATAAGATTCAGGCTGCCAATATTATTAACACCATGACGCCGGGCGATGTTTATCAGACGCTGACGACCCGCCATCCCTCTGCGGAATCTCGCCGTTATCTTTATAAAGTGAATACCGCGCAAAAATCTTACCGCCGCCGATAATTCCACTAACCGCCCCTGACGATGCTCAGGGGTAAAAATGTTATCTACATCACAATTTCGTTTTGCAAATTGGGAATGTTTGCAATTATTTGCCACAGGTAACAAAAAACCAGTCCGCGAAGTTGATAGAATCGCATCATCTCGCACGGTCAAATGTGCTTTTTCAAACACTCATCCGCATCACGATGTGAGGAAATTAACATGAATCTTAAGCTGCAGCTGAAAATCCTCTCTTTTCTGCAGTTCTGTCTGTGGGGAAGTTGGCTGACGACCCTCGGCTCCTATATGTTTGTTACCCTGAAGTTTGACGGTGCTTCTATCGGCGCAGTTTATAGCTCACTGGGTATCGCCGCGGTCTTTATGCCTGCGCTGCTGGGGATTGTGGCCGACAAATGGTTAAGTGCGAAATGGGTCTATGCCATTTGCCACACCATTGGCGCTATCACGCTGTTCATGGCGGCAGAGGTCACTACGCCGGAGGCGATGTTCCTTGTGATATTGATTAACTCGTTTGCTTATATGCCAACGCTTGGGTTAATCAACACCATCTCTTACTATCGCCTGCAAAATGCCGGGATGGATATCGTTACTGACTTCCCGCCAATCCGTATCTGGGGCACCATCGGCTTTATCATGGCAATGTGGGTGGTGAGCCTGTCCGGCTTCGAATTAAGCCACATGCAGCTGTATATTGGCGCAGCGCTTTCCGCCATTCTGGTTCTGTTTACCCTGACTCTGCCGCATATTCCGGTTGCTAAACAGCAAGCGAATCAGAGCTGGACAACCCTGCTGGGCCTCGATGCATTCGCGCTGTTTAAAAACAAGCGTATGGCAATCTTCTTCATCTTCTCAATGCTGCTGGGCGCGGAACTGCAGATTACCAACATGTTCGGTAATACCTTCCTGCACAGCTTCGACAAAGATCCGATGTTTGCCAGCAGCTTCATCGTGCAGCATGCGTCAATCATCATGTCGATTTCGCAGATCTCTGAAACCCTGTTCATTCTGACCATCCCGTTCTTCTTAAGCCGCTACGGTATTAAGAACGTAATGATGATCAGTATTGTGGCGTGGATCCTGCGTTTTGCTCTGTTTGCTTACGGCGACCCGACTCCGTTCGGTACTGTACTGCTGGTACTGTCGATGATCGTTTACGGTTGCGCATTCGACTTCTTCAACATCTCTGGTTCGGTGTTTGTCGAAAAAGAAGTTAGCCCGGCAATTCGCGCCAGCGCGCAGGGGATGTTCCTGATGATGACCAACGGCTTCGGCTGTATCCTCGGCGGCATCGTGAGCGGTAAAGTGGTTGAGATGTACACCCAAAACGGCATTACCGACTGGCAGACCGTATGGCTGATTTTCGCCGGTTACTCCGTGGTTCTGGCCTTCGCGTTCATGGCGATGTTCAAATATAAACACGTTCGTGTCCCGACAGGTACACAGACGGTTAGCCACTAATTACGCAAAGAAAAACGGGTCGCCAGAAGGTGACCCGTTTTTTTATTCTTACTTCAACACATAACCGTACAACCGTTTCATGCCATCCGCATCGGTTTCGCTATAGACACCTTGCAACTCCGGCGAAAATCCCGGCAACAAATTCACGCCTTCTTCCAGCGCAAGGAAATAACGTTGAACCGCCCCCCCCCCAGACTTCCCCGGGTACCACGCAAAGCACGCCAGGTGGATAAGGCAACGCCCCTTCTGCCGCAATTCGCCCTTCGGCATCACGAATCCGCACCAACTCCACTTCACCGCGAATATAAGCGCTATGCGCATCCTGGGGATTCATCACCACTGACGGGAAACTCTGCTGGCGGAACATCGCTTTTTGTAGGTCTTTGACGTCGAAACTGACATACAGATCGTGCATCTCCTGACACAACTGACGCAGGGTGTAGTCGCGATAGCGCACCGGATATTTGTTATAAACGCTCGGCAACACCTCAGCCAGCGGCGAGTCATCCTCAATATGCTGTTCAAACTGCGCCAGCATCGCCACCAGTTGTGCCAGCTTCTCGTGGCTTTCCGCCGGAGTTAATAAGAACAGAATGGAGTTGAGATCGCACTTCTCCGGCACAATGCCGTTCTCACGCAGATAGTGCGCCAGAATCGTCGCTGGAACGCCAAAATCGCTATATTCGCCGGTTTCGGCATCGATACCCGGCGTGGTGAGTAACAGCTTGCACGGATCAACAAAATACTGATCCGCGGCATATCCTTCAAAGCCGTGCCACTTCGCCCCCGGCTCAAAACTGAAAAAACGGCGGTCGCTGGCTAACACTGACGTCGGATAATCCTGCCACAATTTGCCATCAACAACGGGCGGGATAAACGGGCGGAACAGCTTACAGCGCGCAAGAATAGCCTTGCGCGACTCAATACCCAACTCAACGCACTCAGCCCACAGCCGACGCCCACTCTCCCCTTCATGAATTTTGGCGTTAACGTCCAGGGCGGCGAACAGCGGATAGAACGGGCTGGTAGAAGCATGGAGCATAAAGGCATTATTCAACCGCTTATGCGGGCAAAAACGCGCCTGTCCACGGATATGGTTATCTTTTTTATGGATCTGCGACGTCTGTGAGAATCCCGCCTGCTGTTTGTGCACCGACTGGGTCACAAAGATCCCCGGATCGTTTTCGTTAAGTTCTAACAGCAGCGGCGAGCTATCCGCCATCATCGGGATAAACTGTTCGTAACCGACCCACGCGGAATCAAACAGAATGTAATCACACAGATGCCCAACGGTATCGATCACCTGACGGGCGTTATAGACAGTGCCGTCATAGGTTCCCAGCTGAATAATCGCCAGGCGAAACGGGCGCGGCAGGTCGGCTTTTTCTGGCGCAACGTCGCGAATTTGCTGGCGCAGATACTCTTCATTAAAACAGTGCGCATCAATACCGCCAATGAAACCAAACGGGTTACGTGAAGCTTCCAGATAGACCGGCGTCGCCCCCGCCTGAATCAACGCGCCATGATGATTCGACTTATGGTTGTTACGGTCGAAGAGCACCAGATCGCCACGCGTTAACAGCGCATTCGTCACCACTTTATTCGCTGCTGATGTGCCGTTCAGCACAAAATAGGTTTTATCGGCATGAAAGACTTTGGCTGCGAATTTCTGCGCATCTTTCGCCGATCCTTCATGAATAAGCAGATCGCCCAATTTTACGTCAGCGTTACACATATCGGCGCGAAAGATGTTCTCGCCAAAGAAATCGTAAAAATGGCGTCCGGCAGGATGCTTTTTAAAGAACGCACCATGTTGATGTCCAGGGCAAGCAAAGGTGCTATTACCCATCTCAACGTACTGCGTCAGCGTGTCATAAAACGGTGGCAGCAAATTCTCTTCATACTGACAGGCTGCGGATTCCAGCTCCAGCCACTGCTGCTCGTTGCCGTTGATTACCGCCGTAACGCCCGCAGGTAATTCAACAGTATGTTCGGAATACAAAAACACCGGTAGATGAAAACCGGTGCGCTTAAGCAACGCAAGAATGCCACTGCGACTATCCGCAGCGGTAATGACGACTGCCGCGACGTCCGTAAAATCAGTATCTCCCAACGCCACCACGCGGCGATGAGTAGAAAGTCGGGATACCAGTTCACTACTGGCGGCAATATTCATTGATTTCATAAGCGCAAAACCCGTTTAGGGGAAGTAAGAATACCGGACAAGGTGGAAAACCCTGCCCCATGAGATATGGGTCAAACTGGTCACCAGCTCCGACCGCCAGACATCAGTAAAAGCAGAAACGCTCTGATTTTACTGTTGTCCTGCAGTGAGCGTGCGTTAACTTCACCGCATGAGCAGTAGCATAAAAAGAGAAGAGTTTCGCGCGAAACGGCGATAAGCGAGAGAATGTAAGGAGGTGGCGTGCATCGGGCAAACTCCGTACAGAGAGGAGAAAATTCGCGCAATCATGGCACCTTTCGCTAAAGCGTGCAAGCCAGGACTTTGCGAACAAACAAGCCATCGACGGCGCCAAAAGTTCATAATAAGAAAATCAAACAATACAGCTAACAGGAACTCTTGTGGTCATCGGCCCTTTTATCAACGCAAGTGCAGTCTTACTGGGTGGCGTTTTCGGCGCACTCCTTAGCCAACGCTTACCGGAACGTATCCGCGTCTCCATGACATCAATTTTTGGTCTGGCATCGCTGGGGATTGGTATTTTACTGGTGGTGAAATGCGCCAACCTTCCGGCGATGGTTTTAGCAACCTTACTCGGAGCATTAATCGGCGAAATTTGTCTGCTGGAAAAAGGCGTCAATACAGTGGTCGCCAAAGCGCATAATCTGTTTCACCACTCGCGTAAGAAGCCAGCGCATGAATCTTTTATTCAGAATTTTGTCGCGATTATTGTCCTGTTTTGCGCCAGCGGCACCGGAATCTTCGGGGCGATGAACGAAGGGATGACCGGCGATCCAAGTATTTTAATCGCCAAGTCATTTCTTGATTTCTTTACGGCGATGATCTTCGCCTGCTCGCTGGGTATTGCGGTGTCGGTGATTAGCATTCCATTACTGATCATCCAGTTAACACTGGCGTGGGCTGCCGCGCTGATATTACCGCTGACCACACCGTCGATGATGGCAGACTTCAGCGCCGTAGGCGGTTTATTGCTGCTGGCAACCGGATTACGCATCTGTGGCATTAAAATGTTCCCGGTGGTCAACATGCTTCCAGCACTCCTTCTGGCAATGCCGCTTTCCGCCGCCTGGACCGCCTGGTTTGCCTGACAATGCGTGCAATAGCGGCAAAGTGATGATAGATTGTGCAGTCTGCACTAAATTGAAGAAATTTGATTGACGAGACGAGGCGAATCAGGTTTAATGCGCCCCGTTGCCCGGATAGCTCAGTCGGTAGAGCAGGGGATTGAAAATCCCCGTGTCCTTGGTTCGATTCCGAGTCCGGGCACCACTATTCTAAAGAACCCGCCCACAAGGCGGGTTTTTGCTTTTGGATCTTTATATAAAATAAACTTGGGAGCATAACGCCATCAGGTCTTAAACACTCCCGAATCATCAATAAACATCCCCCGCTAACAAAACACAGTTCAGTTCACATAACATCCCTGTTATCCCACACATATCTGCTGGCCGAACGACGCCAGTGCGCGTACGGAGGCAAGAGCAGCCCTGCACATGGCAGCGCTTGTGGTAACCTGGTTTAATCCGGTGATAAAGGCATTTTACATGCATCTGTCAGCAGCCGGAAAAACCAAAAAAGTGGCGCTGGTTGACTGTATGCGTAAATTGCTGACCATCCTGAACGCAATGCTCAGAAAGAACGAAGAGTGAAATGAATCGTAGCATCATGTTGCTCCATAATTTTTACGTTCAAGACAGTTGATTATCGGCGCATATGACTCAAAAAGAGCCTGATGATTGCCTCTTTTCCATAGGCTCTTTATCTGAAGTGAAGGAAGGCCCGGAAGAAAGCACTCGCTGGCATACGTGACTCCAGCTCAACCGGAGATAATCACCACTGTTATTTTTCTATTTAATAATAATCTCCTGAAAAATAGATATAGCAAAAATACAATCCGGCCAGATTTAATTCCGCATTCATTACCAGAAATAATCAACACCATAACTATCATATCATTCAATAGTCACCGCTAAAATTTTATTATTTTCCTCTTCTTTACATAGAAATTGTCAACCTGTTTATTATGCCGCACTTAAATAGTTAATCACAAAACAACATCACCATTATTTACGTGTTTTATTTATTAATAACATGGTCATACGTTCTTTTTTTACGAGGAAATAATCAATTGATAAATTGTTTTTGGTCTTAATAGTCAAGTGAGAAACATTTTAATAAATGATAAAAATCCTAAATTCCTTGTTCATAATGTAGGGGTGTGTTAAATAGGTGGGCAAAATTTGGTTCCCCTTCTCGCCTGTAATATTGCAGCATCTTCGCACCTCCATGAGACATTGCGACTTAATAAGAAGGTGATAAGTCCTGCATATAAGCATGGACTGACCATGGTTTTATATTCATTAAAAATTTTGTTACAACCCATTGATTTAGCATAAATAAATTATAGTGGGTTCGGGTTTGTTGTGACTGTGGCATTATTTCCGTGCAAAGGAGCTGATATGTCTGAAAGACATTTACCTGATGACCAGAGCAGTACTATCGATCCATATCTAATTACCTCTGTTCGCCAGACTCTGGCAGAACAAGGCGCAGCATTACAAAACTTGTCTAAACAACTGGATTCCGGGCAGTACCAGCGTGTCCTTAATTTGATAATGAACTGTAAAGGGCACGTTATTCTTTCGGGAATGGGTAAATCAGGGCATGTCGGTCGTAAAATGTCAGCGACGCTGGCCTCTACGGGTACGCCTAGTTTCTTTATTCATCCTGCAGAAGCTTTCCATGGCGATCTGGGCATGATTACGCCTTACGATCTTCTGATCCTTATTTCTGCCAGCGGTGAAACGGATGAAATCCTCAAGCTAGTTCCTTCACTGAAAAATTTCGGCAACCGAATTATCGCCATTACCAATAATGGAAATTCCATGCTGGCGAAAAATGCTGATGCCGTGCTGGAACTCCATATGGCGAATGAAACCTGCCCGAATAATCTTGCACCAACAACGTCTACCACGCTGACGATGGCGATCGGCGATGCGCTGGCGATTGCCATGATCCGCCAACGCAAATTTATGCCGAATGATTTTGCGCGCTATCACCCGGGCGGTTCATTAGGTCGTCGCCTGCTGACCCGCGTTGCTGATGTCATGCAGCATGATGTTCCTGCGGTACAGCTGGATGCGTCATTTAAAACCGTGATTCAACGTATCACCAGCGGATGCCAGGGAATGGTGATGGTAGAAGACGCAGAAGGTGGGCTAGCGGGCATTATCACCGACGGTGACCTGCGTCGCTTTATGGAAAAAGAGGATTCTCTGACATCCGCCACGGCTGCGCAGATGATGACACGTGAACCGCTGACGCTACCGGAAGACACCATGATCATTGAAGCGGAAGAAAAAATGCAAAAGCACCGCGTCTCAACGTTATTGGTGACCAACAAGGCAAATAAAGTCACTGGCCTTGTGCGCATTTTCGACTAATTAAGCAACGGGGTTCGAGAGGTTAGTCTCTCATTGAGTTTGCGCCCCACTGAAACTTTGATAATCGTTACATGTTGATAAAAGTGAAGTCTGCCGTATCCTGGATGCGTGCTCGTCTGTCTGCCATCTCACTGGCAGATATCCAAAAACACCTGGCGAAAATCATCATTCTGGCACCGATGGCGGTGCTGCTGATCTATCTGGCTATCTTCAGCCAGCCTCGCTATATGAGCGAGTCGAAAGTCGCCATTAAACGCTCGGATGATTTAAACAGCGGCAGCCTGAATTTTGGTCTGCTTCTGGGTGCCTCTAACCCCAGTTCCGCAGAAGATGCGTTGTATCTGAAAGAGTACATCAACTCGCCGGATATGCTGGCGGCGCTGGGTAAGCAACTAAATTTTCGTGAAGCGTTTAGCCACAGCGGGCTCGATTTTCTTAATCATCTTAGCAAGGATGAAACCGCAGAAGGCTTCCTGAAGTACTACAAGGACCGTATCAACGTCTCGTATGACGATAAAACCGGATTACTGAATATTCAGACGCAGGGCTTTAGCCCGGAGTTTGCGCTTAAGTTTAACCAGACCGTGCTGAAAGAGTCAGAGCGCTTTATCAATGAGATGTCACATCGCATCGCGCGTGACCAGCTTGCCTTTGCAGAAACGGAGATGGAAAAGGCACGCCAGCGTCTGGACGCCAGCAAAGCGGAATTGCTCTCTTATCAGGACAACAACAACGTTCTGGATCCACAGGCACAGGCACAGGCGGCGAGCACGTTAGTGAATACGCTGATGGGCCAGAAGATCCAGATGGAAGCGGACCTGCGGAACTTGCTGACGTATCTGCGTGAGGACGCCCCGCAAGTTGTGAGTGCGCGTAATGCGATTCAGTCATTGCAGGCACAAATTGACGAAGAAAAAAGCAAAATCACAGCGCCGCAGGGTGACAAGCTAAACCGTATGGCGGTGGATTTTGAAGAAATCAAATCAAAAGTAGAGTTCAACACCGAGCTGTACAAACTGACCCTGACCTCCATTGAAAAGACCCGTGTAGAAGCGGCTCGTAAGCTCAAGGTGCTGTCAGTGATCAGTTCGCCACAGTTGCCGCAGGAATCGTCTTTTCCAAATATCCCTTATTTGATCGCCTGCTGGTTACTGGTGTGCTGCCTGCTGTTCGGCACCCTGAAACTGTTGCTGGCTGTTATTGAAGATCACCGAGACTAACGCTGTCGCTGAATGAGTTTGTGATGAAATTATTTAAATCAATTTTACTGATTGCCGCCTGTCACGCGGCGCAGGCCAGCGCGGCCATTGATATTAACGCTGACCCAAACCTTACAGGAGCCGCGCCGCTTACCGGTATTCTGAACGGGCAACAGTCGGATACGCAAAACATGAGCGGCTTCGACAATACCCCGCCGCCCTCACCGCCGGTGGTAATGAGCCGTATGTTTGGTGCTCAACTTTTCAACGGCACCAGCGCGGATAGCGGTGCGACGGTAGGATTCAACCCTGACTATATTCTGAATCCGGGTGATAGCATTCAGGTTCGCTTGTGGGGTGCGTTCACCTTTGATGGTGCGTTACAGGTTGATCCCAAAGGTAATATTTTCCTGCCGAACGTTGGTCCGGTGAAAGTTGCTGGCGTCAGTAATAGTCAGCTAAATGCCCTGGTCACATCCAAAGTGAAGGAAGTATACCAGTCCAACGTCAACGTCTACGCCTCCTTATTACAGGCGCAGCCAGTAAAAGTGTACGTGACCGGATTTGTGCGTAATCCTGGTCTGTATGGCGGTGTGACGTCTGATTCGTTACTCAATTATCTGATCAAGGCTGGCGGCGTTGATCCAGAGCGCGGAAGTTACGTTGATATTGTGGTCAAGCGCGGTAACCGCGTGCGCTCCAACGTCAACCTGTACGACTTCCTGCTGAACGGCAAACTGGGGCTTTCGCAGTTCGCCGATGGTGACACCATCATCGTCGGGCCGCGTCAGCATACTTTCAGCGTTCAGGGCGATGTCTTTAACAGCTACGACTTTGAGTTCCGCGAAAGCAGCATTCCCGTAACGGAAGCGTTGAGCTGGGCGCGCCCTAAGCCTGGCGCGACTCACATTACGATTATGCGTAAACAGGGGCTGCAAAAACGCAGCGAATACTATCCGATCAGTTCTGCGCCAGGCCGTATGTTGCAAAATGGCGATACCTTAATCGTGAGCACTGACCGCTATGCCGGCACCATTCAGGTGCGGGTTGAAGGCGCACACTCCGGTGAACATGCCATGGTACTGCCTTATGGTTCCACTATGCGTGCGGTTCTGGAAAAAGTCCGCCCGAACAGCATGTCGCAGATGAACGCAGTTCAGCTTTATCGCCCATCAGTGGCTCAGCGTCAGAAAGAGATGCTGAATCTCTCGCTGCAAAAGCTGGAGGAAGCATCACTTTCTGCCCAGTCATCCACCAAAGAAGAAGCCAGCCTGCGAATGCAGGAAGCACAACTGATCAGCCGCTTTGTGGCGAAAGCACGCACCGTTGTTCCGAAAGGTGAAGTGATCCTCAACGAATCCAATATTGATTCTGTTCTGCTTGAAGATGGCGACGTCATCAATATTCCGGAGAAAACATCGCTGGTTATGGTTCATGGCGAAGTGCTGTTCCCGAACGCGGTGAGCTGGCAGAAGGGTATGACCACCGAGGATTACATCGAGAAATGTGGTGGCCTGACGCAGAAATCGGGTAACGCCAGAATTATCGTCATTCGTCAGAACGGTGCAGCCGTCAACGCAGAAGATGTGGATTCACTCAAACCGGGCGATGAGATTATGGTTCTGCCGAAATATGAATCGAAAAACATTGAAGTTACCCGTGGTATTTCCACCATCCTCTATCAGCTGGCGGTGGGTGCAAAAGTGATTCTGTCTTTGTAAGGAGTTGAAATGAGCAAAGCAGTTATTGTCATTCCGGCTCGTTATGGCTCATCGCGCCTGCCGGGTAAGCCACTGCTCGATATTGTTGGTAAACCGATGATCCAGCATGTTTACGAGCGTGCGTTACAGGTGGCGGGCGTTGCGGAAGTTTGGGTGGCAACAGACGATCAGCGTGTTGAAAAGGCCGTGCAGGCATTTGGCGGGAAAGCCATCATGACGCGCAACGATCATGAATCCGGCACCGATCGGCTGGTCGAGGTGATGCATAAAGTCGAGGCAGATATCTACATTAACCTGCAGGGCGACGAACCAATGATTCGCCCGCGGGATGTAGAAACGCTGTTACAAGGAATGCGTGATGACCCCGCGTTGCCAGTGGCAACGCTATGCCACGCGATTTCTGCCGAAGAAGCGACCGAGCCAAGCACGGTAAAAGTGGTGGTAAATACCCGCCAGGATGCGCTTTATTTCAGCCGTTCGCCGATTCCCTATCCGCGTAATGCTGAAAAAGCGCGCTACCTGAAACACGTTGGTATTTACGCTTATCGTCGCGATGTGCTGCAAAACTACAGTCAGTTACCGGAGTCCATGCCAGAGCAGGCAGAATCACTGGAGCAGCTGCGGTTGATGAGCGCAGGGATCAACATCCGCACATTTGAGGTTGCCGCAACCGGTCCGGGCGTCGACACCCCAGCATGCCTGGAAAAAGTGCGCGCCCTGATGGCACAGGAACTGGCTGAAAACGCATGATTGGCATTTACTCGCCTGGCATCTGGCGTATTCCGCATCTGGAGAAATTTCTGGCGCAACCGTGCCAGAAACTTTCTCTGCTGCGCCCTGTTCCGCAAGAAGTTGATGCTATCGCCGTGTGGGGACATCGTCCCAGCGCGGCGAAACCAGTCGCCATCGCCAAAGCAGCGGGAAAACCCGTCATTCGTCTGGAAGATGGATTTGTGCGTTCGCTGGATCTTGGCGTCAATGGCGAGCCGCCGCTTTCTCTGGTGGTGGATGATTGTGGCATTTACTACGATGCCAGCAAGCCTTCAGCACTGGAGAAACTGGTACAGGATAAAGCCGGAAATACAGCTCTGATAAGCCAGGCCAGAGAAGCGATGCACACCATCGTGACCGGGGATTTGTCGAAATATAACCTGGCACCTGCGTTTGTGGCTGATGAGTCAGAACGTGCAGACATCGTTCTGGTTGTCGATCAGACATTTAATGATATGTCAGTGACGTATGGCAATGCTGGCCCGCATGAGTTTGCTGCCATGCTGGAAGCCGCGATGGCGGAAAATCCTCAAGCCGAAATTTGGGTGAAGGTGCACCCAGATGTACTGGAAGGAAAGAAAACAGGTTATTTCGCTGATCTGCGTGCCACGCAACGAGTACGTTTGATTGCCGAGAATGTCAGCCCGCAGTCGCTATTGCGACACGTTTCCCAGGTTTACGTCGTGACCTCCCAGTACGGCTTTGAAGCCTTGCTGGCAGGAAAACCAGTAACATGTTTCGGCCAGCCTTGGTATGCAGGTTGGGGTTTAACCGACGATCGTCATCCACAGTCCGCTTTGTTATCTGCCCGACGCGGTTCTGCCACGCTGGAGGAACTTTTTGCCGCTGCATACCTGCGTTACTGTCGCTATATCGATCCGCAAACGGGAGAAGTAAGCGATCTATTTACCGTGCTGCAATGGCTGCAATTACAACGTCGACATCTGCAACAGCGTGATGGTTATTTATGGGCGCCAGGCTTAACGCTGTGGAAGTCAGCGATCCTGAAACCTTTCTTGCAAACGGCAACAAACCGGCTGAGTTTTTCACGTCGCTGTACTGCGGCGAGCGCCTGCGTGGTATGGGGTGTAAAGGGAGAACAGCAATGGCGAGCCGAAGCGCAGCGAAAATCACTGCCGTTATGGCGAATGGAAGATGGTTTTCTGCGTTCATCCGGACTTGGCTCTGACCTGCTGCCGCCGCTATCGCTGGTGCTGGATAAACGCGGTATTTACTATGACGCCACACGCCCCAGCGATCTGGAAGTGCTGCTGAATCATAGCCAGCTAACGCTGGCGCAGAAGATGCGAGCTGAAAAATTACGCCAGCGACTGGTTGAAAGCAAACTGAGTAAGTACAACCTGGGAGCCGATTTCTCTCTACCAGCCGAAGCCAAAGATAAAAAAGTTATCCTGGTGCCGGGTCAGGTAGAGGACGATGCCTCTATTAAAACAGGCACTGTCTCGATTAAGAGCAACCTTGAGTTATTACGCACAGTACGCGAGCGCAATCCGCACGCCTACATTGTTTATAAACCGCACCCGGATGTACTGGTGGGGAATCGCAAGGGCGATATTCCAGCAGAACTGACTGCTGAACTCGCTGATTATCAGGCACTGGACGCCGATATTATTCAATGCATTCAGCGCGCAGATGAAGTGCACACCATGACATCATTGTCCGGGTTTGAAGCGTTATTACATGGCAAGCACGTACATTGTTACGGCCTGCCCTTCTATTCCGGTTGGGGTTTAACCGTCGATGAACATCGCTGCCCGCGTCGCGAGCGAAAATTAACGTTAGCGGATTTGATCTATCAGGCGCTGATTGTTTATCCAACCTATATCCACCCAACACGGCTACAACCTATTACGGTTGAAGAGGCGGCGGAATATTTGATCCAGAC
>OGRN01002855.1_pt1 | contig 12872 bp, 9 predicted proteins | sample 1553401 | NCBI WGS metagenome assembly OGRN01 (sample SAMEA2580096, study PRJEB22360) | human gut metagenome | biome: human gut; feature: human-associated habitat; material: faeces | place: Denmark | collected 2008/2010 | reverse complement strand
GCACATAGACGAACGAGCCGCCGGACCAGACCGCGCCGTGCAGCGCCGCGAACTTGTGATCGTGCGGCGTGACGAGCTTCATGAAGTACTTGCGCACCATGTCGGCGTATTCGCCCGTCAGGGCGCTCTCCATGTCGGTGTAGAGCAGCTTCTTATTGTAGGTGAACAGGTCGCGGCACAGCGCCTTTTTGGCAAGCAGGGTGGCCATCTCGCTGTCGCCGCCGATGCCCACGCCGACAATCAGCGGGGTGCAGGATTTGCCGCCGTTTTCCTGTACGCAGCCCACCACATAGCGGATGATGTCCTCGCGGGTGGCGCTGGGGTGGAACATCCGCAGGCTGCTGGCGTTTTCGCCTCCCGCGCCCTGCGGAACAACGGTGAGCGAGATGCTGTTGCCCTGCACCAGCCGCACATGGATGATGGCGGGGGTGTTGTCCCCAGAATTGACCCGGTTGAGCGGGTCATAGACCACCGATTTGCGCAGGTTTCCCTCGTTGTAAGCCTGACGCACGCCCTCGTTGACGGCGTCCTCGAACAGCTCGCCCGCGATGTGCACATCCTGACCGATCTCGGCAAAGACCACCACCATGCCGGTGTCCTGGCAGATGGGCAGGCCGGTGTGCTGGGCTGTCTTGTAGTTTTCGATGATGCTGTTCAGCGCACGCTTGCCATTGGGCGAAATTTCATAGTCGCACGCGGTGTCCAGCGTGAGCTTGATGTCGGACGGCAAAAATTTATTGGCGCGCAGGCAGAGATTTTTGACTGTACGCACAATGGTTTCGGATGTAATCGTTCTCATCATGCTACCCCCTTACGATTTTACCATTGATAACAACCATCTCCGGCTTGGCGGCGATGGTCAGTGGGTCCTGTGAAAAGACCGAAAAGTCGGCATCCTTGCCGGCTGCAAGCGAGCCGACCCGGTCGGCAATCCCGACAATCTGTGCCGGATGGATGGTGATGGCGGCCAGCGCCTGCTGATAGTCCATCCCTTCCCGCACCGCCATCCCTGCACAGATGGGCAGCATCCCGATGGGCATGACGTTGTAGTCGGTGCAGATGGCGGTCTTGACGCCGTGCCGGGAGAGAATGCCCGGATTTTTGTCAGTGGCGTTGGCAAGCTCCGGCTTGGAGCGGGTGGTCATCAGCGGACCGGTGATGGCGCAGACACCCTCCTCTGCTAAATCCTCGGCGATCAGGTGCCCCTCGGTGCAGTGCACCAGCACGAAGTCGAGGTCAAATTCCTTTGCCAGGCGGATGGCGGTAAAGATGTCGTCGGCGCGGTGGCAGTGAATGTGGGCTTTGAGTTTCCCGGTGATGACCGGTACCAGCGCCTCGCATTTGGCGTCGAAATCCGGCGGATCGGTGTCCTCATCCTCCTGCGCTTTGCAGCAGTCCTCGTGATAGCGCTGGGCCTTTCTGAGCTGCTCGCGAATCAGGGCAGCGGTGGCCATGCGGGTCATCGGGGTCTCGGATTTGTCGTTGTAGCAGCCCTTGGGATTTTCGCCAAGCGCAAATTTCATCGCGACCAGCGCCTTGAGCACCATGCGGTCGACGTTGCGGCCAAAAGTTTTGATGGCGCAGAACTGGCCGCCGATGGCGTTTGCGCTGCCAGGCCCGGTGATCACGGTGGTGATGGCGGCATCCACCGCCTCGGAAAAGCTCTTGTTGAGCGGGTTGATGGCGTCGATGCCGCGCAGGTGCGGGGTGACCGGGTCGGTCATCTCGTTGAGGTCGTCGCCCTCAAAGTTCAGCCCTTCCTCGGCCAGACCCATGTGGCAGTGGGCGTCGATAAAGCCGGGGTAGACCGATTTTCCTTCTAGGTCGTACACCTCCTGCGCGGGAAAATCCGACAGCGCGGGGCACTGGGACATCGGCCCCAGATTCTGGATGCGGCCGTCCTGTGTCAGCAAAAAGCCGTCCTCAATTGTCAGGAACCCTGTCGGGGTGGGCTCCATGGTCATCAGGTGAGCGTGGATAAAAAGCATGGGAAACCTCCGATCACTGTAACGTGTAAAATAATTGGTTCTATTATACTACAAATTTTGATATTTGAAAACCCGGAGATTGTCAGTTTTTTTGCCTTTAGATATTGAGAGATTTTCGGCGGTGTGATAAGATATAAAATGGTAGATTTTAAATAGAAAAAGATTGAGGTTATATCATGATTGTATCACTCGAACATGTTTTTAAATATTACGGCGCGGACTGCATCCTGCGGGATGTCAACGCCGCCATCAACGAAAAGGATCGCATCGGACTGGTCGGCGCAAACGGGGAAGGCAAAACCACCCTGCTCAACGTGCTGACCGGCGGGCTGGACTATGAGGAAGGCTCGGTGAGCCTGACCAACGGAAAGGTGATCGGATATCTCCATCAGAACAGTGGACTCTCCAATGGCAGGACCATCCAGCAGGAGATGGAGGCGGTCTTTGCCGACCTGATTGCACTGGGACAGGAGGTGGACGCGCTGCAAAAACAGATGGCGCAGGTCCACGACAACCCACAGGAGTACGAGCGCGTCTCTGCAGAATATCAGAAAAAGCTGGCCCGCTTTGAGGCCAGGGACGGCTACCAGATTGAGGTCAAGATCAACACCGTCCTCAACGGTATGGGCTTTGGCAATTATGACCGCAACATCGTCACCAACAACCTCTCCGGCGGTGAAAAAACCAGGCTTGCCACCGCTCGCCTGCTGCTCCGGGAGCCGGACCTACTGATTCTGGACGAGCCGACCAACCACCTGGATTTCAAGACGCTCAACTGGCTGGAGGATTATCTCTCCTCTTACAAGGGCGCACTGCTGGTGGTCTCGCACGACCGCTACTTCTTAAACCGTCTGGTCGACCACATCTGGGAGCTGGAGCGGACGGTGCTCACCACCTACCGCGGGAACTATTCCTCCTATGTGGTGCAGAAAAAGGAGCGGGTGGAGCGGCAGCTCAAGGAATATGAGCAGCAGCAGGAGCAGATTAAATCGATGGAGGAGTACGTGGTCAAAAATATCGCCCGCGCCTCTACCTCCAAGAGCGCCAAGTCCCGCATCGCTGCGCTGGAGCGGATGGACCGCATCGAGAAGCCGGTGATTTGGGAGAAAAAAGCCGCCTTCCGCTTTACCTACGACGAACCGCCGGTCAAGGATGTCTTCCACGGGGAAGGCATGAGCATCGCTGTCGGGGAGGGGGAAAACCGCAAGGTCCTCTGTCGGAACATGAAGCTGGATGTGATGAGAGGGGAGAAGATCGCCATCATCGGCCAGAACGGTGTCGGAAAATCCTCCCTGCTCAAGGCCATCCAGGAGATGATTCCGCTGGAAGCAGGACACTTTGAGTGGGGACAGAAGGTGAAGATTTCCTACTACGAGCAGGAAAACCGCCAGCTGCACCCGGACAAGACAGCCATCAACGAGATTTGGGATCGCTTCCCCAATATGTACGAGGTGGAGGTGCGCAACATTCTGGGGCGGGTACTGCTCTCCGGCGACGACGTCTACAAACTGGTGGGCAGCCTGTCCGGCGGTGAGCGCGCAAAGGTGGCCTTTGCGATCATGATGCTGGAGCGCGGCAACGTGCTGATTTTGGACGAGCCGACCAACCACCTGGATATCGGCAGCAAGGAGATGTTGGAGGACGCGCTGGAGGAGTTTGACGGAACCATCATCATGGTTTCGCACGACCGTTACCTGCTCAACCGCATCCCGACCAAAATCATCGAGATGACCCCCTCCGGCTATGAGACCTACAATGGCAAGTACGACTACTATGTCGAGCACAAGGTGGAGCCGCAGGTTGTCAAAGAGCAGCCGTCCGAGGAGAAGAAGCAGGCGGCACAGAAATTTTACCGGACAAAGGCGGACCGCGCCCGTCAGGTTGCGGCCAAAAAGCGCATCGCCTTTTTGGAACAGAAGATGGAGGAGAACGAGCAGACAATCGCTCAGCTGACCGAGCAGATGGGCGATCCGCAGATCGCGTCGGATTACCAGAAGGTGGAGGAAATTTGCCAGCAGATCGAACAGCTGAAAAATGAAAGTGAGGCCTTCGGTGAGGAGTGGCTGGAGCTTTCGGAGGAAGAATAACGGTAGAAAATGAGGAGGATACTTCGTTTTTATTAAGAGAAGGGAATAAAAGCAAGACAGAAAGGATGGGAACAGACCAGTGAAATTACAGCCAAACAAAAAGTATACCACCATCGCAATCTACGCGTTTCTTGTGATTGCGGCAGCGATCGCGCTGTTTTATCTAATCAACGAACATGCCACCGTCGGCAGGGTGATCGGCACCTTTGTCAGCCTGATGATGCCGTTTATCTACGGAGCGGCGCTGGCCTATATTTTGAATCCGGTGCTGAACTGGCTGGAGAAAAAGGTTTTTCCAAGGCTGTTTGGCGAGCGGCTTTCCCGCCGCGCCCGCAGAAGAATCGGGGTGCTGATTTCCTTTATCTTTGCGGCAGCGGTGGTTGCAATCTTCCTGGCGATTCTGATTCCGCAGATTGTGGAGAGCATCAACAGCCTTGCGCAGTCGATTTACGCCTTTTTGCCGCAGGCGCAGCAGACGCTCAATGAGTGGACAGCAAAATATGGCTCCAATGAATTGCTTTTAAATGTTCTGGAAATTTTGGGGATTGATGTCTCTGATCCTTCGCTGGCCTTGCAGCGTCTGGCTACCAGGAGCTATACCTTCCTGACGCAGGTGCTCCCCAATCTGTTCGGCGGCGTCATGCGCTTCACAAGCGGCTTGCTGAACGTGGTGGTGGGCATCATCATTGCGGTCTACCTGCTACTTTCCAAAGAGGTGTTTTATGCGCAGGTTAAAAAGCTGATGTTTGCCTTTTTCCCGCGCAGGGCGGCGCAGGCGGTGCTCAATCTTACCCACGACAGCAACGCCATCTTCTGCGGGTTCATCTCCGGCAAGATTGTCGATTCGGCCATCATCGGCGTACTTTGCTTTATCGGATGCAGCGTTCTGCAGATGCCTTACACGGTGCTGGTCAGCTTTATCGTTGGCGTCACCAACGTCATCCCTTATTTTGGTCCCTTCATCGGCGCCATTCCCAGCATCTTCATTATCATGATCGATGACCCGATCAAGTCGCTGATCTTTGCGGTGTTTATTCTGATCCTGCAGCAGCTGGACGGAAATGTCATCGGCCCGAAAATCCTGGGCGATTCTACCGGCCTGTCCGCCTTCTGGGTGCTGTTTGCGGTCACCTTCTTTGGCGGGTTGTTCGGTTTTGTAGGCATGCTGATCGGCGTTCCGACCTTCGCGGTGATCTATTCGCTGATCCGCAATATCGCGGAATACAAGTTGGGCAAAAAAGGAATGAAGACTCAAACGCCGGACTACGCCGCGCAGGATTGCCCCATCTTCCAGAAGGTGGACTACCACGAGGGAGAGATGGCTCCACGTTCCTGCGTGGAGGTCTGCGACCTGGACGGCAAGCATCCGGAGACGCCCGAGCAGCAGGCCGCTTACATGGCGGACAGCTCCAAAGAGGAGGAAGACAGATAGCAGCATGCAGCAAACTATTCTGGAATATTTAAAGGAACAGTTTCATCTGAGTTTTACACAGCAGCAGCTTCAGGCCATCGAGACCATCGACGGCCCGGTGCTGCTGCTGGCCGTTCCCGGAGCGGGCAAGACGACGGTGATGGTCAGCCGGATTGCCAGCATGATCTATGAGCACGGCATTGCGCCGTCCTCGATTTTGACCATCACCTTCTCCAAAGCAGGAGCACGGGACATGCGCCGGCGCTATGAGGGGTTGTTTGGGCAGCTGGAAAAGGAGACGCCCCTTTTCTGCACCATCCATTCCTTCTGCTATCAGGTGGTCGGCAGCTACTGCCAGGCGACCGGAGGCGTCGCTCCCCGGCTGATTGAGGCAAGGGAGCGCAGCGCCGCCCTGCGGGAGATTTATCAGCACATCAATCAGGAGTTTTTGTCGGAGGATCTGGAGGAGGAGCTGGTCTCCAACCTGAGCTTTATCAAGAACGCGATGCTGCGGCAGGAGGATGTCGAGCAGAACGAGAAACAGCCGGCGGAAAAGCGGGTTCTGGAGACCCAGATCAAAAATCTGTGGAGTATCTACAAGGCCTACAGTAACTTTAAGCGGGACAACGGTTTGATGGATTTTGACGATATGCTCAGCTATACTCTGACCATCCTCAAAAAATACCCGCAGATTTTGGAATACTATCAGGATCGCTACCCCTATCTCTGCGTGGACGAGGCGCAGGACACCTCCAAGCTGCAGCATGCGGTGATCGGACTGCTGGCTCAAAAAAGCCAGAATCTTTTCCTGGTGGGGGATGAGGACCAGAGCATCTACCGCTTTCGGGGGGCCTGCCCGGAAAACCTGCTGGAATTTCCAAAACAGTATCCAAAGGCAAAGCTGCTGAAGATGGAGGAAAATTTTCGCAGCACCGGGGAGATTGTGGAGCACGCCAACCGCTTTATCTCCTTTAACAAGCAGCGCTACCCCAAAAACATGTTCACCCACAACGAGAGGGGAGGGCCAATCGAGGTAAAAAAACTGCACGATTTTTCCGACCAGTACCATGCGGCGATCGAAGCGTACCTGGCCGAGCCGGGCACGACCGCCTTCATCTACCGCAACAACCTGTCGGCTGTCCCCATCGCGGACATTTTGGACCGCAACGATGTGGACTTTTACATCAAGGAGCACAAGGCAAGGCTGAAAAACAACTATGTCGTTTCGGACGTACTGGCTTTCTTTTCGCTCAGCTTTGATCCGAAGGATTTTGCAGCCTTTTCCCGCATCTTTTATAAGACCTCCTCGTGCCTGAAGCGCAACATGCTCAGCCGCATCCCGCAGGGTCCGCTGATGGAGGGAGAGAGCTATTTCGACCGGATGGTGACGCTGTGTGACGAAAACCAGAACACCGGAAAAATCCGGTATATTTCTATGATGGTCGAGCAGCTGCACAAGATGGAGCCGGTCAAGGCGATGGAGTGCATCCTCTATCAGATCGGATATCTCGGCTATCTGGAATTCACCAGCGGGGCGGGCTACTCGATGCAGGCGCAAAAGCTCAACATTTTGATGAGCCTTGCCTCCCGGGTGAGCACCGTCGAGCAGTTTCTGGATCGAATCGACGAGCTGGACGAGATTGTAGTGCAGCACGCCCAGCGCCCGCAGGCACGGCTGACCCTGACCACCGCCCACTCGGCCAAGGGTTTGGAGTTTGATACGGTGGTCCTGCTCGACTGTATGGACGACATTTTCCCGGCCCATTCGGCGGTAGAAAAGTGGAAGCTGGGCATGGAGGAAGAGATGGAGGAGGAAGCAAGGCTGTTTTATGTGGCCTGCACCCGAGCGCGCAAAAGGCTGGTGCTGCCCTATGCCAATTTTTCCGCCAATACACCAGCGGTCCCTTCCCGCTTTCTGTCCCGCCTGATGGAGCCGGAGCAGAAGGAGGAGCAGACCAAAGCGGACGGCATCCGGCTGTATCCGGGGCTGATGATCGAGCACAAGAATTTCGGCCGCGGCCAGGTGGTGAGTGTCAACCGAGAAAGGGGAACCTTTACCGCTTTCTTTGGCAAAAACGGAACCCGCACCCTGACCATCCAGATTTTAAAGACGGACACGGTGCGGCCGCTTGCTTCCCAAAAGGCAGGGAAGCGATAAAAAAGGACGGAAGAATGGTTCTTCCGTCCTTTTGCTCTGTTTAGCAGATAATCTTGATCGAGACCGTTTGGTTGCCGGCGGCCATCTCCACCGCTTCTACGGTGGTGTGGGTCATCCGGTGTGCTTCGATGCGGGAGAGGATGTACTCCCGATATTCGCCGGGAACAAAGCCCAGACATTCTCCTTTGTCGTTCGTGACGCCGATCTGCTCCTTGTCCAGTCCCATGTAGGGCCGCAGATAAAGCTGCTGGCTCTGCTGCACAATTGGGGAAGGGGAGGAAAGGGTGAACTTCATCTGATAAAGGCTGTCCTCCTCTTTGGATTTGCTGGGGATTTTTTTGACCAAAATCAGCAGCGCCGCCGCGATGAGGCAGGCGATGAAGATGGCGACCTCCACGGGGCTCATCTGGGAAAAGGAAAAGTTGTTGTGCAGCAGCACCGGAAAGGCGCCCAAAGCGACCAGCAGGATGGCAATCAGAATGCGCATGATGGAACATCTCCCTTCTAAGATAATTGGTTAGGATGCCTGCTGTGTAAATTCGAGGTTGTCAAACGAGTCGGCATCCGCAATTCCATTGGAAGAGAGGAGATAGCTGGCCGAGACCCGGTCGCCCGGCTGGGTGAGAGCGAGCTCCGGGCTGACCGACGCCTGCGCTGTGAACAGGATGTCCTGCGGGCTCTCCAGCAGGAATTTGTAGATGGTGCGCCCGTCGCTGTATTCGCTGGCAATGCGCAGAATCACTCCTTCTACCGCCTTGGTTTCTCCGCTGAGATTGCTGATGGTGGTCACGCCGTCGCTGACCAGCTTGCTTTCATAGTCGCGCAGCGCGTCGCTGACCGACTCGCCGGTGCCGACGGTGGAGTAGTTGGTGACCGAGACAAAGGCGTACTGCTTAATCAAGCCAATGTCGTCCTTGAGGGTCATAAAGTAGGTGGGCTGGGAATCGATGTTGAGGATAATCGGGAAGCTGGCCTGATACCCCAAGTCCTGCACCCGGCCCTGCGCAGAAAGCTGGTCCGCCTCTTCGGTTGCGCCGCTCATCTCGTACATGATTGGCTCCTTGGTGACCATGTCCACCATGATGAATCCGATTGCGCTGTCGTCCGCCCCGACGCTGGTTAGGCCGGTGAACAGATAGCATTCCCCATTGTTGTAGACGATGTTGTGGCCGTCGCTGGGGCGATACTTGTCCTTGTTAGCAAAGTTGAAGATGCCGTGAACATAGTTGCCGCGGTTAGTGATCTGCTCGATGACAAAATCTTCCGGCTGCACGCGGTCCACCCACTCCGGGATGTTCTCCATCGTGTAGCGCTCCATCTGGCCGGTGGTGGCGTTGAGCAGGATGATGCCGTCCGCCTCTGGCAGTGAGAAGCCGCGCAGGTTGTGATAGGTGGAGACGACCCAGTAGGGCTGTCCGTTGTCGTCCAGCTCAAAGGAGTAGTCGGTGATGCCGGTCAGCAGTCCGGGGCCAAAGCGCACCTTGCGCGCCACGTCAAACAGCAGATAGCTGCCGGGGTGGTACTTGATCTTGTTGCCCTCCACATAGCGCACGTCGTTGGTATTGGTCGCGGAGACGACGATGTAGCCAGGCGTGCCCTCCATGTTAGTGAGCCACTTGAAAAAGCCGGAATGGTACAGCGGAACCACCCACACAAGCTCGCCGTCCACCATCTGAATGGTGGCGGTCTGCAATTCCACCTGGGAGCCCAGCGCCGGGCGTTCGCCCAGCTTTTTCTGTGCCAGCTGCAGGGCCAGAGGCTCGTCCACGATCGGGATTTGGGAGATGTCGATGGTCTGCACCTCGCTGTCAAATGTTTTGATCTGCGGCTCGCCCAGCTGGTCGCGGTAGGCCTTCCACTGGAAGAAAACCGAGCAGACAACCAGCACTACGGCGATGATGACCCAGGGAACGGCGATGATGATGGCCGGGACCTTGGGAAATTTTGCCTTGGCCGAGTAGGAAAAGTTGTTGAGCTGGATGGTAAATTCGCCGATCTTCAGCAAAGTCGCCGACCCCACATAGGCGGTGATCAGCACCGCCCAGAAGAGTGCGCCATCCAGATAAAGCGGGCTTAAGTTTGGCGTCTCCACAAAGACGTACAGCGCCGCCACAATTGTGATTGCAAGAAAAACGAACCACTTTGTCTTTTTCATAATCTCACCCTCTTTGTTACTTTGACATAGGGCAAAGGGCGCCCCGTGTTGTAAAACAGTATAGCATAAAAGGGTGCGTTTGGAAAGGTCAATTTTCTACATCGTCGCGAACGCTGCCGTCCTCCAACAGGTGGATGCGGTAGGCGGAATTGGGCGTGTTGGGGAGATATTCCTCAAACCATTCAAAGGAAAGGTCGTTGATGCGTTCAGCCTGCGACACAGGCAGCAGAAAAAAGGCCGGCTGATTGGGGACAGAAAATAACAGATGCGCGTCCAGCTGCGACAGAATGGAAATTTCCTTCATGAGAATCCTCCTTTATTTTGGTTGTTGTCGAATGGGATTTGCTTACAGGCAAATTATAGCAGAAATGGAAGGAAGAAATTGTTGAAAGTCGTCGTGGAATTTTGTGGAATGCAGTTGAAAAACAGAAAAGGGACGATGTTTTACAGCGATTGGGCAGAAGGGAAGGGAGAAATCTTCTCGAAAAAGGCAGAAAAGAAGATTTTCGTCTGGAAAGAATTCTGCAAATGTGATATAATACTCCCGTGACAGAAATCAATTCGTAGGAGCTGACGAATATGAAAAGATACATTCTAAAGTTAAAATATATTCTGGCCTTTCAGGTTTTAACAGCCCTCCTTTCGATTGTCGGCATTGCCAGCATGCCGTACGTCGTCAAGCTGCTCTTCGATTATGATTTTTCAAAGGGAATTGGTGGGGCTATCAGGATTGTTTTTCTCTATCTTTTGTCCATTGCGGTCGAGATGTTTTTTGAATATTGCAGTCAGCGCACGGGCTGGAAATATCAGCAACGCTTTTATTGTCTGGTTAAGCAGGATCTGTTCGACGCGCTGTTACAAAAGCGATATACAGATTTTCAAAAATATGACCTGTCGGATTACCTTTCTTTTTTCCAGAACGATGTGGACGTTTTTCGGCAATATTTGGAATCTTGCGTTACCATTTTCCAGACTGTTCTACAGCTGTTTATCTACGCATTTTTTCTTTTTTCGTTGGATGTCCGGCTGACGGTGATCATTATTTTGAGTTCCTTTGCCAGCCTCATTGTGCCAAAGCTAACTGGCAAGCAGCTCTCGAAGAGCAAGGCAGATCACCTCACCGCGCTGGCAGGTTACACCGACACCATCCGGGACCTGCTGTCCGGTTTTCGTCTGGTCAACCGGGAGACACGGGAGGCAATTTCTAACCGCCACCGGGAAAGTATCGAGAAAACGGAGGAGAAAGAGTACCGTTTTGGCTGCCACAAAACACTGACCAATGTGGTGACCGGAAGCAGCATGTATTTTCTGGAATGGATTGTCTTTGCGGCGCTGGGCTATCTGTTGTATCAGGGGCAGATCACGGTCGGTACAGCCAGTGCGGCACTGGGGTATGTTCAGAGTTTTTGCTACCCGGTCTCCTATATCCTAAAGGATATCAATACCGTCAATGCCTCCCGGGCGGGTAAAGATAAGATTTTGAAAATTTTATCTGATACAGAACGCGAACCGACCGCCCCTCGGATCGAGCAGTTTCATGATGCGATTCAATTTCAGGACGTATCGGTGCAACTGGGGGATTTCTGCCTCTCCAACTTTAACTGCACCTTCCAAAAGGGGAAGAAGTACGCGATTGTCGGTCCAAGCGGAACCGGCAAATCTACCATTTTAAAGCTGCTGATGCAGTACGTTTTGCCAGATCAGGGAAGAATCTGCGTAGATGGCGTCCCAATTGAGGGCAAAGATTTAAGCGGCATCATCACCTGCGTCAACCAGTTTGAGCACATCTTCCACGCCTCCTTCGAGGAGAACGCGACCTTGTTTAACAGCTATCCGCTCTCCCGCATGCACTCCGCACTGCGTTACCTGGACAATGCCAAACTAAACAGTTTGCTGCAGAAAGAAAACGCGCAGGAACTCAGCGGAGGAGAAGGACAGATGATGGAACTGGTGCGAGCTATCACAGCGGATAAGCCAGTGGTGCTGATGGATGAGTCCTTTTCCGCAGTGGATGAAAAAAATGCACAGCAGCTACAGAAAAAACTGTTGGCATTGGACAAAACCATCCTCTGCGTTACCCATGACACATCACCGGAACATTTGTCCCTGTTTGACAAAGTGATTCAGTTGGAAAGAAAGGAAAACATTTCTTACCTGCTTTAAACTGCTAAAATATTTTTTCGCGAAACCTATTGACAAACTTCGTCTGGTGGGATATGATAGGAACATCAAGAAAAAGGAGTTCGCATTTATGCTACACGTTTCGTTTACAGCACGATATTACGCTTACCGGGGCTTGATTGGCGCTGGTTGTTTGTGCTGCGCGGATAAGAAACGGTAATCCTGCTGTTCTTGTAAAATGGATTTTTGTATATCCACCACGCACTGCATCAAGGTTTGATCGACCGCCGGCGCTCCCCAGAGCGCCGGCTTTTTTGTTGCTTTGCATTGCTGAAAGATCAGATATAAAGGAGAGTTCACCATGATTGTTATTGTCAAAGATTCCGCCCGTCCCGAGCAGATTGAAAAATTAAAGGAAAATTTTGAATCGATGGGCCTGCAGGTCCACTTTTCCAAGGGTATGAACACCACCCTGCTGGGCCTGGTGGGCGACACCACCAGCGTGGACATTGGGAAAATCGCTTCGCTGGATATCGTTGAAGAGGTCAAGCGCATCCAGGAACCATACAAAAAGGCCAACCGCAAGTTCCACCCGGAGGACAGTGTCGTCGATGTCAACGGTGTGAAGATCGGCGGAGGAAGCTTCCAGGTGATTGCAGGCCCCTGCTCGGTCGAGACGCCGGAGCAGATCTGCCTGGTGGCAGAGGAGGTCAAAAAGGCAGGCGCTGGCCTTCTGCGCGGCGGCGCGTTTAAGCCGCGCACCTCGCCCTACTCCTTCCAGGGCCTGCACGGGGAGGGCATCAAGCTGCTGCTGGAGGCCAAAAAGCAGACTGGCCTGCCGATTGTCACCGAGATCATGAACTACGACGACATCGACCTGTTTGAGGAGGTAGACGTCATCCAGGTCGGCGCCAGAAACATGCAGAACTTTGATCTGTTAAAACAGCTCGGT
>OGRN01002852.1_pt1 | contig 12885 bp, 6 predicted proteins | sample 1553401 | NCBI WGS metagenome assembly OGRN01 (sample SAMEA2580096, study PRJEB22360) | human gut metagenome | biome: human gut; feature: human-associated habitat; material: faeces | place: Denmark | collected 2008/2010 | reverse complement strand
CACAGTCCCGCTCCCCCAGCCCCCCCGCATACTCCCCCAGCCGCTTGGACAGCACACTGGGTGTCAGCTTTTCGCCCGTCTGTGCTTCCAGCAGCGCGCTTAACTCCGTAGCCGTTCCCTCGAAGCCGCCCAGCCCCCGCAGAAAGGCAGAGAGGGAAATTGCCTCCGGGTCGATAGAAATGCGCTCCCCCTCCACCGGCTCTGTCAGCCGCCATGTGTAGCCACTCTTATCGAATACCAACGGCAGCTCGCGGTATTCTATGTCCCGTCCGGTGCAGTCACCGCTGCCGCGCCTACGTTCCTTCAGCACGAAGTTGCTGTCTGTCGCTCCGCTGATGCCTGTCGTGCCGGAGATCATGTTCATGGGGTCATCATCGTTCATCTTACGGAGGTGGTGAATGAGCAGGATAGCAATGTGGTGCTTGTCCGCCAACGCTTTCAGTACAGAGATGTCACGGTAGTCGTTGGCGTAGGGATTGCCGCTATCGCTGCCGGTGCGGATGCGCTGTAATGTGCTGGAGGGTATCGAGAACCACCAGCACAGTATCTGGGTGTGAGCCAAGAAATCCCTCGATCTGCTCCACCAGCCCGCTATGCAGTTTCTCGGACATGGTGGCGAAGCACAGATTTGCTGGGGCGTCGTCTGTGATATCCAGCAGGCGGTTTTGGATGCGGGAGTAGCTGTCCTCCAGGCAGAGGTAGAGCACAGTACCTCTATGGGTCGGGAAGTCCCACACGCTTGTTCCCTGCGCCACTTGCAGACACAGCCACAGAGCCAGCCACGATTTGCCCACCTTCGGTGCTCCGGCAAGGATGTGTAACCCCTGCGGCAGCAGCCGGTCTATGATGAACCGTGTGGGCGGCAATGTAGTGGACAGCAGCGTGTCCGCGTCGATGGTTTGCAGTTGTTGATGCGTCATGCATATCATCTCCAATCTAAAGTTTATTTTTCTGTACGACCCAGTGTGTTCATGGTATAATGAATGCAGGACACTATACATGAAAAAGTGATCTTTCTCCGCTGCGGAGAAAGATCACTTGTGGACAAAACGGGAAGGTACGCCAATGGAGAGAAAACTCGGCCTATATGTCACGCTGGGCAACGACGGAAGTCTGAAACGCACGTTGGTTTCCATGTCCGGCGAGACAGAATTGGAGGCGACAACGCTGAATGACGAGGTCATCCTGTTCTCTGAACTCATTTTTGATTTCTATGCCTTTATCGTAGATCGCATCCGGCTGTCCGCTGCATATCTGGTCACGCAGGACGGAGACGGGAAGGATACCGTCGATATGCGCGTATTTGAGTTCATACAGGATACGGTGCAGGATTTGATCGAGGAGTTTGAAGAAGACGATCCCCTATATGGAACGCTTACGAGAACCATCATGGAAGACCGAATCCCCACTGCTGACGGGAGCGACACATATCCCGTGACTGCCGTGGAGAAAATCATTTCAGAATTGTCCGCGGTAATGCTTACACAATTCTCTGTGAACAACATCCTGCGGGATATGCGCTTCCATGTCCCCGTCGATCTGGACAAGAAATACCGAAGCTTGCAGGAGGTAGAATTCACACAGATTTCCAGCTTTTCAAATCTGCATACCCCGGAGTATCTGTTCCGTTCTGCGGCTGACTACTACACGTTTCTGGTACTCCACTTTATCGCTGCCGAACCGCGCGTAGCATTGTGTGAATGCTGCGGCAGATACTTCATTCCAAAGACCGCCAAGAAAACCTTGTATTGCGACAGAGTGCTGAAGGACAATAAAACATGCAAGGACTTGGGCCCTGCATTGAAGCATAAGCTGCAGGCGCAGAACAAAAAGGTCGTGGAGGAATTTGACCGTGCAAAGCAGCGAATGTACAAACGCTATGAGCGTGCGCTGGACCCGAACAAAAAGGCATCCAAAAGGGATCTGAGCTATGCGGAGTATTATGAGTGGTTGGAAAATGCAACGGAAGCACGGGATGCGTACCTTGCAGGAAAGCTCTCCGAGAAAGACGCTCTGAAGGTTATTAGGGAAGATTTTGTAAACAGAGACAAAATGTAAGAACAAACGCAAGTCATAAAATGCAAAACAGTGAACGGCACGAAGGGATACCCTTCGTGCCGTTCGTTGTGTGAGGCCAGTTATACAGTGCAACCACGATGTGTTCACCATTTGCCTGCAGGATTGCCTACGATAGAAAGGCTCCACAAGTGGTAGGCGGGATGCGGCTTAGATATTGTTTTTACAGCCCACCTACGATAGTCTTTAATGCATACGGTTTTGCATACTTCAAATAGGAGTCGCTCACAAAAACCATATTTTTTTCGGTAGGTCTCGCCCACATTGCGGGATATACTACAATCCTCTTTTTGCAATGGAAGCTCTCTGCCTCAATAGGTTCGTGGTCAAAATCAATATGTACACCAGAGAATTGAAGTATCTGTTCTACGGATTGCAGCAAGTTTCTTTGTTCGTAAACAGGGAGCATTGGACTCCGAACCCCTTTCTCTGCCCATGTCAGCAAATCAAGCGCAGCACTGCGATCAAGCAACCCATGGACATATTGATTCCGATAGTGCTTCAAGCACTTATGACAAGCACTATCGCAGTTGCAACTACTTAGCAATTCTCTTGTTTTAATCAACAACTGTTGGATAGATGCTTCAATGCTGACGGCATAGCCTGCACCGCTTGAAAGACTGTCGTAGAGATAAATATCAATAAAATCACCTTTCTGATTCTGCCTAACACGAAAGCCAGTAACGAGCTCGGTGAACTCAATATCGAGCTCTTGGCATGCTGACAAGCGCAGTGCTTCTGCAAGAGACTGTCCCGCACGATTTAACCAAGAATTTTTTGCGAGGTCCATACTAACTTGCTGTCGATCCAAGGCAATCTCCAGCACAAGCATATCTGTAATAAAGTCATATCCGAGATTGACATTCTTTGTTTCATTGTGCTTGCAGCGGGTTCTAAGAAACTTGGATCTATAAGGCCGCATGATATCTTTGAGTACAGATGGATCATCACCAGGCATCGCTGCACCACAGTCGCAACAGATGGTGAAGCCTTTATCTCCAATGCCTTTGTTGAGCATGATGATCCGCTGATTTGGCCGAACCGCCATTCTGGTGTTGGAATATCCCTTAATAGCTACAACATCGTCAGCATCAGGCAATGTGGAATAAAGGGGCTGTTGCGTTGCGGTATACTCTTCGCTTAATTGGGCTTGTTCTATTGCCTTGGCGTCGCGAGGTGCAAATCCCCAAGGACGTAGCATAGGAAGCATATGCGTGAGCTTGTCGTTCCCACAAAATGGGCATTTATGCGGATGATCCTCATCTAACCCGAACCATCCGCATTCAGCGCAGGTAGAGATATTTTTGCAGTAACTCGCATCTTGAATAAAAGCTCTGGCTGGAGAATAAGCCGTTTGTTCAGTCCGACCACCACCCGGATAATACAAGCCTCCAATTTGATAAGTCGTTTTATCTACAACAATTGCCCGCCCAGGAGCATACTCGCCAATAGCAACATCTAAGCCTCGCTCCACCTGATACTTCACTTTGCCGTCTATACCGGAAATATATGTGCTGACAACATTTTTGGGAAATGAATAGGTAGGAATAATACCTTCTTCATACAACGCATCCAAAAAAGTTTTCTTGCTTGAATCACCACTACCATCCGACTCAAACAGTTCAGGGTGTGCATCCCGCTTTAACTTTAGCACCGACAGAGAATCTTTTAGACTCGACTTATAACTTCGCAACGCCTTCTGCGAATTTATCGGCACAAGAATACTCATGCAATCAATTGCGAATGTGTCTAAGAATCCGCAAAAGTCCTGTAGATTCTCATCCAAAAAATCAATCGCAGGGATAACATCAAGGCTATTTCCCTTTAACTGGAGATACGCCTGCAGCGCCACCATGCCAAGGTGTCGCTGAACAATTTTTTCGCTTCTTACATCTATCCACGGTTTTCTCGGGTCACCTCTAAACATAGGGACAGGGTTTGAAAAATACAGCGAGTCGTGTGGGCCATCCTCGCAAAAAGTTACTATGGTTGACAGACTTGAGCCACGGCGCCCAGCACGTCCAGCGCGTTGCTGATAGTTTTCTCGCATAGGCGGAATATTGCGCAGGCCAACAGCGACCAAAGAACCGATATCAATACCGACCTCCATGGTGGTGGTGCTGCTTAGAATATCCACAGGCGCTTCGCCGTTTTGCAGGAAATCTTGAAACCTAAGTTCGTACTGCTCTGTTTTAGACCACAGTTCATCACGCTGATCTTTATGAGAAAGCTGTGCCGTATGTTCTTCCGTATCAATTGCGCGAATCGGCTCCCCCTGCAACGCGTCATTGATAGGTTTACGCCAAAAATCCAGTGCACTAATTTCTGCATCTGTCATAGGATGAATACTCTCGTGCTGACAGTTTGGGCACTTACCTTTAAGCATATATGGTGTCAACTCCGAACAGTGTTCACAACGAAACCATGTATGACTCAAGTCAAAGCGAGGTTTAACACGCGAAAGATCAATGTAGTATTTGCCGTTAGATTCCGATCCCTCATCCATGAAGGTCTCGCGCAAAATGCGATTCCATTTTGCTGAAATAGGGTCATTGTCGCTCCACCCCATTATTTTTCGTATACTGGTCGAAAACTTCGAATCTTTCGTGACACCGTATCCCACATAATTTGGCCGTACTTTCTCGCGGGTCGTATCCTTAATTGTGTGTCCAAGGATGACTGCGTTATCGCAGGTGGATAATATCCATGCGTTGAACAATTCCATAAATTCTTCTTCAGAAGCATCAATACCTGCATCCTCCAAAGCGTCAATTGCATTCCATTTTGCTTCATCCGTAGGCTCTATCCAACTTATAGCAGAATCTATCAATGTATTGTATCCACCACAGTAAAAGTGCAAGAGTTGCTCCTTCATCTGCGTAGGAGCATTGTCAATCGAAAAACGAGGATGATATTCTTGTCTTCTGCTCTTAGCCCTTTTGTAGTTTTTTGAAGCTATGCTTCCGTGTTCAACTAAGCGTTCCCGCTGTTTTTCGTTTTCACTATCGTGGAAAATCTGAACATGATGCTCTACGGCCACCATGGCGAAATAGTCATAGATATAATTCATCGACTGCTCAGAAACTTCATGCTCCATGCGGTCGATAGCGATGGCAGCAAGCTGCCGTGCCACTGTTGCGTCAGAGGCATCCGACATATCGCGCGCCAACTTTGCCGCGCGCTGTCGGCTATCCGAGAAAAGCAAAATTTTTCTTCCTTCATTAGGTAGTCGATCCGGCTCCCCTACTTTTTCCGGAACTGCCGGCTGGGCAGCAAACTGTGCCTTAATCAAGTTGAAGAAAGATTGGTTTCCTCGTGTACTAAATGACGTAAGTTGCCTTTTTCCCAGTTCATGACGGCAATGAGGACAAGTTGAGAATGTCAATATATCAGGGCGAGCCTTCGTGGTAAATTCCCCATAGTACAACTTTCGGATTCCTGGACTCCCATCCAATGAATCATCTGAGAAATCGACAAACCCACTGCAAACATCCAAATAGCATGGTTGTATCTTATTCTTTCCTTGCTTTTCCGGCAATTGATAGTCTGCGGATGGGACAAACAGGTGTATTTCCTGCACTTCATTCTCATTCATCATGCCAGGATAGTGCCATAGGTATGTCCGCTTTCTATCGTCAAAGTCTTGCTTTAAGACAAAGCCTCTAAAGAAAATACTTCCACAGCGACGATCGTTATATAACTCATAAACCGTACTTCCGCATTTTTTACAGGTCAAATTGCCATCAGTAAAATATACCTCTCCCAATGTCAACCCATTTTCTGTATGGGCGCAGGAACACTCTGGGTTAGTACAGGCGTATACACCTTTGATACCACGAAAAAGCATGTGCATTCTCGCAGGAAATAGAACACTCCCGCTTCCACTTCGCGCCAGTGGTGCAATTGCAAGCATAACACCTACAGCATGAAAAGCATCTTCCAACTCTGCACCGGGGAAGATAGACTGTGCCAACTCCTGCAAAGATGCGGTCGTACCCCGGCAAAGCTTAAACAATTCGCGGAACGGCACATAATCTACCAGATGGTCATATAGCCATTGGTAAGCACTATTATCTGTACTGAATGGGGCAGGACTGTCGATGATCCCCTCCCAAAACTTATTGAGCGCCAAAAGACGTTCCGCATTATCCCCTTCAAAGCTTTCGGGATGTGCTTTAGTGAATCTATCGAAAGGAATATCATATGCTCTGCCACTTCCTATTTCTTCCTGTTGACCCGCAAGGTAATGGAATTCGTGCCCATCATCGGAGGCAGTCAAATCGTTTGCAAATGTTTGGATTACACGTCGATCTTCCTCGTTCTTATTCGGCATACTCGCTGTTGTCAAAATGAACTGAACTCGGCTGCGATCAATGCCAAGGCGATGGAACAACCGCCTAATCAGAAACGAGACTTCTCCACCAGCCGAACCACGATACATATGCGCTTCGTCGATAACAAACAAAAGTTTATTGTTAGAGTCCGCATTCAGCCAATTCTGTGTATCTGCCCATATTTTGGACTCGATAGGGCGAAGGAGCATATATTCAAGCATAGAATAGTTCGTAATGAGAATGTCGGGGCAAAACCGTTGCATCTCAAACCGGGTAACCAATTCTGCATCCTCATCATCGGGGATATGCTTGCTATCATAAAGTTTCCTAAGAAACTCATGGAAATCCTCTTTGACAGGAAATTTTCCATCTTTAATCAACTTTTGCAAAAACGCCTTTTCTTCATCCGTTTCTGCATTAAGCATTTCGGAGTAAGTCGCAACAAGTGAACGATCCGCACTGCGTTTTGGTTCCTTACCAGCATAGGGCGTCCTACCCGTATACATACCAAACTGGGGGCGGCGCGAATCCTCTCCGCAGGTCTCCCGAAAAACATTTACGAATCTATGCTCGGAATCGCCAATCAATCTCCGCAAACGACTAACCTGATCTGAAACAAGCGCATTCATCGGATACATGATGATCGTTCGGACACCACGCATAGACCAATTGGCAGGAGTATTCCGTGCCTCGGCCGCAAGCTTTGCCAGCAAAGGCCACATAAAGCACTCCGTTTTACCGGAACCTGTTCCCGTGGAAACAAAGAGATCTTTTCCAGCAAACGCGGCTTCCAATGCCTCTACCTGATGGCAAAACGGCGAGGAATGAACCCCGAGGTCTGCGTTGGCCAGAGCGTCAAAATAAGCCTTTACCCAATCTGGCAGTTTAGAAGACTTCTGAATGCCATTTAATTCGCTCTTATATGCTGGTGAGGACTCGATATAAGGTTTTTGATATAGAATGCCCTCTTGATCCAGTTTATTCTGTACTGCCGAAAGCAAAATGGGAGATTTCCCAAAATACTGAGACTTAATGTAGTCTTCCAGAGCCTCGCGTAGCTGTAGGTGGACTCCATTTGCACCATTTGCCATAATTACTCCTCCGCAAAACAATACCCAATCGATTCCAGCATATGCCTAAAAACCGGGTATACTTCCTTTGCCATCTGTCTTGTAAATACCTGTGGTGATCTAATTGGAAAATCATAGCGTACAGGCCAGCTGTATAGTTTAAAAAAATCCTCCTCGGATGGTGGTAAGCGGTAACCAATTTTGATATCTACAAGGTCTCCTGCGCTACTTACTCGTACAGGGGGGAGCATGTCATAACTTTTCAACAATGCTGACATGATCCTTGCATGTTCGCCATAACTTCCCGGATATGAATGTGAGAAATCTTGCGTTTTCCATTCTGGGATAGCCTTTTGCTGATATTGTCCATTATAGTAACGGTAGAACGCATATACCTTACTCGGCTCCCCGTATCGAGCGAGGGAAATCCTACCATCTTTATCTGGGGTTTGCTTCCAGTATCCCAGCCTAAACGAGGGTCCCAAGTGCATAAATTCTGCGCTATCAGGCCAATCTATTGGACCCCACTCGCCATCCCCCAGTAGGCCTCCGAGGTAGTCCTCAAGACCTTGATTTTGCAAGCCAAACACTTCTGCTATCGACTTGTCAGTGGAACTCTTTTGTCGGGAATAGTAGCCTAACCCACTCATAAAGAGCTGCACATCAGGTGAACTCCCGCGGCAAATAGTTAGATTGTTATATGTCGCAAATGATGGCACAGCAGGTGAAATTCGATAGGCGGAATGATAGAAGAATCCACTTCGCAGATAGATGTGATATATTTCGTCAATTAAGTCGCTCTTTTTCTCAGGAAGTATGAACTTTATGCTCGGATAGAGTTCTTCATAGGCGGCAAAAATCTCCGCAATGCGTTCTTTAAAGTGCTGGATAGAAACTGTATCCTCGCCTTCATCATAGTCCCAAAGCGATGCAAGTCCCATTTGGCCCGCAATACTGTAAATCACTCGACACATCCACTCATTGTCGACCTTCCCTGGAATGTTCAATTGGCGGCCAATCGATATAATCAGTTCATTCCCCATATATCATTCATCCTTGAGATACCTCTCAGCTTCAGCTTTCACGGCACTGGAAATCCCACTCTCCGCTTCCAAGACCTCTCTCATCACATCAAGCTGTCCAGTAAGCACGCAGATCGGCATCACCCCGAAAAGCATCTCCATATCTTTTGCTCTCTCGGGGCTATCGACCATCACCTTCGCATCCGAAATAACACGGCTGAGTTGGCGCAGCAGTGCCTTACTAATACCTAACTTTTTAAATGCGGCAATACGCAGCGGATGTGTATCCTTTGGAACATAACCGATAAAATCTTCCGATCGTTTTCCCGCATATGGTTCAAGTGCGGAAACTGTTCCAACGAAGCACTCACTGATAACGGGAAGCATATAGTTGTACAGACCTTGCGGCTCTATGGCCAAATCTTCTACATAGGGGTGCGTCCAAACGATGTGCTTTTGGGAATTAACAAACATTTGTGGGATTATATCCCTCCATCCCTTGCCAAACATATTCTGCGCTGCAACGATATGTTCATTGACATTATTTACCGCATCCGCTATATCGCAATCGAATTGCTCCCCGAACATCAATTGTCCCGCATTGTCTGCGTATAGGGAGACAGATAATGCATTAGCAATATCCTGCCCACAGGGACCTGCAATTAGGATTGGAGCGTTGTGAATGTGGACGGAGTACAGAAACGCCGCAAGCATTGTAGCAAGATCCGGTTCTACATTCAAAGAATAAGATAAGTTTTGAGACAATTCATTAAGTTCATCTTTCCAATCTTTGGATACCCCGACTTCATCTTCCGGATACACCGCTGGTATATGCCTATATTTCCAACCCGATTCATTGGAAGTCACCTGAGGAAGTAGTATGGAAAGATCAGCTATAAACCCGGCCACATTCTGTTGAGCCCCGGCAATCTTTTCACGAATTGCCGCTACAGTTTCCTTTTCGAGTATCTTATAACGCGCAATCTCTGCTTGTAAACGGCATAGATCATCTTGAGCTTCAGCTACCTCACGCAGTATATCACCATGCTTCTCCTTGGCTGAAGACACATCATTCTCGGCCTGTGCCACCTTGTGTTGAAGCGCTGCCAGTTCTTCTTGCGCCGTATTTACTTCGTTGGCATGGTCAGCAATCCATTTATTATAGGCGATGTCATTGCATTTTTGCCAAAGTCCTCCATGTTTGCTAAGGATACGCGTAATGACTGCAGAATCCACATCTTCCACCGTCATATATTTTTCAACCATCTGTAAGAACTCATCCACATACGTTTGGGCTTCTTGGATTGAGATTCCATAGGTGTCTGCCACTCTTTCCAAAATGGATTCCTTGGGTATAGATGCTAAAGCCTCACGGAATTTCAAATAATCGTTTTTGAGGATGGCTTGTGCCTTGAAAATCGGCCATCCCATACTGGAAAGAAAAATATTCTTTATTGTTTCGCTTATTGGATATATCGGAATTCGCTTCTGCGGTTCCCGAAGTGAAATGTATTTATATATTTTTCGAGACTCCCATTCATATTTCCATTCAAAAATATCGCTTTTGCTTAATTTATAGTATGGCAATGTATAAATGTCATCCCGCAATGCCACTAACTCAGGATTGCGTTGGCGAAGCAAAGACTCACCAGTATCACATAGCACACCCTCAAAACCTGTGTCGTTCTTGGCGGCAAATATAATTTTGCCATGAGCATACGAAGAAATCTCCAAGCCGCTTTTCAGAGACATGATGACGCCTTCTATATTGGAAACTTCATCGAGAACAATAACCTCGACAGGGGATGCTTGCTCCATGTAGGTGGACGTTGTTTTCCATCGTCCAGGCTCACTCTCAAATTCTTCCCACTCCCAAAAGCCGATGCGACCGGGTTCCGTTGGGCCGTCATCGCAAAAAACGAACAGGCGATTATCATGTATTTGCTCTTTTTGCTTGTCGAAATAAGGAGCCACAAGGACACCGCCAACAGCGTCCGCCAGTCTTAGCATCCAAATGTCTCTGTTCTTGTCCGGGCGGTTGACCTTGCACAACGAAATCCAATGTTTATCCATTTTATCCTCTCCTGCATTAAGTGCCTGCTCCTTTGCGGCACGACATTCATCTATTCCGAATACAGGTCCTACATGCTGCTGATAATTTGTAGCATGTAATACTTCGCCATTTGCTGTGCAAATCCATTTTTCAGACGATATCAACATTTCTGCTAACTTAGGCAAATTGAATTGCGGCCTGGGTGCTCGTTTCTCTCCGTTACTCGCAATATCATCGTATCTAACAGAATACGATATGTCTGCACTTTTGTCAGAGGTTTGCTCGTATCCAACTTCAGTTGCCCATCTACGAGGAGCAAATTTCCCCCATCTCTTTGGCGGTTCCATAACTTTGCATGCCCACAAATTATGTTGAGCATATTTTACATCTTCGTAATGTACCGTTTCAACGAACAACCCATTGGGATCTCCGAATTCGCTATCTGACAAGAGCGATTTACATGCAGATATGGCGCGCTTAGCAGCAACACCATATTTGCTCTCAAGCCATGTCAAAACATAATTGGATAATTCTTCCTCAATCTGCGTTTCTTCTTTCGCAGTAATAGAAAACTTGATTTGGAAAAAGACTTTCATGATGCACTCTCCTCATTTGTTCCTTTTGAAAAACAGTTCTCTTTTTATCAGCTTGTATGCATCGAGAGATATTTCTCCGCATTTCAGAGTCTTGCGAATCCATCGAATTGTTTTGGGGTAATCCTTACTCGTAAAAGCAACTGCGCCAATCGTGTGCGGAACTGGGATCAATGGAGCCTTACATGTTTTTAGCATTCTAACCAAGTGCTCATCTTGGATCGTAACTTTTCCATGATCTGCTTCTCTTTCAAACCGAATCTTCCTAACACAGTCGCATCCTTGGTATACGAGCAGCTCCGTATCAAAATTAAGACCGTCTATTTCCAGTTTCTGTCCTGCGGATAGCTTGTAAATGTGATTTATTCTCCCGTGCTTTTGGATTACCACTTTTCCGTCATATCTACAGAAAACAGATATGCTCTTGAATTTCGGCAGCTTTACGCAGCTGTCTCCATCAAGTACATTCCCATCATAATCCGAAACCTCAATTGATGGTAAAACCACTTTCCTATTTAAGGGTTGGCGAATTAAATATGAGAATCCTAATGCACCAGATTTGCCGATAGCAACCAGTTGCTCGCGATTCCGTGCATATAACTTATACAGTCGTCCAGTTGTGGAGTTTATTAGGTTTTCCGAAGCTGGATACGCTCTTAGTTCTGCATCATCACCATCAAGATAGAAAAAGAACTGATCCGAATTATGATATATAAAATACGGTTCTTTAATATATGCAGGCCAAATAGGATAAAACTTTGTTGGATGTTCAGTTAAGAAAATTGCATACTTGAGAAAGAATTTGGCTGTTATCTCTGAAAACCGTTTGATTTGAATTTTGTAAAGATACCATGTCGCAAGTGAGCCTGTTTTTGTTCTCAGCACCTCGGAGACTTCGAGGCCTGTAGGAGGATCTCCCAATGGTTTGGATTGTAGTAAATAGTAGGAATCACCAAAGTACGCTTTTGCCCCAGACGGTAGTATCTGCCCCGTCCTTTCATCAAAAAACGAACCCGATGAACTAATCCCAGGCACTTTTGAAGGCCAAAATTTAACCAAATCAGCGGCTGCATTTATATATTCGAGGTTGTATTCACGACTTGGCGTCTCTCCGATATTTAAATATGTAGTCCCTCCTCGTTCGATGCGCTCAAAGGAATATTCATAGGCTTTGCCAGAATTCGTGGTTATTCTAATTTTATCGCACCGTGCTCCAGAATCGGGTGGGCAAAAAAACCCATTTGCAAAGCAAAGGATTCTTTTGCTACTGTGATCCGTAACGGCATTAGATGGCTATTGAGATTTCTAAGCCGCCGGCCATATAAGGGATCGAAATGAGCCTGGCGCTCATCACACTCTTTATTTGGAGAAGACGGATCATGACGAAAGTGTCGTACATTTACGCCCGGTGCCGTAAGCAAAACATTTTGCGCACATAGCTCGCAAACAAAGTAACCACTTTTGGCAGATGCGCCATTTGGATACATTTTACATGCACTCTCGAGACTGATTCGCTTATATCCGATGTCAGCGTCCCATACACATACATGTGATAAAGGCATACAGCTTCACCTCGTAAAAAATATACAAATGCATTATAGCAGAAAATAATTAAATCTGCAACTTTTCAACAATTTTCGAGCGTTAAGAATGGTAATACACTGTTGGATGACCTATGAATGCATCAAATAGATTGCTCTTTGATCTATTGTAGATTTCAGCAGCACAAGAGCCGGC
>OGRN01002846.1_pt1 | contig 12910 bp, 10 predicted proteins | sample 1553401 | NCBI WGS metagenome assembly OGRN01 (sample SAMEA2580096, study PRJEB22360) | human gut metagenome | biome: human gut; feature: human-associated habitat; material: faeces | place: Denmark | collected 2008/2010 | reverse complement strand
GCGTTCGGCCCCTCCTTCTCGTAGCGCCTGTCGACGACATCGAAGAACAGGTCGGTGCACGGCCTGTCGTAGACGCATCTCCCCACCTCGTCAACGATGAGGCACGACGGCTTGACGAGCGAGGAGACGACCCGCGAGGTGTTTCCCCGCTGGACGGCCTTCTGGAACCTGTCCCTGAGCTCGGTCGCCTTTATGTAGTAGGTCTTGAGCCCCCGCATGCAGCACTCGCGCCCGTAGGCCTGCGCGAGGTGCGTCTTCCCTATGCCGCCGGGCCCGACGAAGGCGACGTTGCGGTGCGCGTAGAGGTCGGCCAGCGACGGGAGCTTGCCCAGCGCGGCCGCGTCCCGGCCCTGGATCCTGGAGAAGTCGAAGCCCTCGAAGGTCTTGGGCTCGCGCCTGGGCAGCCTGCTCAGCCTCAGCAGCGTCTCGATGGAGGCGAGCCTCCTCTTCTCCGCAAGGTAGGAGAAGGTGGCTGCCACGGCGGCCATCTCCCCGTCGCCGAGGTCGAGGTCCGAGGCGAGGGTCGCGAGCTCCTCCGCCCCGACGGCGATCCCGAGCCTCGACGCGGCGTCGCTCGCGAGCTCGTAGGGGCTCGCCCCCGCGCCCGCCATCATTCGGCCCTCCCGAAGTCGAACCTCTCGAAACCGGGTTTCGTCCTGGGCGGGGCGATTTGCTCGACCACGGTCCCCACCGGCTGGGTCGGCAGCTCCTCGGGCTGCGCCGGCGATGTCTCCCACTGCCCCTCGCACCAGCTGTCGGCGCCGGTGCCGACGGCGTGGGCGACGAGCTCGCGGGAGAGGTCGTCGCTGTATATGTGCACCACGCGCCCCTCCCGGTTCACCCTGCACTCGCGGCGGACGTACCAGTAGGGCACGCCGTAGCGGTGCCCCTCGAAGCTCACGAAGCCGTCGAAGGAGATCTTCCGGCGCGGGCACAGGTACCGCTCGACCTCGGCCGTGACCTCGAGCGGCCTGGTGTTCGCCGAGCACGCCGCCTCGTGCTCGCGCATCGGGACGCATGCCGCCGCGCGCCGCCAGCGGCCTCCCTGCTCGGCGCACCAGAGGGCGGCCTCCCGGTTGAGGGCGTCAAGGTCGGTAAAGGACCTTCCCGCGAGGAAGTTCCCCTTCACGAAGCGGACGAGCCTCTCCACCTTGCCCTTCGTATAGGGGTGGCGCGGCCTGCACAACCTGGTGCGGAAGCCGACGACGCCCATGAACTCGGCGTAGTCGGCCTGCCAGACGGGCCGGCCGTCGGCATCGCGGCGGACGACCACGCTCTTCATGTTGTCGGTGAGCACGGTCGCGGGCACGCCCAGCGCCGAGAACGCGTGCAGCATCCCGATGAGGAGGTTCTCCTGGCGTGCGTTCGGGAAGAACTCGACGTGGGCGCCCCCGCAATGGTGGCAGACCATGGCGAAGCAGGCGATCCGCGCCCGCTCCCCGCCAGGGCGCTCGACCGCGACGAAGCCCCAGTCCATCTGGTAGGCCTCTCCGGGCGCCGTCCTGAAGCGCTGGCCGCGGCAGCCCTGCGGGGCCGCCTGCCGCCTCTTCGCGGGCACGAGGTCCCGGTGCGCGGCGATATAGGTCTTCACCGTGGTGAGGCCGCCGGCGTAGCCCTGGCCGAGCAGCCGCTCGAATATCACCTGCGAGTTGGTGACGCCCTTCCGCAGGAGGTCGTCCACCAGGCCGGTGTGGCCGGCGAGCACGCCCGGCGCGGCCCTCCTCCCGCTGTTCCCGTGGGGCAGGGCCCTGAACCCGTGTGCCCTGACCGTCCTCGCGCGGGAGCGGGTGAGCCCCGTCCTCCTGCAGAACTCCGCGAGGTTGCATGCCTGCGGGTCGAACCCGTCGCCCTCCTCCGCGGCCATCTCCCGGAGCGCCGCGTCTATAATCTCCTGTAGGTCATCGTGTCTCTCGTTCACCTCAATGGTCCTCCTAACGCCGGCGTGTTGGCACCACCAGCGTAGTGGCGGCGGGGAGGCACGGTGGCCATTATTCGGTGACCGGGATTGGTCAAAATAGTTTGACTATTAGCGGCTAAAATCGCCCGGCGCTAACACCCCAAACTTATGTCGGGCGAGATCGACGTCTCAAGGGTCGATTTTACGCAGCTAAATAGCCATTTACTTCACTATGTACAACGCGCCGTCCACACTGTGGCTATCGTACTCGACGAAAGGAACAGCGTGGAAACTGTCATCAATACCGTACTTTCGGAAATGCAGGGCCTTCTCGACCCACACCAGCTCAAACATCTAACCATTACGCTTAGACGGGCACTCGGACCGAAACAAACAGAGCCAGGGCAAGATCTGCTTGCGCTCTTTCTCACCGCTAAAGAGGTCGAGGGATGCTCTCCTAAAACCATTGCATACTATGAGGCAACCCTACGGCATATGAACACAGCGCTTGCTAAGCCCTATACCCAGGTTGAGAGCGACGACTTGCGCCGCTATCTCAATGATTACGAGGTGAAACGCGGTTCTAGTAAGGTCACAATCGATAATATACGTCGTATCATGTCGAGCTTCTTTTCGTGGCTTGAAGATGAGGATTACATTGTGAAAAGTCCTGTAAGGCGCATTCGTCGCGTCAAAACTGCTCAAGTAACCAAAGAGGTGCTTAGCGATGAGGAACTGGAGGTATTGCGAGACGCCTGTGAGTCCAAGCGAGATCTTGCCATCGTTGATCTACTCGCTTCGACGGGCATGCGTATTGGCGAACTTGTGCGACTCGACAGGAAGGATGTCAATCTGCACGAGCGCGAATGCCTTGTAATGGGAAAGGGAAATAAGCAGCGCCCCGTTTACTTCGATGCGCGCGCTAAGCTTCATCTTACGGAATATCTTTCGAGCCGTGCTGACAAGAGTCCTGCATTATTTGTCGCGCTCGATTCCTCAGCTCGACGTATTACGGTGGGGAGCATAGAACTCCGTTTACGTGACCTAGGCAGAAGCGCCGGTATCAACCGCGTTCATCCGCATAAGTTTCGCCGTACGCTTGCCACCCATGCGATCGACAAGGGAATGCCCATAGAGCAGGTGCAAAAGCTGTTGGGCCATGCGAAAATAGACACAACCATGTACTACGCCATGGTTAATCAGAGCAATGTGAAGGCTTCGCACAGGAAGTATTTGGAATGAGCTGGACGCAAAAGACCTTGGGAGAGATTGTTAATCTAAAAAGGGGGTTTGACCTCCCTTCCAGCAGCAGGGTTGATGGCCCCTATCCGGTTTTCTCATCTTCGGGACAAACGGGCACGCATTCGGAAGCCGCTGTTAAGGGTCCATGCGTCGTAACTGGACGCTACGGAACTATTGGCCAAGTTTTTTTCTCTGATGCAGCTTGCTGGCCATTAAATACTTCTTTGTACTCGACAGACTTTAAGGGCAATGATCCTAAGTTCGTTTATTACCTACTCAAAACTATTCCATGGCGAGACTACTTAACTGCAAGCGCCGTGCCGGGCATAAATCGCAATCACGTTCATCTATGCCCGGTCTGTGTTCCGGATCACGAAACACAGACCGCTATTTCTGGCGTCTTGGGTTTACTGGACAATAAAATTGAACTCAACACTAAGCTAAATGGCTATTTAGCTGCGTAAGATCGACCTTCGAGACATCGATTTCGCCTGACATTAGTTTAGGAAGAAGAGCGTCACGGAGGGCAGCGAGAGATTTCGATTCACGCAAATTGATCTCGATCCTCTGAACCAAGGGGTTTGCAAACGTTTCGAACTGTCCTAGTTGAGCGTTCGATAAACGAGGCAGTGCAAACTGCTTCAACACTTTTCCCGACATGCTTCCACGTGTTGATGTCGAGTCTGACCAGGCCCGAAGCTCTTCATATCTTCTGGCAAGGGCAAACAGGAGATATGAGCCACACCCCTCCTTCGGCTCCATAACCGCTATAGACTGGTTCACATACGCATCAAATAACAACATCGAGGTTTGACCTCTGGTGAAGCCTTGGCCGGCAGACGCCATAACGACATTGCCACGACGGGCAAGCTTTGTAGACGAGCACCTTACACCTTCGGGCGTAATCGTCTTTTCTGCTCCAATGATGAACCTGGCTCTTGTTTCACCGGATGAAAGCCACGGCAGAGCCCCGTTCCAGTAACTGGCATTTTTCGTTGAGGGGGTTCCGCCACTGTAGACGCGCTTGCAGTAATTATCGACGGTACAGAATTCTTTAACCCCATTTTCTAATTCAGCGCATTTGGCAAGCAGTAGTTCTTCTAAATAGCCATTTAGCTTAGAGTTTGCTTGCTGCTTTGCATATATCGCGTCAAGTATCGAAACAATTTGATGCTGAACCTCAGTTTGCGGTAAATCGATTTCGATTCGTGCCACGTCTTTGGGATGGACACGGAATACCTTCATACCTCTCGTGTACTGCCGGAGCTCTCTGATAAAGCGCGGAGAGCTCATAAGATAGTTGAGGTAAGCCGGCACGACGAGGTCTCGGCGATTGACGCGCACGATGGTTGTTTCGGTGCCTGAAATGGTAGGCTTTTCCTTTGGATTGTTAAACAAATAGGCATGACCAAGGTCATCGACTGTCTCTGAGGTCAGCACATATACGATGTCTTGGTCTCTGAGACGCTGACTGTCTTTTATCTTTTCGTTGTTAAGGATGTATGGGATGGGTTTTGCGGGGTCTTCAACGTCGATGTGTAGGTCGAAACCTTTGTAAAGATCTCCATAGTGAATGTAAAGATAGGCACCCTTATCGTACATGCGGGTACGAGGGACGCTGGCGCCGCGGTAGAAGCTACAAACGTCACCAAGTGCGACTCTACATCCCATAACCAATCGCCTCCAGATTCTTCTTAATCTGCTCCTGCAAGCGGTTGGACTCTTCAAAGCACTTTGAAATCTCGCTGGTTAGGCGTGCCATCTTCTCCTCAAACGGCTCGCCGTCGTCTTCGAGCTCGGCAATGCCTACGTAGCGACCGGGCGTCAGGATGAAATCTTGCTTGGCGATTTCATCCAAATCCGCTATGGCACTGAACCCTTTCACGGGCTCGAACTCGCCCTTGCGGAAGGAGTCGAATGCGGATGCAACTTTGTTGATGTCCTCTTCGGTAAACTCGCGTAGTTTGCGAGAGACCATGGTGCCCATTTCGCGGGCATCGATGAATAGCGTCTTGCCGGACTGAGCCTTCTTCTTGTTCAGGATCCACAGACACACGGGAATTTGGGTGCTGTAGAACAGCTGCCCCGGCATGGCTACAATGCCCTCGACCAAATCGTCCTCTACGATAGCGCGTCGAATATCGCCCTCACCGCTCGTCTGGCTCGAGAGCGACCCGTTTGCCAATACGAGGCCAATCTTGCCCGTGCCGTTAAGATGCCAAATCATATGCTGCATCCAAGCGAAGTTAGCGTTGCCCGTGGGCGGCACGCCGTACTTCCAACGTACGTCTTCCTGCAGCGCTTCGCCGCCCCAGTTCTTGAGGTTGAAGGGTGGGTTTGCCAACACATAGTCAAACTTTTCATTCTTGTGCTGGTCGGCGCTGAAGGTGTCTGCATAGTTGCCCAAATCGGCCTCGATGCCACGAATACCGAGGTTCATCTTTGCGAGCTTCCAAGTGGTAGGGTTGCTCTCCTGGCCAAAGATGGTGATGTCCTGTACCACGTTGCCGCCATGGTGCTCGACGAAGGCGGCGGACTGCACGAACATGCCTCCGCTGCCGCAGCAGGGGTCGTACACACGACCGTGGAAAAGCTGGAGGATTTCAACCAGTGTGCGCACGATGCACGACGGCGTATAGAACTCGCCGGCGTTTTTGCCCTCCATTGATGCGAATTTCTGCAGGCAATATTCGTATGCGCGCCCTAACAGGTCTTTCTCGCTCTCGTTATCGGTCATTTGTACGTTTGTGAATAAGTCAACGACGTCGCCCAAGCGCCTCTTGTCTAGTTCGGGACGAGCGAAGTTCTTGGGCAGCACGTCTTTGAGTTTGTCGTTCTCGCGCTCGATGGCGCGCATGGCATTGTCAATGATCTGGCCAATTTCAGGCGTATGCGCCGCCTGTGAGATATTCACCCAACGTGCTTCTTCGGGAACGAAGAAGACATTCTGCTCCATGTAGCAGTCGCGATCCTCCTCATCGCCGTAACCCTCTGCGACGAGCTCTAGGTAGCGTTCGTCGAAGCGGTCTGAGAGGTACTTCAGGAAAATAAGGCCTAACACGACGTTTTGTACTCGGCAGCGTCCAAGTTGCCACGCAGCACATCTGCGGCGTTCCACAGTTGGTCCTCAAAGCCAACGTCGGCCGTGTTCTTCTTGGTGTTCTTAGCCTTGCTTTTAGCCATGCTGTTTTAACTCCCTATGCTGCATTGTCGGCCCAGAGTTCGCACTGATCCATCACGGTGGCCAGTGCCGACTCCATGCCCTCTGGCGGATACTTATGATGTTTGAGCAGGCGCTTGATTGCAACACGCATGGCAGCACGAGCACTTTGCTTTTTCTGCCAATCGACCGTGCGCATTTCGCGCATCTTCGCAGCGAGCTCTTGCGTGATAGCGACCAGCTCGTCATTTCTTTCGCGATAGTAGTCGGCGACTGCCTGCGGTTGTGTTAGCGCCTCGTAAAACGCAAACTCCTCTTCGCTAAGCCCAAGCGCCTTTGCCTTTTGGTTTTCGGAAAGCATCTCTTTCGCCATCTTGAGCATTTCTTCGAATACCTCAGCGTTTGTGAGCTGCCCGTTGAGATAGCCATTTACCATGCTTTGCATGAGTTCCGAGTACTTTTTTGCCTGCGTTATGCTCTTTCTGCGGTAGCCCTTAATCTGGTCGTCGATGAGTTTTTTCAACAGCTCGTAAGCCAGGTTCCTCTCTTTCATACGCGAGAGGCTCGACAGAAACTTGGGGTCAAAAATCGAAACCGTTTCGTCTTCCACCTTAAACAAGTCTATTACGCCGTCGGTATGGACGATGTTCTGTTCGAGTAGTGCATTGATGCGGTCATTTACCTGCTTAAGGGTAAGTTTGCCTCCGTTTTTGCTGCGGGTGCCGCCCTGCTCGGTGAGCTGAAGGATAAGCTCTCGAACAACCTGGAAATAGCCAGCCTCGATGCGCTGCATGTCTGTTGCTCGACTTTTGGCGAGTCCATAGGCTTTGAGCATGATTCCTGCCTGCTCAACAAAGTCGCGGGTGATATCTTCGTCGCCGGGTGCAAGGATATGATTTACTCCACCCGTTATGAGTTCGCTTCGACGCGCGGCGGACTCGGTGCTCATGAATTCCGAATAATCGTAACCAAACATTTTGTCGCGACAGACCGCCAGTTTTTCCAAGAACTTAGGATAGGCGGTTTTCCCGATATCCATGTCGCCGTATTTCTTTTGGTCGCGCTTGGTGTAGTCCTTCATGGCGCGTTTAAGGGCGTTAGCTATGCCTACGTAGTCAACAACCAGTCCGCCAACCTTGTCTTTATATACTCGGTTTACGCGTGCGATTGCCTGCATCAGGTTATATCCGCGCATGGGTTTATACACATACATAGTGGCAAGGCTCGGCACGTCAAAACCGGTGAGCCACATGTCTACGACGATTACGATTTTGAGCGGGTCGGCGTCATCCTTAAACCGCTTTGCCATCTCCTTCACATGGGCCTTATTGCCTACGACGTCGAACCACCACTCAGGGTCCTGATTTCCCATGGTCATGACAACGCCGAGCTTGCCCTCGTCCTTCCAAGAGGGTCGCAGCTCGCATATACGTTGATATATGGCCATGGCGGCGGGGCGCGAATACGCAACGATCATTGCCTTGCCGGTGAGTTCGTGCGCACGGTTGGTCTCATAGTGCTCTACGATGTCCTGACATAGGGCATCGATGACTTCGGGTGCACCTAGAACGGCGTCCAGATTTGCAAAGTTGCGCTTGCTTGCGTCAATGGTTTCGGCGTTAGCCTGCTCGGTGAGCTTTTCGTATTCATCATCAACTTTTGCAAGGATGCCCTGATCCAGCTTGAGTGCGACGACGCGGCTCTCGTAGAACACGGGTCGAGTTGCGTCGTCCTCTACTGCCTGAGTCATGTCGTAGACGTCAATATAATCGCCGAAAACCTCGCGAGTTGATCGATCTTCGGCAGAAATAGGGGTACCGGTAAAGCCGATGAAAGTCGCATTCGGAAGGGCGCGGCGGATGAGCAACGCGGTGCCCGTGTGCTTCTTGCCGTCACGGTCGTATTTCTCCTCGAACCCGTACTGCCCGCGGTGCGCTTCATCTACCATCACGACGACGTTCTTGCGCTCGGAGAGGGCGATGGCTTCCTCCTCGAACTTCTGCATGGTGGTGAAAATGATGCCGTTGGCGCGGCGGCTCGAGATCTGCTGCGCAAGATCGGCGCGACTCTGCGCCTGAACGGGCGTCTGGCGCAGGAAGTCTGAGCATCTGGAGAACTGCGCGAACAGTTGCGAGTCGAGGTCGTTGCGGTCGGTAATCACCACGATGGTCGGGCTGTCGAGTTTCTCTTCGAGCAGATGGGCAAGGAAAACCATCGAAAGCGACTTGCCCGAGCCCTGCGTGTGCCAGAAGACGCCGCCCTTGCCGTCGCCGCCGATGGCCTCATGCACGCTCTCGAGCGCTTTGTTCACCGCGAAGTACTGATGGTATCCCGCGAGGATTTTCGCGTCCTCGGAGAACAGAATGAAGTTCTTCAGGATGTCGATGAGCCGCTCCTTGGGGAACATGCCGTCCAGAGGCGTCTTCCAATCGGCGTACTGGGTGGCCTCGTAGCTTCCATCGACGCTCTTCCACTCAACGAAGCGCGACTCGTTGGCGGTGATTGTGCCAACCTTGGTGTGAAGCATGTCGCTGGTGACGCAGAAAGCGTTGTACACGAAAAGCGATGGAATCTGTCGTTTGTAGTTTTGAATCTGTTGGTAGGCATCTTCGCTGTCAGCGTCGGCTCGAGCGGGCGACTTCAATTCAAAGAGAACGAGCGGAAGACCGTTAACGAATACGATGACATCTGGACGTTTGTTGGTGCCGCGTTCGATGTAGGTCCACTGGTTAACAACGTGGAAGCTGTTCTTTTCGGGATTGCCGTAATCGACCAAGCGCACGATGTCTGTATGCTCTTCTTTGCCGTCAAACCAGCTTGCCTCCACACCGTTCTGCAGCATGTCCATAAAGATGCTGTTCTTGACGATGAGGTCGCTGCCCTCGATTTCCTTTAGTCTAGTTATTGAGGCATCAATCGCTCGCCGATTGAGCGTGGGGTTAATGCTCTCAAGAGCGGGCCCAATGACGTCAGGTAGGAAGGCGTCGTCAAACGCGTCGGAGGAACGAGCGACATCAGGTCCATAGAGGTGCTCGTACCCCAGACTCGTTTGCAAGTGGTCAATGATGCCTTGTTCGAAAGCATCCTCATTAAATGACGTTGAGGAGCTGTAATCGACAGCAATCATGCGCACTCCTTACCTTATGCTTCCACGACGTTGGTGAGCCTGTCCACCATTGCATTCTAGCAGTTTATCTTGCATATATTGGTATATCTGACACCCGTTAGTTGCCATTTGACTTATCGGTTGATCGCGCCAGAACGACAATTGGTGGCAAGGCTCTCTCAGTTATTTAAATCGACTTCTCTTTATGGGCGCTCGTGTTGTGACAGCTGCCCAAGCGCTTGCTTGAAGCTGTTGTTGGTGATCTTGAGATCGTTTCCCGCTTGCATTTTAATGAGTGTCGGGCCGGAGGCGGTGGCGGATGTGGTGCGATGGTGCCAAGAAAAGCACCTAGACCTGGGTGAAGAACCGAGACTGCGGGAGCTTTTCTATTTCTTTGATCGCATGGATTGTCTGTTCCGTTGGCCGCGCCGGCGTTGTTTCTTGGCTCTCGTTCGCGCGGAATCCGCTTGTGGCGGTAGATGTAAATAAACGGTGGAGCGGCTGCAAAAGATCCGCCTCGCTGGGTAAAATCAGGGTGTGCCGCGGAACCCGCTCCTCAGTCGGTCAACTTTGGAAGCGCGGGCAACGCAGGTGCTATCGTCTTAAAGGGTCGGCTGCAACCGACCCTTTTCTATGACTCCCTTCGCTATCCGTTACTGCTTATATTCCCGCCAGATTGAGTAGAGGTTCCGGGCAATGCCGGTCACATACATCGAGAGGCGCAGGATTTCAAGAAACAAGTTCATAGGCTTCACCCCAATCAGAGATCAGAGCGTTGCCCGCAGGCGGATTCCGCGGCGGTCAAGATTTTACCTCACAGGCCGCGGTGGGAGACATCCTACTCACCCCCTGGTTTGGAGCAGTGTCGATCTAACGGGCAATCAAACCTCTAGCACTCTTTGAATTGAGCAAGCATCTGCCCGAAGAAGCTTAGTTCGGATGGCTCATAAATGAGCGAACCGCCGTCCGCGGTCCTGTAGACCCCGCAGGGGAGGTAACGCCCGTCGGGGAGGACATAGAGGTTGGCTTCTTCCTTTAGTCCTGCTGGAAATAGCGGAATCCCGTTTTCGTCCACTTGGAACTCGTCTATATTCGCGATCTTCCTCTCCATGATGCCACCTGGCTTGTTTCTGTTGCCGCCGCGATCTAAAACAAGCAGCTCTCAATCAGCTCCTTGCCGCGTAGGGTGTCTATCCACTCCCGTGGAATTGCATCGATACCGTATGCCGTGCCGGCGAGGGCGCCTGCGACGGCTGCGGTGGTGTCAGTGTCGTCGCCCAGGTTGACGGCGGCAAGCACACAATCTTCGTAGCTGCTGGTGTTGACGAAACACCAGGTGGCTGCCTTAAGCGTGTCACGCACGAAGCCACCTGATCTGATTTCCTGCTTTGGCACGCCTTTCAAATGAAGCGTCCACGAGGGGAACACGTCGTTCATCACGCCCCTCATCAGCTCGACAAATATGACGCATGCGTCGGTCGACGTTCTGTGGGCGTGCGTGATCGCAGAGACCTCGCGGATCTCGTTGTCCGTTGCATCGGTGAACGCCAAGGGCGAGATGCGCATGAGCGAACCGTTGCCGTTGTCGCGTTCGCCGGAGCCACCTTTGCCGGTGTGCAGGGCGCGAGCAGTCGTGCCGCCGTAATCGAAAACGCCGTCGATCGTATACTCGCCACGGGCAATCCAGCCTACGAACTTGTCGCGCATGTCTGCGGTGTCGATGTGCCCAAGCTCCCTAATCGAGTCGCAGGTAGCAAGCGTCATGGACGTGTCATCGCTCCAGGTGCCGGCGGGCTGCCCATGCGTGCCGTAGCCGATCATGTCGGTGCATTCGAACGCGCCACGAGGTCTGAACTCGTAGGGAACGCCCAGCGCGTCGCCGACGGCGAGCCCATAGATGCAGTCGCGCAGTGTTGTTTTCGGTCTGTCTGCCATGGGAAACACCTCTCGTACTTTGGATTGAGGATGCGCAGCTACCTGCGGCAATGTGTCCAGCCCAATTCGGAACGCAGTGAGTTCCGAATTGGGAGAGCTTGTCAGCTAATCTGACAAATGAAAAAACCCGCAACGCTATTGCTTTATACAGCAATAGGGACCTCTTTTGGGCGCCCTGCCTTTGGTGCGTCGGCGAGTCGTGCCTCGATGGAAGCTTTGGACACCATGCGCTTGGCGCCGTCCTTCCATGAATCCAACATTCCTGCATTTATCAGTTGCGATACCCGTGCTGAGCTAACACCGAGCATACGTGCGGCATCCGCTGCGGTGACGGCGGGGATGTCGCCGAGCTCGCGGCTGACGGCCACGGCGATAATCTTGCCGCCGTGTTGTGGCTGGTGTCCAAAGTCCGGCGCGGGAAGATCGACGCCGCCCATAAGGTGATCGTCGACCATACATGCGAGAAAATCGGCGGCGCTTTCGACGGCGTCGTTTAGGTCGGATCCGAACGTTCCTCCTCCGCCCAGCGAGTCACATGGCACAGCATCGACAATGCCGTCCGAATCAAAGAACTCGAATTCCCATACGTAAACCATGTAAGACCTCCTCCGATGCCGGCGATTTGAGGAACATCCTAAGAGCCCACCAAGCGCATCGAACACCTTTATTGTCTCTAGTTTAAAGCCTCGTGCGGACACGATTTGGTGCTCTGCGCACGACCGCGAAAAGGGTTTGCGGTGGCTAAAATGTGGTCATAGAGATGGTTTTATCGAACTCCATGGGGGTGGCGCGCGTGGATAACAACACGTTGCTGTTTCACGATAAGGGTGCCGGCGTTTTCAAGGGAATAAGCATCTATCCCAATCGTATCGAGGCGGTCGTGAAGAACGACTTCTTCGGTACCCATACCAAGATCGTCTACCTCAAGGACATTACGGGTGTCAACGGGGTCAAGGGTAAGCGCGTGTTCCTCCGTAATAGGTTGCTGACCGCCTGTTCCTACAGGCTGAGCAGTCACTCCCAGGCTCAGGAATTTGTGAACGTGCTCAATATGGTGATGTGACCGGGCGCTTTCGAACGCAAAAAACCGGGATGCAGGGAGTCGCACCTTGCATCCCGGCTGAGCTAAAACGGCGCCGCTACATGCCGTTGGAGCTTTAGCGCTTAATCTCGATATCCTCGAGCTTGACGTCCATGGCCTCGGTCTTGGCCTTGGCGATGTCATCGGCAAATTCCAGAGACTTCATCATGGTTTCGACGGCATCCTTGTGCTCCTCGACGTTGTCGATGCGCACGTAGACGCTGCCGCCGCCTGCTTCGGTGAAGTACTCAGTCGTCACGCCGCCCGAGTGTGTATAGGAAGCGTTGCGCCAAGTCTTGCCGTTGTACTTGACGGGGTCGTTCTCGGTCCACTCAAAGCTGGCATTCCACTTTGCCTCGTAGTCGAACAGCTCGTCGGCGTTCTTGTCAGGATCGAAGACGGGGATGAAGCGGTCGCTGGCGTGCTCGCTCTCTGTGAACTTAAACTGGGCCCTGTCGGCGGTGTCGCCTGCGACGTCGGTGATCTCGA
>OGRN01002842.1_pt1 | contig 12921 bp, 6 predicted proteins | sample 1553401 | NCBI WGS metagenome assembly OGRN01 (sample SAMEA2580096, study PRJEB22360) | human gut metagenome | biome: human gut; feature: human-associated habitat; material: faeces | place: Denmark | collected 2008/2010 | reverse complement strand
TCGGCCTTTGTGCGGCTGCTTGCTGCTACCCCCCCGCCGGACGAACCCGCCCGCGCCGCCGCCCATACCCACTGGGCCAGCCTTGCCAAGCCCTTGGGCGGGCTGGGCGCGCTGGTGCTGGCGTTACGTAACCCAGATGAATATGCCAGCGTCTCGGCGTTTTCGCCCATTGTCTCCCCATCGCAAGTACCGTGGGGACAGCAAGCCTTTGCCGCATATCTTGGTGAAAATAAAGATGCCTGGTTGGATTACGACCCGGTGAGTCTTATTTCACAAGGTCAACGCGTTGCGGAAATCATGGTTGATCAGGGGTTGAGTGATGATTTTTACGCAGAACAACTGCGGACTTCAAATCTTGAAAAGATCTGCCAGGAGATGAATATCAAGACGTTAATCCGTTATCACGAGGGTTATGATCACAGCTATTATTTTGTCTCCAGTTTTATTGGCGAGCATATTGCGTACCACGCCAATAAACTGAATATGCGTTGAGCATCTGCGCACGGCTGCCGGATGCGGCGTGAACGCCTTATCCGGCCTACACTTCGCCCGTAAACCGTAGGCCTGATAAGACTCGCAAAGCGTCGCATCAGGCATCTGCACACGATTTATCTATGTTTACCACATCAAATCATCAGGCACTTTGAAGTCGGCATACGGATCGTCTTCATCCTGCTCTTCGGCGCTGAGCGCGCTGTGCAACACAATACTGCTGGCATCACGCTGAGCAATTTTATCGGCAACGCTGGCGGGAATAATGGCGTATTCACCTTCGTTATTGTTATCGACCAACAAGCGGGCAATCGCCAGACGACCATTAATCAACTGCGTTTGCGTGATTTTATCGACAAAGATTTTCTTAATCAGATTGCCGTCAGTGAAGTTAAAACCAATATCGCCATTGGCAATGGTAATTCGGTTCATTTCAATGAGCTGCTTCACCTGGGCTTTATATTCTTTCGCCAACGCCGCTTGTTTTTGTTGCTCGCTAAGCTGTTTATCACGCTCAAGCTGTGCCTTTTTATTTTCTTCTACCGCCGCCCGAGCTTCACGCGCCTGAACACGCGATTTTTTCGCCGTTCTCTCGACCTTCGCCGCTTTTTTGCTGGTGACTAGTCCCGCTTTGAGCAACTGCTCTTGTAAGGTAAGTTTTGCCATCTTTGTTTCCAAACCCGCTGAATAATTTTTAGCGAGTATACCTGTAAACGCCGTAGGTGTATTGGCGTGGGTTTTCTCTCACCTGTGACCTGGCGTCAGCATTTTAAATCTCACTTCGGCGTCAGCCCCGCCGAATGGCGCAAAACCTTTCGCGGTATGGCATGATAGCGCCCGGAAGAGAGTCAATTCAGGGTGGTGAATGTGAAACCAGTAACGCTATACGATGTCGCAGAGTATGCCGGTGTCTCTTATCAGACCGTTTCCCGCGTGGTGAACCAGGCCTGCCACGTTTCTGCGAAAACGCGGGAAAAAGTGGAAGCGGCGATGGCGGAGCTGAATTACATTCCCAACCGCGTGGCACAACAACTGGCGGGCAAACAGTCGTTGCTGATTGGCGTTGCCACCTCCAGTCTGGCCCTGCACGCGCCGTCGCAAATTGTTGCGGCGATAAAATCTCGCGCCGATCAATTGGGTGCCAGCGTGGTGGTGTCGATGGTTGAACGAAGCGGCGTCGAAGCCTGTAAAGCGGCGGTGCACAATCTTCTCGCGCAACGCGTCAGTGGACTGATCATTAACTATCCGCTGGATGACCAGGATGCCATTGCTGTGGAAGCTGCCTGCGCTAATGTTCCGGCGTTATTTCTTGATGTCTCTGACCAGACTCCCATCAACAGTATTATTTTCTCCCATGAAGACGGTACGCGACTGGGCGTGGAGCACCTGGTCGCATTGGGTCACCAGCAAATCGCGCTGTTAGCAGGCCCATTAAGTTCTGTCTCGGCGCGTCTGCGTCTGGCGGGCTGGTATAAATATCTCACACGCAATCAAATTCAGCCGATAACAGAACGGGAAGGCGACTGGAGTGCCATGTCCGGTTTTCAACAAACCATGCAAATGCTAAATGAGGGCATCGTTCCCACTGCGATGCTGGTTGCCAACGATCAGATGGCGCTGGGCGCAATGCGCGCCATTACCGAGTCCGGGCTGCGCGTTGGTGCGGATATCTCGGTAGTGGGATACGACGATACCGAAGACAGCTCGTGTTATATCCCGCCGTTAACCACCATCAAACAGGATTTTCGCCTGCTGGGGCAAACCAGCGTGGACCGCTTGCTGCAACTCTCTCAGGGCCAGGCGGTGAAGGGCAATCAGCTGTTGCCCGTCTCACTGGTGAAAAGAAAAACCACCCTTCCGCCCAATACGCAAACCGCCTCTCCCCGCGCGTTGGCCGATTCATTAATGCAGCTGGCACGACAAGTTTCCCGACTGGAAAGCAGGCAGTGAGCGCAACACAATTAATGTGAGTCAGCTCACTCATTAGGCACCCCAGTCTTTACACTCTATGTGTCCGGCTCGTATGTTGTGTGAAATTGTGAGCGGATAACAATTTCACACAGGATACAGCTATGACTATGATTACGGATTCTCTGGCCGTCGTATTACAACGTCGTGACTGGGAAAACCCTGGCGTTACCCAACTTAATCGCCTTGCGGCACATCCCCCTTTCGCCAGCTGGCGTAATAGCGAAGAGGCCCGCACCGATCGCCCTTCCCAACAGTTGCGCAGCCTGAATGGCGAATGGCGCTTTGCCTGGTTTCCGGCACCAGAAGCGGTGCCGGAAAGCTGGCTGGAGTGCGATCTTCCTGACGCCGATACTGTCGTCGTCCCCTCAAACTGGCAGATGCACGGTTACGATGCGCCTATCTACACCAACGTGACCTATCCCATTACGGTCAATCCGCCGTTTGTTCCCGCGGAGAATCCGACAGGTTGTTACTCGCTCACATTTAATGTTGATGAAAGCTGGCTACAGGAAGGCCAGACGCGAATTATTTTTGATGGCGTTAACTCGGCGTTTCATCTGTGGTGCAACGGGCGCTGGGTCGGTTACGGCCAGGACAGCCGTTTGCCGTCTGAATTTGACCTGAGCGCATTTTTACGCGCCGGAGAAAACCGCCTCGCGGTGATGGTGCTGCGCTGGAGTGACGGCAGTTATCTGGAAGATCAGGATATGTGGCGGATGAGCGGCATTTTCCGTGACGTCTCGTTGCTGCATAAACCGACCACGCAAATCAGCGATTTCCAAGTTACCACTCGCTTTAATGATGATTTCAGCCGCGCGGTACTGGAGGCAGAAATTCAGATGTACGGCGAGCTGCGCGATGAACTGCGGGTGACGGTTTCTTTGTGGCAGGGTGAAACGCAGGTCGCCAGAGGCACCGCGCCTTTCGGCGGTGAAATTATCGATGAGCGTGGCGGTTATGCCGATCGCGTCACGCTACGCCTGAACGTTGAAAATCCGGAACTGTGGAGCGCCGAAATCCCGAATCTCTATCGTGCGGTGGTTGAACTGCACACCGCCGACGGCACGCTGATTGAAGCAGAAGCCTGCGATGTCGGTTTCCGCGAGGTGCGGATTGAAAATGGTCTGCTGCTGCTGAACGGCAAGCCGTTGCTGATTCGCGGCGTTAACCGTCACGAGCATCATCCTCTGCATGGTCAGGTCATGGATGAGCAGACGATGGTGCAGGATATCCTGCTGATGAAGCAGAACAACTTTAACGCCGTGCGCTGTTCGCATTATCCGAACCATCCGCTGTGGTACACGCTGTGCGACCGCTACGGCCTGTATGTGGTGGATGAAGCCAATATTGAAACCCACGGCATGGTGCCAATGAATCGTCTGACCGATGATCCGCGCTGGCTACCCGCGATGAGCGAACGCGTAACGCGGATGGTGCAGCGCGATCGTAATCACCCGAGTGTGATCATCTGGTCGCTGGGGAATGAGTCAGGCCACGGCGCTAATCACGACGCACTCTATCGCTGGATCAAATCTGTCGATCCTTCCCGCCCGGTACAGTATGAAGGCGGCGGAGCCGACACCACGGCCACCGATATTATTTGCCCGATGTACGCGCGCGTGGATGAAGACCAGCCCTTCCCGGCTGTGCCAAAATGGTCCATCAAAAAATGGCTTTCGCTGCCTGGAGAAATGCGCCCGCTGATCCTTTGCGAATATGCCCACGCGATGGGTAACAGTCTTGGCGGCTTCGCTAAATACTGGCAGGCGTTTCGTCAGTACCCCCGTTTACAGGGCGGCTTCGTCTGGGACTGGGTGGATCAGTCGCTGATTAAATATGATGAAAACGGCAACCCGTGGTCGGCTTACGGCGGTGATTTTGGCGATACGCCGAACGATCGCCAGTTCTGTATGAACGGTCTGGTCTTTGCCGACCGCACGCCGCATCCGGCGCTGACGGAAGCAAAACACCAACAGCAGTATTTCCAGTTCCGTTTATCCGGGCGAATCATCGAAGTGACCAGCGAATACCTGTTCCGTCATAGCGATAACGAACTCCTGCACTGGTCGGTGGCGCTGGATGGCAAGCCGCTGGCAAGCGGTGAAGTGCCTCTGGATGTTGGCCCGCAAGGTAAGCAGTTGATTGAACTGCCTGAACTGCCGCAGCCGGAGAGCGCCGGACAACTCTGGCTAACGGTACGCGTAGTGCAACCAAACGCGACCGCATGGTCAGAAGCCGGACACATCAGCGCCTGGCAGCAATGGCGTCTGGCGGAAAACCTCAGCGTGACACTCCCCTCCGCGTCCCACGCCATCCCTCAACTGACCACCAGCGGAACGGATTTTTGCATCGAGCTGGGTAATAAGCGTTGGCAATTTAACCGCCAGTCAGGCTTTCTTTCACAGATGTGGATTGGCGATGAAAAACAACTGCTGACCCCGCTGCGCGATCAGTTCACCCGTGCGCCGCTGGATAACGACATTGGCGTAAGTGAAGCGACCCGCATTGACCCTAACGCCTGGGTCGAACGCTGGAAGGCGGCAGGCCATTACCAGGCCGAAGCGGCGTTGTTGCAGTGCACGGCAGATACACTTGCCGACGCGGTGCTGATTACGACCGCCCACGCGTGGCAGCATCAGGGGAAAACCTTATTTATCAGCCGGAAAACCTACCGGATTGATGGACACGGCGAGATGGTCGTCAGTGTAGGTGTTGAAGTAGCGAGCGATACACCGCATCCGGCGCGGATTGGCCTGACCTGCCAGCTGGCGCAGGTCGCAGAGCGGGTAAACTGGCTCGGCCTGGGGCCGCAAGAAAACTATCCCGACCGCCTTACTGCAGCCAGTTTTGACCGCTGGGATCTGCCATTGTCAGACATGTATACCCCGTACGTCTTCCCGAGCGAAAACGGTCTGCGCTGCGGGACGCGCGAATTGAATTATGGCCCACACCAGTGGCGCGGCGACTTCCAGTTCAACATCAGCCGCTACAGCCAACAACAACTGATGGAAACCAGCCATCGCCATCTGCTGCACGCGGAAGAAGGCACATGGCTGAATATCGACGGTTTCCATATGGGGATTGGTGGCGACGACTCCTGGAGCCCGTCAGTATCGGCGGAATTCCAGCTGAGCGCGGGTCGCTACCATTACCAGTTGGTCTGGTGTCAAAAATAATAATAACCGGGCAGGCTATGTCTGCCCGTATTTCGCGTAAGGAAATCCATTATGTACTATTTAAAAAACACAAACTTTTGGATGTTCGGTTTATTCTTTTTCTTTTACTTTTTTATCATGGGGGCCTACTTCCCGTTTTTCCCGATTTGGCTACATGACATCAACCATATCAGCAAAAGTGATACGGGTATTATTTTTGCCGCTATTTCTCTGTTCTCGCTATTATTCCAACCGCTGTTTGGTCTGCTTTCTGACAAACTCGGGCTGCGCAAATACCTGCTGTGGATTATTACCGGCATGTTAGTGATGTTTGCGCCGTTCTTTATTTTTATCTTCGGACCACTGTTACAATACAACATTTTAGTAGGATCGATTGTTGGTGGTATTTATCTTGGCTTTTGTTTTAACGCCGGTGCGCCAGCAGTAGAGGCATTTATCGAGAAAGTCAGCCGTCGCAGTAATTTCGAATTTGGTCGCGCGCGGATGTTTGGCTGTGTTGGCTGGGCGCTGTGTGCCTCGATTGTCGGCATCATGTTCACCATCAATAATCAGTTTGTTTTCTGGCTGGGTTCTGGCTGTGCACTCATCCTCGCCGTTTTACTCTTTTTCGCCAAAACGGATGCGCCCTCTTCAGCCACGGTTGCCAATGCGGTAGGTGCCAACCATTCGGCATTTAGCCTTAAGCTGGCGCTGGAACTGTTCAGACAGCCAAAACTGTGGTTTTTGTCACTGTATGTTATTGGCGTTTCCTGCACCTACGATGTTTTTGACCAACAGTTTGCTAATTTCTTTACTTCGTTTTTTGCTACCGGTGAACAGGGTACGCGGGTATTTGGCTACGTAACGACAATGGGCGAATTACTTAATGCCTCGATTATGTTCTTTGCGCCCCTGATCATTAATCGCATCGGTGGGAAAAATGCCCTGCTGCTGGCTGGCACTATTATGTCTGTACGTATTATTGGCTCATCGTTCGCCACCTCAGCGCTGGAAGTGGTTATTCTGAAAACGCTGCATATGTTTGAAGTACCGTTCCTGCTGGTGGGCTGCTTTAAATATATTACCAGCCAGTTTGAAGTGCGTTTTTCAGCGACGATTTATCTGGTCTGTTTCTGCTTCTTTAAGCAACTGGCGATGATTTTTATGTCTGTACTGGCGGGCAATATGTATGAAAGCATCGGTTTCCAGGGCGCTTATCTGGTGCTGGGTCTGGTGGCGCTGGGCTTCACTTTAATTTCCGTGTTCACGCTTAGCGGCCCCGGCCCGCTTTCTCTACTGCGTCGTCAGGTGAATGAAGTCGCTTAAGCAATCAATGTCGGATGCGGCGCGAGCGCCTTATCCGACCAACATATCAGGGCGGAATGATCGCAATGAACATGTCGATGACAGAAAGAATAAAAGCAGGCAAGCTATTTACCGATATGTGCGAAGGCTTACCTGAAAAAAGACTTCGTGGAAAAACGTTAATGTATGAGTTTAATCACTCGCATCCATCAGAAGTTGATAAAAGAGAAAGTCTGATTAAAGAAATGTTTGCCACGGTAGGGGAAAACGCCTGGGTAGAACCCCCCGTCTATTTCTCTTACGGTTCCAACATCTATATAGGCCGCAATTTTTATGCAAATTTCAATTTAACCATTGTCGACGACTACACGGTAACGATCGGTGATAACGTACTGATTGCACCCAACGTTACTCTTTCCGTTACGGGACACCCGGTACACCATGAATTGAGAAAAAACGGAGAGATGTACTCTTTTCCGATAACGATTGGCAATAACGTCTGGATCGGAAGTCATGTGGTTATTAATCCAGGCGTCACCATCGGGGATAATTCTGTTATTGGCGCGGGTAGTGTCGTCACAAAAGACATTCCACCAAACGTCGTGGCTGCTGGCGTTCCTTGTCGGGTTATTCGCGAAATAAACGACCGGGATAAGCAATATTATTTCAAAGATTTTAAAGTTGAGTCTTCAGTTTAAATAAGCAAAATTGCCTGATGCGCTCCGCTTATCAGGCCTACAATTTCAGAGATCTACGTAGGCCGGATAAGGTGTTCACGCCGCATCCGGCATAAACTACGCTCGCGGTAACCCAGCCGATTACCGTTTGTAATCGATGGCTTCTGGCTGCTCCAGATATACGGTGATTTGTGCCGGTTGTGTGCTGGCAATCACCTTGCCGCCACGTACCGAATAACGTACCGGAACCTGACGGCGCAGCGCATCAAACCCATTTTCAGCCGGCAGGATAATCAGGTTGGCGCTGTTTCCGGCGGCAATGCCGTAATCCTGCAAATTCAACGTCCTGGCGCTGTGGTGGGTGATTAAATTCAGGCCGTCGTTAATCTGCCCGTAGCCCATCAGCTGGCAAACATGCAGCCCCATATGCAGCACTTGCAGCATATTCGCCGTTCCCAGCGGATACCACGGATCGAAGACATCATCGTGACCAAAGCAGACGTTAATGTCGGACTTCAGCATCTCTTTAACGCGCGTGATGCCGCGACGTTTTGGATACGTATCGAAACGTCCTTGCAGATGAATATTGACCAACGGGTTGGCGACAAAGTTAATACCGGACATTTTCAGCAAGCGGAACAGGCGTGAGGTATACGCCCCGTTATAGGAGTGCATTGCCGTGGTGTGGCTGGCGGTGACTCGCGCACCCATGCCTTCACGGTGCGCCAGGGCAGCAACGGTTTCGACAAAGCGCGACTGCTCGTCATCGATCTCATCACAGTGAACGTCGATGAGACAGTCGTATTTTTGCGCCAGGGCGAAGGTTTTATGCAGCGACTCCACGCCGTATTCACGGGTAAATTCAAAATGCGGAATCGCCCCCACTACATCTGCCCCTAAGCGTAACGCCTCTTCCAGCAACGCTTCACCGTTGGGATACGACAAAATCCCTTCCTGAGGGAAGGCGACGATTTGCAGATCAATCCACGGCGCGACTTCCTGCTTCACTTCCAGCATTGCTTTCAGCGCGGTCAGCGTTGCGTCCGAAACATCGACATGGGTACGCACATGCTGAATGCCGTTGGCAATCTGCCATTTCAGCGTTTGCCATGCGCGTTGTTTCACATCGTCATGGGTTAATAACGCTTTGCGCTCGGCCCAGCGTTCAATGCCTTCAAACAGCGTGCCGGACTGATTCCAGTTCGGTTGTCCGGCGGTTTGCGTGGTGTCCAGGTGAATATGCGGCTCCACAAACGGCGGTATAACTAAACCTTGTTCGGCATCCAGGCTGTTTTCAGTTATGGGCATCACGCCGGATTGCGCATCAATGGCGCTGATTTTTCCGTCCTGCAGATGAATCTGCCACAGCCCCTCTTTGCCAGGTAACCGGGCGTTAATAATTGTTTGTAAAGCGTTATTCGACACTGTTAGCCTCCACATGCGTCATTGCTGCTGTCGTTTTACGATTCAAAATCGGGTTAAGGATCAGATAGCTCAGCGCGCCACCTAATACCGCGTTGACCGGAACAATTCCCGGTAACCAGTGGCCTGCGGCAATCCCCAGCGCGACAGCCAGAATCGCCACCCAATTGACACTCATCATACGCGTGGTCGCAAAGTGCTCATAGCGGCGACGGTTCATCAGATAGTCAGCGATGATCACGCCCCCTACCGGAGGAATAGCTGCCGAAAGGAAGGTCAGCCAGCCGACAAAATTGTTATACAGCCATAATGCGCAGACCGTACCGATAATACCGTTGATTACCGAAAGGGTTTTGCTCGACATCCCGGTAATGTTGGCGAAACCTAAACCCGACGCATAGAGTGCGTTATCGTTGGTGGTCCAGATATTCAGCCCCAGCACTACAATCGCAGGCAGCAGCAGGCCCTGAGCAATCATCACATCAGAGATATCCGCCATCCCCAGTGCCGCAGCGCCCGCTGCACCGAAAATAAACATCAACGAGTTGCCGAGGAAAAAGGCCACCATCGCCACCAGCACCGCCAGTTTGGCATTGCGACCAAACCGGACAAAGTCAGCGGTGAGCGTACCCGCACTGATGAATGACCCCACAACCAGCGCCAGCGCGACATTGAAATCTAACGGTTGTGCGGGAACGACCGCTTTTAATACGTCCAGGCCGCCCATGCCGTTAACGGCCAGCCACACGGAATAACCGCCAAGGCAGGCGATAGCCGGAACCGCAATCACCGAAAGAACCGTCAGCGCCGAAATGCCAAAGAAGACGGTGACGGTCATCAGTAAACCGGAGACGGCAATCAGCAAATTAATATCCAGCCCGGTTGCCTTGCCCACCGGAATAGAAAACATCGCCACGCCAACGCCAAACCAGCCAACCTGGGTGCCGCCCAGCAGCAGTGAAGGCAACCATGAGCCTTTAACACCAAACGAGAAGCGAGCAAGAAGATGGGTGGTCAGGCCGGTTTTTGCGCCAATGTAACCAAGAAATGAAGTGTAAATACCGAGGAGAAGATTACCGATGAGAACTGCGAAGAAGAAATCATGATAGCTAAGACCGGTTCCGAGAGTGCCGCCGGTCCACATACTGGCGGAAAAGAAGGTTAATCCCAGCATGACGAACGTCAATGCCAATACCCCTTTCCGCGCCGACTGCGGGACTGGCCCCTGGCTAAAGTTGTTATCTTGCGACACGAAATTCCCCCTTTTTGCTGTTTGAAACCCAAAAAATCCGCCGCATTCTATTCATCTGAAGATAAAAAGCAATCGTTTTCGTAGGGGGATATATTTTTTATATGAATGAGTGCAAAAAGGCGGGGGAAACTTATCTGTGTAAAAACAGTGGGTAGGCATGATAAGACGCGTCAGCGTCGCATCAGGCATCTGCGCATGGTGTCGGATGCGGCGCGAGCGCCTTATCCGACCTACGGTTCAGGCCTGTAGGCATGATAAGACGCGTCAGCGTCGCATCAGGCATCTGCGCACGGTGTCGGATGCGGCGCGAGCGCCTTATCCGACCTACTCTTCCATCGCCTGGCGGATCTGATCCAACGACGCCGGATCATCAATGGTCGTCAGATCCCCCGGATCGCGTCCTTCGCAAATCGCCTGGATCGTGCGGCGCAGCATTTTTCCGGATCGCGTTTTTGGCAATTGCGAGACAACCCAGACGTGCGCCGGGCGGCCAAAGTTGCCAATCTGGCTGTCTGCCAGCGCCATAATTGCCTTCTCTTGCAAGTGCGCCACCTCACGGTCTTCCAGACTGTCGCTCTCTTTCGGAATGACAAACGCCACCGCCACCTGCCCTTTCAGCGCATCTTTCACCCCAACCACCGCCACTTCGGCAACGCCCGGATGACTGGAGATACTCTCTTCAATCTCACGCGTACCCAGCCGATGTCCGGCAACGTTAATCACATCGTCAGTGCGCCCGAGAATAAAGTGATAACCGTCAGCATCGCGGATGCCCCAGTCAAAAGTGGCGTACACCGGACGGGAAAACAGCGACCAGTACGTCTTCACAAAGCGGTCGTCGTCGCCCCAGATGGTCTGAATACAGCCTGGCGGCAATGGCCCCTCCACTACCAGCATCCCTTTCTCATTGACGCCACACGGTTCGCCGGTGACTTCATTGAGCAACTGCACGTTATAGCCATACATCGGCACGCCGGATTCGGTCTGCCAGTAGTTGTCGATGACCGGCACATCCAGCGTATTGCTCACCCAACTGGCGGTCGGCTCGTCCAGCGGTTCTCCAGCCAGATAGAGCACTTCCAGCGACGAAAGATCGTGTTTGCGAATTTCAGCGGTAGGGAATTTTTTCAGCACGCGAATGGCGGTCGGCGCTGAGAACATGCGGCTAACCTGATATTTCTCGACAATTTTCCACCACACGCCGCAGTCCGGCCAGGTCGGCAATCCTTCGTAAACGATAGTCGCCATCCCCGCCAGCAGCGGCGCGTAAACGATATACGAATGCCCTACCACCCAGCCGATATCCGAAGCACAAAAGAACACGCCGCCCGCTTTGCCGCCAAAAATGGTGTCCATCGAGGTCGCCAGCGCCACCGCATATCCGCCGACATCACGCTGCACACCTTTAGGTTTGCCGGTCGTGCCGGAGGTGTAGAGAATGCAGGAGGTTTCGTTGGATTCCAGCCATGCCACCGGCACCCGCGCGCCGATGTGCTGATGGCGCAACGACGCGAAATCGACATCCCGCCCGCTAACGCGCGCCATTTTCGCCAGCCCGCGATCCACCAGTAAAACGTGACGCGGCTGATGCTGTGCCTGACTTATCGCATCGTCGAGCAATTTTTTATACGGAATGATTTTACCGCCGCGCGCCCCGGCATCAGCCGAGACAATCAGCACCGGTTTAGCGTCATCAATTCGCGCCGCCACGCTGTGCGAGGCAAAACCCCCAAACACCACCGAGTGAATAGCACCAATGCGCGCGCAGGCCAGCAGGGTAATATGCGCTTCGGCAATCATCGGCATATACACCAGCACCCGATCGCCACGCTGCACGCCCAGCGAGCGCAGCATTGACGCCACCGCATTCACTTCGTCATGCAGTTGGCGGAAGGTAAAGGTACGCTCTTCCTCTGTTTCCGAAGAGACGGCAATCAATGCCAGCGCCTCTGGCTGTTTCTCCAGCCAGCGATCGATAGCGTTGTGACACAAGTTGGTTCGGCCTTCACAAAACCAACGGGCAAACGGCGGGTTGCTGTGGTCGAGCGTTTGCGTAAAGGGCGTCTGCCAGTCAATACGCCGGGCCTGCTCGGCCCAGAACTGCTCCGGTTCGTTAATCGAACGCTGATAAAATTCGCTAAAAGACATAATGCTCTCCTGTTGAACTTACGCCTTACCGCCGTTTACTTAAATGACGTACAGGTCGAGATACTCATTGACCGGCATCTGTTCCAGGCGAGTTCTGTCGAGAGAAACCTCCAGAATGCGCTGCTGCTGGCGAGTCGGGAACTGGCGCGCGAGATTGATTTTGAATTTATCGACCAGCTTCGGAATGCCATCCTGACGGCGGCGAGCATGACCAATTGGGTACTCCACCACCACTTCTTCAAATCGCGTGCCGTCGGTGAACTCAAGGGTTATGGCATTGGCGATGGCGCGTTTTTCCGGGTCGTGGTAGTCAGCGGTAAACACCGGATCTTCAAAGCAATTGATCTTCTCGCGCAGGGCGTCGATGCGTTTATCTTGCGCAACGTTGTCCTCGTAATCTGCCGCCGTTAAGCGCCCGAACAGCAGCGGGATCGCCACCATGTACTGAATGCAGTGGTCGCGGTCAGCCGGGTTATTGAGCGGCCCTTTTTTGTCGATG
>OGRN01002840.1_pt1 | contig 12923 bp, 12 predicted proteins | sample 1553401 | NCBI WGS metagenome assembly OGRN01 (sample SAMEA2580096, study PRJEB22360) | human gut metagenome | biome: human gut; feature: human-associated habitat; material: faeces | place: Denmark | collected 2008/2010 | reverse complement strand
TCGATGATCACCCGGACCGGGACGCCTCTTGTGCATGTGGGCGATACCGTAGAAGAGGGACAGATCCTCGTCACCGGTCGTGTGGAAATATTAAACGACACGAAAGAAGTGACCGGATATCAGTATGAACAGGCCGATGCCGATATTTATGCGGATACACAGATGGAATACGAAGATACCATTTCCCGAAGTTATTTGAAAAAAAACTATGATCCGAAAAGAACGCGGGATCTTGTTTATCTGAAAGTCCCGTTTGGAAAAAAGACGTTTGGGAAAATTTTATTCGGCAGTGAGAGGCATTCTTATAAAAAGTGGGAAACCTATACATCAGAACAACAGGTTAAATTGGGCGAGAACTTTTATCTCCCGGTTTTTTATGGGAAAATCCACATCAGATCTTATACGGAAAAGAAGGCTTTATATACGAAAAAGGAAGTGCAGGAGATCTTATCGCTTCATTTTCAGCATTTTTCTGAAGATTTAAAGGAAAAAGGTATTCAAATTTCCGGAAATGATGTTAAAATACATGTGGACGAAAATTTGGCCGCTGCCAAAGGAACTTTGTATCTGAATCAGCAGATCACAAGGGCAGCGGATACGGAAATACTGGAAATTGAAAGGAACGAAATCAATGAGTCTATCGGAACTGATGATTGATATACCGACACAACATGAACAAAATGTATTTGGTCAGTTTGACGCTTATGCGAAAAAAATCGAGCGTACATTTCATGTGACATTGATCGCCCGGGACGGGCAGGTAAAAATATTAGGAGAGCAGGCGTTTGCAGAGAAAGCCAGACGGGTTCTCACCCAGCTGACGGAGCTATCCAGACGTGGCAACACGATCACCGAGCAAAATGTCGACTATGCCATATCCCTTGTCTTTGAAGATCAGGAAGAGGGGATCGTGGAGATCGACCGCGAACTGATCTGTCATACGCTTCAGGGAAAACCGATCAAACCGAAAACGTTGGGACAGAAAAAATACGTGGATGCGATCAAAAAAGATATGATCACATTCGGACTGGGACCTGCCGGAACCGGAAAATCCCAGATTGCCTATGCGGTAGCACGTATCCTGAAGCTTCCTTGGACAACACTGGATATGAGTTCGATCAATGATCCGGAACAGTTAACCGGAAGTTCCCGTATCTATGCCAATGCAAAGACGGGTATCATCATGGATGCATTTGCCATGGCCGGAGAATCGAATCTGGTATTTATCATCAACGAGCTGGATAAAGCAGCATCTGGTAAAGGCAATGGCAATCCGGCCGATGTACTTCTGACATTACTGGATAACCTTGGATTTACAGACAACTATATCGAGTGTATGATTCCGACGGTAGGTGTATACCCGATCGCGACTGCTAATGACAAGTCTCAGATCAGTGCACCGTTGATGTCACGTTTCGCCGTGATCGATATCCCGGATTATACACCGGAAGAGAAGAAAGTGATCTTCTCCAAATTCGCACTTCCGAAGGTATTAAAGCGAATGAGCCTTAAGGAAGATGAGTGCATCATGAGTGAAGAAGGTCTGGACGAAGTGATCGAATTATATTCGAATACATCCGGAATCCGTGATCTGGAGCAGGCAGCTGAGCATATTGCGGCAAATGCCCTGTATCAGATTGAGGTAGATCATGTGAAGTCTGTTATATTTGATGCAGAAATGGTAAGAAATCTGTTAAAATAAATGAAAACTACAAGAACAACATTTTTTACAAGAGATAAAAAATTTTATAAGACATTTTTTCGGTTGATGCTGGTCGTAGCACTTCAGAATCTGGTGGCATACAGCGTGAATATGTTAGATAATATTATGCTTGGAAGTTACAGCCAGAATGCGCTGTCCGGTGCGGCGACGGTAAATCAGATATTCTTTATTGTGAATCAGCTGGCACTTTCCATCGGAAATGCACTGGTAGCGATATGTTCTCAGTACTGGGGAAAGCAGGAGACAGGAGCGATTCGTAAGATGACGGGAGTGGCACTGGCGCTTAGTGTCCTGATCGGGGCAATAGTCGTGACAGCATGCACCCGTATTCCGGAGCAGCTCTTGAGAATATTTACGACATCACCGGAGATTATTGCCGAAGGAAAGGCGTATCTTGGACTTCTGAAATGGACATTTTTACTGTTCATGATAAGTAATCTGCTGATCGCCATGCTTAGAAGTGTGGAGACAGTGAAGATTTCGTTTGTTATATCGGTAGTGTCGTTGATCACGAACGGTTGTATTAATTACACACTGATCTTTGGACATTTTGGATTCCCGGAGATGGGAATCCAAGGAGCTGCAGTCGGAACACTGACAGCAAGGATGCTGGAGCTTCTGATCATCGTGGTATATATATGGAAGATAGATACGAAAGTCAGATTATTTGACATTAATTTGTTCAGAACTATATTTCTGCCGGAGAACAGAAAGATATGGGGAGCATTTTTCAAAGTTGCGTTTCCGATCATGTGCTCAGGGATGATCTGGGCAATTTCGGTACCGATGCAGACGGCGATTCTGGGGCATTTGTCTGCGGATGCAATTGCCGCAAATTCTGTATCCAGCACATTTTTCCAGTATCTGAAGGTCATTGTAATCGCTATATCATCGGCATCGGCCGTTGTGATCGGGAAAGATATCGGAGAGGGAGATATAGAAAGGGTAAAATCCGATGGAAGGACACTTTCTGTGATCGATGTTCTGATCGGTATAGTACTCGCTTCTTTGTTATTTGTACTAAGAGGACCACTTTTGTCTATGTATAAATTAACGGATACGGCAGCAGTACTGGCAAATCATTTTATTATGATCATGAGTGTTGTTATGGTGGGAATGTCTTATCAGATGCCGGTATCGGTAGGTGTAATTCAAGGTGGTGGAGATACCAGATTCTCTATGTATATGAATATGATCTCTACTTGGGGAATCGTTATGCCGCTTTCTTTTCTTGCGGCATTTGTATGGAAACTTCCGGTGGAACTGGTTGTGGTTGCAGTGCAGTCGGATCAGTTGTTCAAGGGGATTCCGGTATTTTTACGGTTTAGGAGCTATAAGTGGATTCACAAATTAACATAAAAAGAAGTATGGAATGGAAAGAATTTGAAACAACATTTTCGGTAAAATTAAATCAACAGCAAAAAGAAGCAGTACAGAGCACAAAAGGGCCGGTACTGCTTCTTGCTGTGCCCGGATCAGGAAAGACCACGGTACTGGTGACACGTCTTGGTTATATGACCTACTGTAAGAATATTCCTCCGGAGAGCATACTTACGGTTACATATACGGTGGCAGCGACAAAAGATATGTCCGAAAGATTTGCAGTCCGTTTTGGCGAGGATATGGCAAAGAGACTGGAATTTCGGACGATCAACGGAATCTGCGCAAGGATTATCCAGTATTACGGAAGACGGATCGGAAAGACACCGTTTGAACTTGTGAAGGATGAAAAGGCAACGACGGGGATGCTGATCAGAATCTGTCAGGATCATGACATGGGATATCCGACGGAGAGTGATCTTAAGAATGTAAGAACGTTGATCACATATATAAAAAATATGATGCTGAACGAAGAAGAACTTCAAAAATTAGAGGAAGAGTCAGATATCCGGATTGCAGGAATCTACCGTGAATACTGTAGGCAGATGCGAGAACAGAAGCTGATGGATTATGACGATCAGATGTTGTATGCCTATAATATGCTGCGAAAAGATCCGGGTGTGCTTGCATATTTTCAAAATAGATATCCATATATATGTGTGGATGAAGCGCAGGATACATCAAAGATCCAGCATGCGATTATTGCGCTGCTGGCAGCCGGAACAGGCAATCTTTTTATGGTTGGAGATGAAGACCAGAGTATCTATGGATTCCGGGCGGCATATCCGGAGGCATTGCTGTCATTTGAAAAGAAGCATCCGGGAGCAAAAGTCCTTCTGATGGAAGAAAATTTCCGCTCAAATGCAAAGATTGTAGAAGCGGCAGATAAATTCATTCAGAAGAATACACTCCGGCATGAGAAGCATATGAGAGCGGCAAGAGAAGCCGGAGCGGATATCCGGGAAATTTCTCTAAAATCGAGGAAAGCACAGTATGTGTATCTGATGAAAGCTGCACAGGAATGTACGATCGGAATGGCCGGCATGAGCGGATCGGAGGAACATAGGGGCAGGGCAGATGCTTCGGTGACGGAGACAGCAGTTCTGTACAGGGATAATGAGTGTGCGATTCCACTGATCGATCTGCTGGAAAGAAAGAATATTCCGTATCGTATGCGGAATGCAGACCTTTCCTTTTTTACCCACCGGACGGTTCTGGATGTACAGAATATCATCCGGTTTGCAATGGATCCAAAAGATACGGAACTGTTCATGCTTATCTATTACCGGCTGAAATTGTTCTTTAACAAGAAAGATGCATTAAGATATGCACAGATCAGTCAGGAGAAAGATATGGAGGTGCTGGATGCGGCATTAAAATACGGCAATCTGGAGAAATATCAGGAAGATAATATCCGTAATCTGAAACGGCAGATGGTACGTATCTTAAATATGCCGGGGGATGAGGCTGTCAACCAGATCCTGACATATATGGGATATCAGGATTATCTGAAGAAAATGGGCATGAATGTCAATAAGCTGGAGACGGTCAAGTTGATCGGAAGCAGGGTAGAATCTCCGGAAAAATTACTGGAACGACTGGAAGAACTGAGAACGATCATTCAGGAAAAAGTATCAGATAAGGATTGCCCGTTTATTCTGTCTACCATGCATGCAAGTAAAGGACTGGAATATGATACTGTCTATCTTCTGGATGTTATGGATGGGATATTGCCGGAAAAAGTACTGGCAAATCCGCGGACGGCATCAAAGGAAGAACTTGAAACTTATGAGGAAGAAAGAAGACTCTTCTATGTAGGTGTGACCAGAGCAAAGAATCAGCTGAATGTATTTACGACGAATAAGCCGTCCAAATTCTGCAGTGAGTTGCTGGGAAAGAGGAATCTGAGAGAGAATCAGCAAAAAGAATATGCAGGAATAAAAAAATGGGGAGATTATAGTCCGGCGGGAACATATGGCATAAAGGGAAATGGAATGTATCATGGATATGGCACCGGGCATGGATTTCAGAAGCAATCTGGAAAAAGCTATCAGGAACTTGCGGATGCACTTGGTGAAGGCATGATTGTAAAGCATAAGAAATTCGGTGAGGGCGTCGTTGTAGACATGGAAGGTGAGCACATCCGTATCCAGTTCGGAGACAATGTAAAGAACATGGATCTGAAAGTTCTGGCAAGACTTGGGATGCTGGAAATATAAGAATAAAAAATGACCAATAGTCAAAAATTGTATTGACTGTTGGTCTTTTTTGATGTATATTGCAATTAGGTACAAAAATGACCAATGGTCAAAAATGCTGATAAGAGTAAGAAGAAATAAAAAAGGATGTAAAAAAATGATCATAAAAGGAGGGGCGGTTATGAATATGGTTGCATTTGGTAAAAAGGTAGTGAAGTTCAGAATTCCGATACTGATCATCAGTATCTTACTCTTGATTCCGGCGGGACTTGGATATGTGAATACAAGAGTCAATTATGATGTGCTGACATATTTACCGGAAGACATTGAGACGATGCAGGGTCAGGATATCCTGGTAAAAGACTTTGGAACCGGTGCTTTTTCAATGTTTATCGTGGACGGAATGGAAGATAAAGATGTATCGGCATTGAAAGCAAAGATCGAAAAAGTAGATCATGTGCAGAAGGTTCTGTGGTACGATTCACTTGCAGATATCAGCATGCCGAAGAGCATGATGCCGAAAGATGTCTACGAAGTATTCAATTCAGATACGGGCACGATGATGGCAATCTTCTTTGATGAGGGTACTTCTTCCGACGGAACGATGGAAGCAATCGGGGAGATCCGTAAACTGGCCGGAAAGCAGTGTTTCTTAAGTGGTATGTCTGCAATTGTTACGGATACGAAGAACCTGGCTGAGAAAGAGACACCGTTATATGTACTGATCGCAGTTGTTCTGGCGGTGATCGTATTAGGACTTACGATGGATTCGTATTTTATCCCGTTACTTTTTATGCTGAGTATCGGAATGGCGATCATTTATAATCTGGGAAGTAACTATTTCCTAGGAGAGATTTCCTATATTACGAAAGCGTTGGCGGCGGTACTGCAGCTTGGCGTTACACTTGATTATTCCATTTTCCTGATGCACAGTTATGAGGAGCAGCAGGCAAGATATAACGGAGACAAAGAGCGTGCAATGGCACATGCGATATCCCAGACATTTTCATCCGTAATCGGAAGTTCCGTTACAACGGTAGCCGGATTTATCGCATTGTGCTTCATGACATTTACGCTTGGTATGGACATCGGTGTGGTTATGGTAAAAGGTGTCGTCCTTGGCGTGATCGCCTGTGTGACAATCCTTCCATCCATGATCCTGTGCTGTGATAAATGGATCACGAAGACCATGCATAAGCCGTTTCTTCCGGACATCGGAAGGATGTCGGATAAAGTTACAAAGCGGTATATGATCTATGTGATCATTTTCCTTGTACTTTTATTCCCGGCAATCTATGGAAATAATCATACATCCGTTTATTACAATCTGGATGAGACGCTTCCAAAGGATCTTCCGAGTATCATTGCAAATGAAAAACTGAAGGAAGATTATGACATGAACACGACACACATGATCCTCGTGGACAGTTCGGTTGAATCCGCAGATGTGGCAAAGATGATCAACAAGATGGATGATGTGGATGGTGTCAAATGGGCACTTGGCCTGGACGCGCTGATCGGACCGGCAATCCCGCAGAGTATGATCCCGGATTCCGTAACCGAGATGCTGAAGAATGATAAGTATCAGCTGCTTCTGGTCAATTCTGAGTATAAGGTTGCATCGGATGAACTGAATGTCCAGATTAAAGAACTGAATAAGATTCTGCACAAATATGACAAAGGCGGTATGCTGATCGGTGAAGGACCGCTGACGGCAGATCTGATCGACATTACAGATACAGATTTTAAGACGGTCAGTGTGGTATCGATCGGTATCATCTTTGTGATCATATTAATACTGTTCAAGTCCATTTCACTTCCAATCATTCTGGTTGGCGTGATTGAATTTGCTATCTTTGTAAATATGGGAATTCCATATTATACAGGAACGAAGCTGCCATTCGTTGCATCGATTGTTATCGGCACGATCCAGCTTGGATCTACCGTAGATTATGCGATCCTTATGACGACAAGATATAAGAGAGAACGCAATCACGGAGCAGAAAAATATGATGCGATCACAACTGCACACCGCGCATCGGCACAGTCGATCATGGTAAGTGCACTGAGCTTCTTCGCAGCAACGATCGGTGTCGGATTGTATTCGAATATTGATATGATCAGCTCACTGTGTATCCTGATGGCGAGAGGTGCGATCATCAGTATGATCGTGGTTATCTTTGTACTGCCGTCGATGTTTATGGTATTTGATAAAGTGATCGTGAAGACGAGTAAGGGATTTTTGCCATAACTCTGGAACCACGGGGACGTGAAAAAATGGCTTTTTTTACTGTCCCCGTTGGCATCCGGTAATTAAATATACAAAGCCGGAATGTAAAGGCCGGAAGGATAAATATATTGTCATGATTATGCAAACATGCTACAATATGACTTTGAACTGGTTCGCAAACCTCCCAGTATAAAAAACTAGGCAAAGTACATAACATGTATGATTACTTTTGTTTATGGGGGTTCTGTAAGCAAAAGTATTTTTTTGCCTTTTGAATTGCAGTGTATTCGTAAGGAGCTGCCAGTGGTAGGTCCTGTAGAAGATTGAGAAAGGAAAAGAAAAATGAAAAAAAGAAAAGTAATTATTGACTGTGATCCGGGTATCGATGACAGCCTGGCTATCATGCTGGCATTGCAGTCGGGAGAACTCGAGATAGTTGGAATCACCATTGTATGCGGGAACTGTCCGGTAGAGATGGGATTCGGAAATGCGAAAAAAGTGCTGAAGCATATGGGAAGGTTAGATGTTCCTGTCTATATAGGCGTAGAAAAACCGTTGCGCCGGGAGTATGTCAACGCACTTGACACGCATGGAGAAGATGGACTTGGTGAAAGCTTTTTACCAGAAGTAGAAGGATTCCGTCAGGAGATGGGAGCAGTGGAATTCCTTGCATCAAAGCTGAAAGAAGGACACATTTCCGTAATAGCACTTGGACCGATGACGAATTTTGCAACATTGCTCGAACAAGACAGAGTTGCGTTTGATCAGATCGAAGAATTCGTGTCTATGGGCGGAACGTTCAAAAGCCATGGAAATTGTTCGCCGGTAGCGGAATACAATTACTGGTGTGATCCGGATGCGGCAGCGAAAGTATATGATGCAATGTATCAGAATGGACGGAAGATCCATATGATCGGTCTGGATGTGACGAGAGAAATTGTTCTGACACCAACGATCCTTGAGTATATGTGCCGGATAAATGCAAAAAGAGGTACATTTATTAAGAAGATCACAAAGTTTTATTTTGATTTTCACTGGCAGTGGGAACACATCGTCGGATGTGTGATCAATGATCCTCTTGCTGTAGCATATTTTATTGATCCTTCGATCTGTGAAGGATTTGAATCCTTTGTCCAGATTGAGACAGAAGGGATATCACTGGGGCAGTCGGTTGTCGATTCGATGAATTTTTACCGGAAAGAACCGAATGCAAAAGTACTGACACAGGTAGATACATATCGTTTTTTCGAAATGATGCTTTCGAGAGTACTGGAAGTAGAACCTGAGAGTCTGGATATTTTGGAAAATGTATTATAAGTGAGGAGAAGTAAGTCATGAAAAAAACATCAACATATAGAGTATCAACATATAAAATCTGCATCGTTGCATTTGCAATCTGCATTAATCTGGTCGGAGGACAGATTGCATTATTTCTGAAGCTTCCAATTTACCTGGACAGTATCGGAACCGTATTCATTGCATCCACATTAGGCCCGATTTATGGAATGCTTCCGAATGTGATCAGTGGTCTGTTCATGGGAATGACGGTTGACGTATATTCTTTATACTATGCACCTGTCGGTATCATTCTTGGTCTGGTGACAGGTCTGGTATATCAGAAATATAAGCCGAAAAAATGGTGGATATTTGTGGCAGCGCTGGTAATTACATTACCGTCAACCATTGTAAGTTCCTGCATTACGGCATTCTTATTTGGCGGGATTACATCATCAGGTTCTACGGTTCTGGTGCAGCTTCTTGCCAAAACCCCGATGGGAATGGTAGGAGCATGTTTTGTGGTTCAGTTCTTTACAGATTATATTGACCGTGTGATCTGTCTGTTCGTGGTAAGCGCGCTTACAAAGGCACTGCCAAGGAATATGATGGAGAGATTATAAGGTGACCTTATAAGGAAAATTTGTAGAGAAAAGTTCATAAAGGCGATTATATAGAGGAAAATTTATAGAGAAATTAAAAAGAGAACTTATAGAGGAGAAGGTAGAAAGTGAATGTATTGATAACAGGTACAAGTTCCGGAATTGGAAAAGGGTGTGCGAAATATTTTCTGAAAAACGGACATAAAGTTTATGGATTTGACCGGAAAGAATCTACAATAGAACATTCGGATTATAAGCATTATTCTCTGGACATCCGTGATAAAGAGATGTATCCAGAACTTCCGCCCATGCAGATCGTGATCAACAACGCAGGTGTACAAAATGAAGATGATGTTGATATCAATCTGAAAGGAACCATTGCGGTCACAGAACATTACGCAGTACAGCCGGAGATCCGATCTGTGATCATGATTGGATCTGCAAGCGGCCATACCGGATCTGAATTCCCGGAATATGCGGCAAGTAAAGGTGGGGTCCTTTCATATACCAAAAATGTTGCGATGAGAATTGCTCCGTATCAGGCGACCTGCAACAGTCTGGATTTCGGCGGAGTGATGACAGAGTTAAATAAACCGGTGATGGAAGATGAAAAACTGTGGAATGCGATCATGGATCTGACTCCTTTAAAACGCTGGATGAGTGTGGAAGAAGCTGCAGAATGGATTTATTTTATGGCGGTGCAAAACAGATTCTGCACAGGCCAGAATATTCTGATCGATGGACTGGAAGCAGGAAACAGTAATTTTATATGGCCGGAGTAGAGATCAGATAAAACCATAGAGAACGGTGTAGAAAAGAGGTATAGAACATGGAGTTTAAATACTGTAAATTAGAAATATTTCTCCCGCCGACGCATCTGGAAGTTGTGCAGAAAGCACTGCAGGAGGTTGATGCGGGACATATCGGGAACTATGATTCATGCATGTCAGTAAGTCCGGTAACAGGTTACTGGCGTCCGCTTGACGGATGTGATCCGTATATCGGAACCAACGGTGAGATCAGCTGTGAACCGGAGTTGAAGGTGGAAGTAACAGTATATACAGAAAATGTTGATAAGACAATTGAAGCCGTGAAGAAAGTACATCCGTATGAAGAACCGGTGATCAATGTGATACCACTGTGGAGAACAAGCTTTTAAGTCTGGAGTATATAAGTAAAGCCGTTGATGCTAATTTTTGTGGTTACAGCACTTTAATGCGCCTTGGAAGGAGGAGAACGCATATGTCAGAAAGAAATCATGAAGTTATAAAAAGTCAGCAGCTTTTAGATGAATATGGCAATATTGCGGAGCCTGGCTGGTCTAGAAAGCAGTTGCAGCAATATTCAAGAACACAGATCAAAGCACCAAAGTTCTGGATCAAAGAATGGGACTATTATCTTGTAGTGGGTGATGATTGTGCTGTGGCATTTACACTTTCAGATGACGGTTATGTGGGATTGCAGTCTGTGTCTCTGCTTGATTTTTCGGGAGAACCGTGGGAACATACGGAGACAAGAATGCTGGCATAATTTTAAGGAACAATGGGAAGTTGCCGATTTTTTACAAAAGAAATCTTGACAGTAACATTGAATGCTGTACAATAATGTTAACAGAACCCACCACGCCTCTGATTTTTATGCGCAACCCGGTGGGACTTTTTATTTGTGGATTATTTTATGTATCAGTATCCAAAACAATCATTAACAATAAACAAGGTGATTTATACCAAGTCCTTGAATATGCGAGAAAGCGTGATATTCAAGATGTTTATTTGCTTTACCCAATGTACAGGTACGAGGAAAAAGAGAAAGAATTTCCTGTGGCGGTGAGTGAAAGTCCTAGTGGAGATATAAATGTTCATTTTATAAGAATGCCGTTTATATTTGAAGAGGACGAAGATAGAACAAGGCAGCAGTTAACTGATGTTATAAAGGTTGTATTTAGTATACAGAAGGATCACTATTATGAATAATGAAGCTGAAATAAATGTTGAAATACCTGAGATAACAGCAATGTTTGTAGGGACAAAAGGAAAATACGGATTTGCTCAGGTCGTTGACGATTTTCCAAATGCTAAGGAAGTCCGAATATTAACATATAGTAGAATAGGTTATGGAAATAATAATCTTAAACTGAGAGAATTACAAACACTATCACCTGAAACAAAATTATGTATTATTGTTGCATTACCTGGATTAAAGAATCCAAAGATTGATGGTCAGTATGAACATAACCAGTTTAGAGAGGACTCCATCGTGATGGAATTGGGTAAAATCAAGCAACAATTTGATATAAGCCAATATTCGTCAAAGGATGTAGAAATGTATGTCTGCTTTAAAAATCATGCCAAGTTAATTGGGACGGAAAATGTTCTTTATATTGGTTCTGCAAACTATTCTGATAATAGCGTTCAAAATTATGAAGCAGGTATGATTATAAGGGATAAGTCTGTTATAAAGGAGATTTATGAAAAATATTTTGATGAAATCGTGGCCGTTAGGTATTATGCAGATGAATACGATACTATCAGATTGAAAATATTATCAATTGCTGAGGGCTTAGAAAATTTAAAAATGGATATTGATATCTTTATATATTATTTTGAGGATAGGGCTGAAAATGCAGACAATATGAAGAAAACATATATGATGCTCTTGAATAAGATGAAGGAAGTTATTATGCAACTTGAATCTTGTGATGGAAAGCTAATGGAAACTGTATTATCAGATATATGTGGAGTGCAAAATGTTATGGAGGATATAAGTCGCCAGATCTACGATGCATTTGATTCAGGATATGAAAAACAGATAGAGTTTTTTGCGGATTATTATGAGGAGTATCATAAGGAAAGAATGGGTGTTAATTCTTGTGACTCATGGATTGACGAGGACACACCATATATTTTGTTAAGTGAAGAAGTGGAGCAGGAATATTATGTTTCTGAATATTGGACCGATGAATTGAAAAAAAATATGAGGTGGTAGAAACAATAAGAGAGATAGATGATTTGATAAAAATAATCAATGGACTTGTTGTCGAATTGAATAAAAGCCCATATGAATTATTTGAGTCTGAACTTGTTCAAGTGGGGACGGATAAAAATGCATTAAAATAAAAAGATGATAGGAGTAACATTCTATACAATTTTTTATTATGAACAGTTAAGAGATTTTTTGTTTTGTTTATTGGATAGAATAAAGGAGAAAGGAAAATGAGAATACCTGGAATACAAGAATTGTATAACCCAATATTGGGATATTTGTTAGAATGCAGGCAGGATACTCTTGTTTCTATTCGAAAAGCTATGCAGGAGTATTTCTACATATCGGAAGACGATGTTTTTGTAAATGAAAAGCATGAAGGCAAGTATACCTTGCCCTATTTTGAGGTGGTTTGCAAAAAGTGTAGTAATTAACAAGAAAAATACAATGCTCGAAAAAGCCGATAAAACCTTGTAAAACTCGGCATTATAGGGCATTTCAGAACAGGAGAATTTTATGATTAAAGTACTTTT
>OGRN01002835.1_pt1 | contig 12939 bp, 11 predicted proteins | sample 1553401 | NCBI WGS metagenome assembly OGRN01 (sample SAMEA2580096, study PRJEB22360) | human gut metagenome | biome: human gut; feature: human-associated habitat; material: faeces | place: Denmark | collected 2008/2010 | reverse complement strand
ATAAATATTTTTATATTTACACAAGAGATGGAAAGCGGAGAAAATATAAAATCTATAATGCTTGTATCGTTCGTCCTGGTTCCGAGATTTATACATACCGTTTTGCTTCAAATGAAAACATGGATAAATATATAAAATATTATAAATCAATTGGTGAGTATTCTACGGGACTTACGCCATCGGTAAAAGATAAACTGGTCACGTTATCAACCTGCGCTTTACAAGGCAGCCGGCGTTTTGTTGTACAAGGATACCTCGTAGAAACAATCACATTGGATTAGCAGGAGGAGCGAAGATGAAGAAAAAAATAAAATGGATTGTATTGTCATTACTTATCTTATTCGTTGCTGCAGGAACCATTGTTATAGTAAAAAATTATCCGAAATATGAAAAAACAAAACAGGCTGTTTACAATCTAATATCGGATATGGATAAAGGTACTTTTAGAAGGAAAGGCAATACCTACATTTATGATAAAAACAATCGAAAAATTGGAAAAATTGGAAATGAAAAATATATATATAAAGAGTCCTCAAAAATCTCTGATTATATAAAAAATGGTTATATCGCACAGGAAGACCGCCGTTTTGCTTCACATCATGGCGTTGATTTAAAAGGAATATTCAGAGCTAGTCTTGTTATGATAAAAAATAAAGGACATGCTACACAAGGGGCTTCCACAATCACGCAACAGGTTGTCAAAAACAATCTGCTTTCCAGTGAACGTACTATGCAGCGTAAAATAACGGAAATCATGATTGCTTTACAATTAGAAAAAATATATTCCAAAGCGCAGATTATGGAGTTTTATTGCAACTCCAATTATTATGGGTGTGGCTGCTATGGTGTTGAAGGCGCAGCGCAGTATTATTTTGGACATTCTGCAGCAGATATTACTTTGGCAGAAGCAGCTATGCTCGTTGGCGTGTCGAACCGTCCAAGTGCATATAATCCTGTCAGCAATTATGATAAGGCGATTGCTAAGAAAAATGAAGTCTTAAATAGTATGCTTGACCAAAAGTATATTACAAAAAAAGAATATGATGCTGCAAAAAAAGAGGCACCTCAGATTGTTGAGAAAACAGACAATACGGATGCTGATAATTATATGGTCAGCTATGCAATACATTGTGCCACATTGGAGCTGATGAAACAAGCTGGATTTCAGTTTAAATATAATTTTGATTCACAATCTGAATATAAGAACTATAAGGAATCTTATAAAGAATCGTATTCCAATGCTTCAGGGCAGGTTCGCAGTGGCGGTTATAAGATATATACTTCCTTCGATCAAAATATTCAGAAACGATTACAGACAGCTGTTAAGAGTAATCTGCCAGCTAATTCTGGTTTACAAGGTGCGGCAGTTTGTATCGATAATTCAACGCAGATGGTTATAGCCATAGTTGGAGGCCGATCAGAAAATGGAGAGTATAACCGAGGTTTTTTGATGGAAAGAAATCCAGGTTCTGCAATCAAACCGTTGTTAGATTATGGACCAGCATTAAATGAAGGTGTTATTACAGCAGATAGCATTATAAGGGATGAAAAAGTTGATTTTCATGGGTATTCTCCTAAAAATGCTGATTTGTCATATCGTGGAGATATGATCGCCAGGGAGGCATTAGCACGGTCCGTTAATACAGTTGCAGTCAAACTATTAAATCAAACGGGCATAAAAACAGCTTTTCCTTATTTAGCAAAGCTGCATTTTTCTTCATTATGCTATGCGGATACGACAATATTATCCACTGGTCTTGGCGGTTTTACTTATGGTGTTAAAGTTGTGGATATGGCTAAAGGCTACGCAACACTTGCTAATGGTGGAAGATATTCATCCAATACTTGTTTAAGGCAAATAAAAAGGGAAGATGGATCAAGTATCTACCGTTCGGATAAAGATACGGAAGAAGTTTACAATAAAGATACTGCATATATCCTTACAGATATGATGCAAGGAACATTTCGTGAAGATTATGGAACTGCACATAAATTGTATGACGGGAAACAGTATTATGCAGGAAAAACAGGAACAACAAATGATAACAAAGATGCATGGTTTTGTGGTTATTCGAAATATTATACAACGGCGGTATGGACGGGATGCGATACACCAAAGTCGGTAGAGGGCTTAAAAGGGGCTTCTTATCCGGGAGCGATATGGGCTGATTTTATGTCTAATATACATAAAAATAAGAAAAAAGAGGATTTTACTGTACCAGATACGATATATCTTGAAAGTAAAGATGGAAATCGAAAAAAGCTTGTTCTTCAAAAGGATATGTGGAAGAAGCGACCAAGTTATTATGATTATCGTTCTTCTCTGACAGAAAATCTATTACTAGAAAAACAAAAAGAAAAGCGAATAAAAAAAGAAGTTACATTAGCAGAAAGAGCTGTATCCGAATATGAAGATTCACAGATTAAATGTTCATCTGACGCGAAAAAGATTGATGATACTTATCAGAGGGTACTTGATGTGATCAATCAGATAGAAGATGATGCAAAACAACAGGAATTTAAAAATCGTGCCGCTTATAAATATGGTCTATTATCTGGTGAAGTAAAAGATAAATGGGAAACGGTGATTGAGCAGGAAAAAGTAAATGCGCAAAAGAAAAAGGATATTACAAATAAAGAAGAAGCTGCAAAATCAGAAGAACTAGCAGAGGAAACTTTAAAAAGTGATAAAGAGGAAGTTGTACAATGGTATATAGATGCTTTATATGACCGGACATTATATACGGATATTGTAAAAAAAATGATAGATGATGCGAATACAGCATTAGCAAAATGCACAGATCTTAGCAATTACAATACATTGAGCTCCAATCTCTCAGAAGCGGTAAGTTATGCAGAAAATCTACCTACAAAAGAATCTGTTGCTTCGGAACAGGAAGCGATAACGATGCCATCGGAGGATGATTATCCCGTAGATGAGTAAAAGTTTTCATAAAAATAATTTTACATATTAGTATCGGTGAAAAAGGCACTATATTTTGAAGTGTTGATATTTCATATCTCCTTTTCTAAAACCCGGAAATGATATTTTCCGGGTTTTTTTTGAAATTTTTTACGTGCTATTCAGTCATATTGAGGATGTCGAAATATTTCAAAATAAGGAGGACAAATCAATGGAAAAATATTTAAAATTCGATGACCAAGTTACAGTGTTAACGAAACATAAGGAACTGCAGCAATATCTACAATTTAGAAAAGAGAATGATGTATGGGTTCAGCCATACATAAAAGAAACAACGGTGGTCGGGATTGAAGACCATCCGCTTTTTTTATCCCAATATTTTTTATCAAACGGGATAGAGTTAAACGATGAGTCGAATGAATGTGTGAAGGACACAGGGATGTTTTTAACTTTTCCTATGAATGGGGAAAGAAAAATCTATCCAACAAGACATACTGCGTTTACAAGCATTTGCCAACGCGCAGGACTTAGCGGTCCAACTATCTCAAATTTTATAGGATCTGCATTTAAAAAAGTACTTCCAGTCACAGAAAAGGCTTCATGGCTTACCAGAGGATTTTCATTGTATATGCAGAAATGTAAGATTCTTATCCGAGATGGGAAAATATCTGCCATGATGAGCAACGGTTACAGTATCTTACCGGCAGATGAATTAGTAGGAGCTCTTGAAAAAGAACTGAAAAAAGAACACAAAGATATGAAGATGCTAAGTGCAACAATATCCCATGAATATCTGAATATTGACTATCTTTTAAATGATAAAGATGCAGATTCCAGCTTTTCATTGCTATTAAAAGATTTTGGATTGGACGAAAATGTTAAGACAGGGATTGGATTTGCGACAAGTGATGTTGGTTTATCGAGAGCTTATGTATATCCTTTTTTTATGACAGAAAATGGATATAAAACTCGTTTTGGTGATTCCGCTGGTGTAGAACACGAAGGTAAAAATAGTGTAGATACTTTTGTACAGCTATTGCCAAGAGTTGATTCTTTATTTAAAGAGGCGGAAAATCAGATTGAAAAGCTTGGAAATACGGATATTGACTCCATATCATCTACAGTAAGAAATATTGTAGATGACAACAAAAGTTTATTTCCCAAATCTTTTGCGGAGGATGTGGTTGCTGCGTTATCTTCACAGCCAGGTACAGCGATTGATGTCTATCTCGCTTTAAATGAGATCGTGGAAAATTATATAGCCAGCCGTGGAAACGATCCAACTTTAGCACTTACTTTAAAAGACCGGCTCTCCAAATACTTGTATATAAACATTAAGAAATATGATTGTTAGGAGGGCTGGAAGATGAGAAGTGCATATTTAGTTATGGTAGAGCCTGATGAAAATCACAATAAATATTACCAGATGACTCAAAAAACTACGGATATATTCGAGGTTCGATATGGACGTGTTGGTGCAAAAGGCATTCCTCGTAAATACCCTATCAGCAGATGGGCTTCTATTTATGAGTCAAAATTACAAAAAGGGTATGTAGATAACTCCCATTTATATTCACCAACAATTAATACGAGATACAAGGAAATTCCAGATAAAGCCGTAAGGAGCTTTTGGCAAGATATAGAAAACTATTCAAAAAAGATGTTGGAGAGTAACTATTCTGTATCCTACGATAAAGTAACACAAGAAATGATAAAAGAAGCCACAGATATTTTAAAAAACATGCAAAATCAATCGAATGTATTTTGTATCAATGGTGAATTATTAACCTTATTTCAGGTCATCCCACGAAAAATGAAAAAAGTTGAAGATTATCTGCTTAAAGATATATCTGAACTCCCAACTGTGTTGGAGCGAGAATGGGATCTTTTAGATGTTATGAAGGGACGTATGTTAGCACAACAGGATAAACAAAATCAAAAAGAGAAAACAGAAACGGTTCTTGCATCTTTAGGACTTGATATATCTCTGGTGACAGATTCATGTCGCCTGCAGCAAATAAAGAAAAACATGGGAGCAGAATCAGCAGATAAGTTTGCAAGAGCTTTTCGTGTGCGTAATAAAAAAACGGACGAGCGATTTTATCAGTATATGAAAGATAATGCATATAGCGAAAAGGATATCCACTATCTTTACCATGGCAGCCGAAATGAAAACTGGTATGGATTGATGACAAAAGGACCTGTGTTACGGCCGGAAGGAGTGATCATTACAGGAAAAGCTTTTGGAAATGGAATCTACTTTGCACCACGAGCGAAAAAGTCCATAGGATATAGTAGTCTGCTTGGTTCTTATTGGACTGGGGGAACGCAACACAAAGGTTATCTGGCAGTATACAAGGTTTTGTTTAAAAATCAGAAAGATGTAGATGTTTACCATCCCTATAGTCTCCGAAACATCAAACCTCATGATGCTGTATATGCTCATAAAGGAGTCTCTCTAAGAAATGACGAAGTAATCATTTTCAGAGAACAGCAGGCAACACTACAATATATCATCGAATTAAATATTTAAAAAGAAAAGGGGCGGAATTTTCCGCCTTTTTTCTTATAAAAATTCTTATTTCTTTTTTATGGTAATATTATCAGTGCACCAATACCGTTTTTCATATGCGGATTGAGTTAATACAGAAAGGATGATATAACATGGCAGATAACAGACATTATTGGGTTGACAGAGACAAACGGGCAAAAATCGCAAATCAATGGACAGCTCGGATGGAAAAAGAACATTCGCACTTGATTAATATGTGCAGTGCAGAAACCACAATATACGATGACAACAATGGAAAAAATCGATATTATGATCCAATTGCAGAACATTCAATGCATGTAGAGGTATCTACTTTGGATACTGTATCAGCAATTTTTCATTTCACTAATGGCAAAAATAAGGTAGCTGCCTTAAATTTTGCCTCTTACAAACACCCCGGCGGCATGTTTTTAAAAGGTAGTAAAGCACAGGAGGAATGCCTTTGCCACGAATCTTTCTTGTTTAATGTATTGAGAACCAAAAAGAAAGATTTTTATGAGCCAAATCGGAAAAATCTCAACCGGGCGTTATATACAAATAGAGCATTGTATTCTCCAAACATTCATTTCTATCGTGCAGGAGAGCAGGATGCTGTTTGTGATATCATTACCTGTGCGGCTCCAAATTACACGACTGCGGCAAAGTACAATCGAATCGACTGGGAAAGAAATAATGAAGTTTTAAAATCTCGAATTCAGTTTATGTTGGATATCGCAGCAAGCAGGAATATCGATACCTTGATATTAGGTGCATGGGGATGCGGGGTTTTTGGGCAAAATCCAGAAGATGTCGCTTCTATTTTCAAAAAATTACTACCGTATTATCCATTTAAGCAAGTTGTTTTTGCAATCCCAGGTTCTTCTCACTCGATGGAAAACTATCAGGCATTCGAAAGCGTGTTTACATCCGACATGTAATTAAAACAGACAATAGAATATTTTCTTAAAAAACAAAAACAGCCAATTAATAACTGGCTGTTTTTGTTGTATAGTAATTTACATGGAATCCGATTCTTTTTATTCCTGTTCATCTTTATTTTTTTCTGCATTGCTGCCAAAAGGGTAATTTTCATTAAGAAAATATTCTTCATCATCTTTTTTAAAGATATGCTTGAAAGCAATAATAGTTGTTACGGCAATAACTGCACTGATTAAAATAGTTTTCTTTTTCATAACTACATATCACAGGTTTTTTCCTGTTCTCCTTTCTATAATCTCTATTTATTAATATGTATAATCTCCTTTCTTACCATATTAGTAATGTAATCATTTCAAATAAAAAGGAGGAAAATCTATGATGTTAGAAAATAAAGCACAAGACGAAGCCATACATACTGTGGATGGGCAGATGCTGATAATTGCCTGCCCTGGGAGTGGCAAAACGACCACATTGCTTAGAAGAATCAATTATATGATTACAGAAGCCAGAATAAATCCAACAGAAATATTGATGATCACTTTCACAAAAGCTGCGGCGGATGAGATGAACAAGAGGTATGTTTCTATGTTTGGAGAAAATCCAGGTATAACTTTTTCTACAATACATTCCCTGTGTTTTGATATTGTGAAAAAATATGGAAAAAAAACAGTGGATATTATCTCTGAGATAGAAATATATAACTACTTTAATTACAGGGTGAGATATATCGATCAGATTAATGATAAGGATGAATTTGTAGCTGACTTAATATTGGATATTTCAGTCATGAAAAATAACATGTTCTCATTGTCAGATTATCAGCCTAAATGTACAGAGGATAAAGAATTATTTGCTAGTTTATATACCGGCTATGAAAAATATAAGGATGCAGGATCCAAAATAGATTTCGATGATATGCTGGTTATGGCGAAAGAGGTTTTGGATACAAATCCAGAAATCCTTCTGTATTTAAGAAGCTGTTATTCTTATATTCAAGTGGATGAGTACCAAGACACAAATTATATCCAGAGGGATATTGTATATAGTTTAGCTGGTGAGAATGGAAATTTAGCCGTTGTTGGAGACGATGATCAGTCCATTTATATGTTCCGAGGCGCAAAACCGGAGATCATGTTGAATTTTAAAAAGGATTATCCGAATTGTAAAGTAATCCATATGAGTACAAATTACCGATCCTTGCAGGAGATAATCCAAAAAGCGGATAATTTAGTTCAACATAATTCGCAGCGATTTGCTAAGAAGTTTATAGGGTCAAGGGAAGAAAAGGGGAAAGTAATTTTTCGCAATTATCTAAACTCAACCTCTCAGTTAGGCGGGGTTATCCACAAGATACGCAGTCTGTTAGATGAGGGGATAAAACCGGAACAGATTGCTATTTTGTATCGAACCAATAAAGAATCTATGCCATTTGCAGAGTATTTTATGAACGAAAAGATTCCTTTTCAATGTAATGAACGATTGAAGAGCAAATACCACCATTGGATATTCCAAGATATTCAGGCATATCAGAATTTGTCGAGAGGTAGAAAAGATTCTGTAGCTTTTGATCGGATTTTAAACCATCCCAATCGGTTCTTCTATGGTAAAGCTTTTCAATCTGTAAATCCAGATATAGATTCTCTGAATCAGGCAATTTATAGACAAAGTGGAAAAGCACATTGGCAGATACAAAAGGGGCTTAAAAATGCCACAGAATTGTTTCGACATTTAAAAGTGTTAAGCAAACTAAATCCAGTTGAATTTATAAATTATCTGTACAGAGCCGTAGGTTATGATGAGTATTTAAAACAATATGCCGATCTAAGAAAACTCGATAAAAAAGAACTTACGGATATTTGGGATAACTTTCATAATGAAGCTAAACTTTATGGCAGTTGGAATGAATGGGGACGTCATATTATGGCGTATAACAAACAGTTACAGCAAGCAAATAAAAATAAAGACGGGATTATGTTATCTACGATGCATCGTTCAAAAGGCTTAGAATGGGAGTATGTATTTATCATAAATTGTATTAATGGTACAATCCCCCATGCAAATGCAACAGAATTTGAAGATATCGAAGAAGAACGCCGGTTATTTTATGTGGCGATGACACGGACAAAAAACAGGGTATATATCGCAGCACCAAAAACGAAACCATCCAGATTTCTTGTAGAACTCATTAAGGATTTCAATATTCCACATGATGATGAGCTCAATATGCAAGTAGTGGACCTGTTTAACTTGCGTTGCCCCGTATGCGGTTTTCCTCTAAAGTACGAGTTTAATAAAAACTATGGCCTGAATCTCTGGATATGCACAAACGAGGCAGAGCTTTGCGACTTCATGACCAATGACAGGACGCACATGCATGACATTTTGAAATGTCCTAAATGTACAGATGGTTATTTAATCGTCAAAAAGAATCCGAAGAATGGTGACATATTCTATGGTTGCACCAACTATCTTAACGAAGAAAAGAAGTGCACCTATATGGTGCCGTTAGAGAGCGGACATATGAAGGATGATTAATAAGGAGACTGCATATATGGAGCCAAATGATAAGATCCAGCTTTTTGAAAACCAACGCATCCGCACGGCGTGGGATGAAGAAAAGGAAGAATGGTACTTCTCCATTGTCGATGTGGTTGGCGTACTGACGGACAGCGTTGATCCCACGGCGTATTGGCGCAAACTTAAACAACGGTTGAAGGCCGAGGGCAATGAAACCGTGACGAATTGTCACGGTTTGAAAATGACTGCTCCAGACGGAAAAAAACGATTGACCGATGTGGCCGATACCGAGCAGCTCCTCCGTATCATTCAGTCCATCCCCTCACCAAAGGCGGAGCCGTTCAAACTCTGGCTGGCACAGGTCGGCCGGGAGCGCATTGAGGAAACCATCGATCCGGAGTTGACCATCGAGCGAGCGTTGGAAACCTATCTCAAAAAGGGCTATACCCGCGAGTGGATTAACCAGCGGCTGCAAGCCATCCAAGTTCGCAAAGAATTGACCGATGAATGGGATGTCCGCGGCGTGCAGAAGGGCGTGGAGTACGCCATCCTCACCGATGAGATCTCCCGTGCATGGTCGGGGATGTCCACCCGCCAGTACAAAAACCTGAAAGGTTTGAAAAAAGAAAATCTTCGTGATAACATGACCACGCTGGAACTGGTGCTGAATATGTTGGCGGAGGCCACCACTACGGAAATTTCCAAGCAGAAGGCACCGGCAACCCTTTCGGAGAACATCGACGTGGCCCGTGCCGGTGGCAAGGTGGCTGGCGACGCACGGAAGGCCATTGAGACGCAGACCGGCGTTCCTGTCATCACTTCCAAGAACGCCGCGCAGCTCAGTGAAATGGTTACAAATCTGCTGGAAGACGCGGGAGATAAAGACAAATATATTACTAAAGACTACAATACGGTCTAAAATTAGAAAGAGATGAAGAAAAAAGGAACATGAAAATATATCAGGACAATAAGGAAAAAATCGAAGATTATCTTTTTATTATTACTGTACTTATATTTGTTATTTCAACAATAGCCAATGCTCCTCATATGTTTTCGCCAGCTGGCGAAGCGACGCTTTGGGGTGCTATATGCAGTTATTCATATCTGGCGATATGGCTTGTAGCAACATACGTTTTAAGAAAACGAAAAGGATGGATTTGGTCAACATTTATCGTTAGGATAATGACCATTGTATCGATTTGTTTGACTATGCTGTTGACCAAATTTAACCTGGATATAAAAAATATGCTATGGGCAATCATCGCTTATATACCATTTGGACTGCTTGTTCCAGTATATGGGGGGATATACAAAGGGCTCTTGCAAAGTTGGTGGTTTTATGCAATACCTTTGGGACAGGCAATTATTAGTACCATGTTATTTGTTCGAATGCAATTGCAAAGGACGACATGATGGAAGCTGTGTTCTATTATCTGTATTGTAGGTCGAGAAAATTTTCTAAAAATACAATTTTGATGAAAATAGTAGGAGATGTTTTTGATTCAAACCACTACACCAAGGGGTTAACAGCTCGACAGCGACTCATTTTTCAGCTCTGCAAAACCGACGAACATATTTCGATTGATTTAAGATTCAATAAACACTTCGCATTATAAGTTGCTTATAAAAACGCGGGCGGGTTAAAATCTGCCTCGCTATAGACAAAGAGAACCGTGTGCTGACCGCAAGGACGGCACACGGTTTTTTATTTGGATTCCTTCAGCCAAGTCTCCAATTCCTTCTGAGAGATCAGGCCCTGCTCACATTTATCCTTTTCCGCTCTGGCGCGTTCACTCCAATCGTAAAACTGCTGGTCGGTGATGCGCCCAGCCTTGATCCACGCAAAGCGCCGTTTGTATTCCTTGCGGTAAGCCTTGAAAGCGTCATTGTTTGCCTGCCGGAGCGTCCACTGCTTCAGAGCGCCGATGTCGCGGCAGCGCTGCTGACCTTTCGGAACAGGCCGCTCGCAATATTCCGCGCTGACCCGCCCGGTCTGCGGAAACCATCGTCCGCAGTTCTTGCAGCGCCGCACGGTGATATTCCGCTCCACGCAGCTCCGCAGAGAGTAGTCGATCATGTCCCGGATACTGGAGGAATACAGCACCGGCGAACACCGCCCCGGCTCCACCGGCTCAAAGCTGAGGGGGATGGGCCGGAAGGAGAACAGAGACGGGTCCTTGGGCGCATCGTAGAGATAGTGGGCCGATGCCTGCTGCTGGGGATCGCGCCCCGCCTTGTCCACATCCAAAACGAGATCAAAGAAACGCTGTACCTGCTGCTGATACAGTGGGAGCTGCTTCGGAAGGCTCTGCAGCTCCTCCAGCATCTGCTGATCCTCCCTGCTTCCCCGGTCCTGGGTGATCCCCATTCGTCCAAACCGCTCAAACCAGCGCACATACAGAAGATGCAGGTAGATATGCCGGCTCCCAAGGTCACCCAGGTCCATCAAGGTACGGACCCCAGCATCTCTATCATCCCTGTCGATCAAAAGGGACCAGTCCTCATAAGCCCGCCGCAGCAGGGACTCCAGCTCCTTACAGTCCGTCTCCAGAAAAGACAGCAGGCTCTCCAGGAACGGGAGTTCCTTGTAGGTCGAGGGAACGCCCTGGACCCCGTGGCTATCAAATTGGAAAACCTCTTTTTTCTCAGAGAAGTACATCTTGGCATACCACATGTCGGCGCCCTCCAAAATAGACAATCACAAATAATTTTTAAGATAGTCTTGACAGCGACTGGAAATCATGTTACGATACAGTTGAAAAGGAGCTGTCAAAATAATCTTACAATAGTCTAACACCCGCAAATACGATTGTCAACGGGAAATTGGTCCCAAACATTCGGAACGGCACCTTGAAAACCGAATACCCATCACCAGAGACGATACTCCCCGGAGAAGTAATGCCAGGACGCCGTCATAGAAGGAGCGGTCGAGCATACCAAGGGGAAGAAAACGCTGTGTTGGTCAAACAAGGCCGCAGGGCAGGAACGGGTATGGTGCATGGCCAGACAGATCTAAAAAGACAGTTCCTGAAAAAAAGGCCGCCGAACTGCTGCAACAGTTCAGCGGCCCGCCGCGTTTCGGAAAACACAGCCTGATCTGTGTCCCAGTTTAACAGAGAGACCTCCGAAACGCAAGAAATTTTTTCTCTGAATTTGAACATCGGAGGTACTAAGCATTGAAACTGTCTGTCTACAAATCCTACGATGACCTGCCCCTGTTCCTCAACGCCAGGATGGTGGCGCAGGTGCTGGGCGTGTCCATCTCCACCGCCTACGAGCTGCTCAACGATCCCGGTTTCCCCACACTGCGTGTGGGAAGCCGTATGGTAGTTCCCAAAGAAAAGTTCATTCAGTGGGCGGAGGGACAGTCGGGAGGTGCGAAATGAGAAAACAGCACTGGCCCAAGCGGGACCCTATCAAGAACTACTTCCCCCTCCCCAACGAGATCTTCTCTCTGGGACTGTCCGCCGGGGCGATCGCAGTCTATGGTTTTCTCCTCCACCGGGAGGACCGGAGGACCTACCAGTGCGTGGCCAGCTACCGGACCATCGGAGAGGCGGTGGGGATGAGCGTCAACACGGTGCGCAAGTATGTGACCGAGCTGGAGGATCGCGGTCTGATCCGGACGGAGCGCACCACCGTCACCACTCGGGACGGCCGTACCCTCAACGGCTGTCTGCGTTACTACATCCTGCCCATCCAGATGTCCATCGAACAGTTCTATGAGACACAGCTGGACCGGGTGGATCGGGTGCGGGAGCGGCAGCGGGTCCGGCAGGCTGGGAACAGAAAGGAGGCGCCGCGGAATGTGGCATCAGGTGAATAGCGCGATCTTTTCCATCGATCGATTCCTGGCCCTGTGGCGGATGCAGGTCACCACGCAGTACATCCCGCAATGCTGGAAAGTGGCCGGCAAAACGCCGGACATAGCGGAAGATGAGATCCCGCTGTTCCTCTGCGACGAGATGCGGGGAAAGCTTACGGATGAGCAGCGGGCTTTTGCGGAGGAGCGGCGGGCGGAGATGTATGA
>OGRN01002833.1_pt1 | contig 12948 bp, 9 predicted proteins | sample 1553401 | NCBI WGS metagenome assembly OGRN01 (sample SAMEA2580096, study PRJEB22360) | human gut metagenome | biome: human gut; feature: human-associated habitat; material: faeces | place: Denmark | collected 2008/2010 | reverse complement strand
TTATGTTTTTCTTTAAGTCCTTGTAATGATTTTCAGTTAGTTGCAATCCTATACCCTAATCTGATACATTACCGATTTTAATGCACATTTCCCTCCCTTCTTCATGAGGAATCAATACGTCTCCTAAAGATATTTTTAAATGACGGTTAGATAATTGCAAAATATCGCTGGAAAAAATCTGGTTGCGTATATAATCTCCGTACATGCATTCATATTGTGGGTGATCTGAGTTGAATAAAACTGCTATCTTCATATCTCCTTAACAAACACCTTCAAGTTTTTCGTAACTAGGTATAATCTCTGTGCATGCATCCTTTGCCGCTATTGTCCGAAAGCATATTCCCTCCGGGGAGGAATAAACAGACAAAACAATCAGCATATCAGCACATTATATCGTTAACAATATTTGATTTCATTATACAAAGCCAATCCCTTGGCTGTAAGCAAATATTTTTGCCTCGGATGATTGGGTTTATCTGGGTATAGTACTCTGATATAGCCACTTTGAAAAGCTGGATTAATATAGTTCTCTATGAATGTCGGACGGTGTTTCAGGCCGATATTTTCCATCAAAGCCTTCAATGATAACTGTTCGTTTGATAAAGTAATTAGTAAAGCGCGAACTTGTTCGGTTACTTGTACGGTGGGTTGCTCGGTACTTGTACGGTTGCCGTGTTGTATCAGCTCTGCAGCCAATTTTTCGGGTGCATTAACTAGCATATACCGATTCCGCAACTCATTGTTCTCGCCCAATAACAGATTGCGGAAAAAGCGCTCCAAGTATTCGGAACTACGCATAATACCTTTCTGCACATTCTGATAGTTGGCTCGTACCAATGCATTACGGAAATACCATGAATGGTTGGCGAATAAATCGTTTGTTACATCAAAACCCATAGAACGGAGATAGAGGATTGTAAATACGGCAGTCGTTCGGGTATTTCCCTCGCCGAACGGATGAATTTGCCACAGCCTCGATACAAATTGAGCGATATGATCGACCAGTCCGTTACGATCTACTTTAGAATAATCGAATTGGCGTTCCTGCTCTAAATCATATTCAATAGCTTTGTGAATATCGGGTGCGGACACATACAATACAGTATCACCTCGCAACACCCACTCTTTCTTGGTGATATTGTAATCACGAATCTGACCAGCGAATTTAAAAACACCGTCAAAGATTCGCCGGTGAATCGATGTTAACCCAACAAGTGTAAAAGCAAAAGTTTTCTCAGTGAGAAGCCGGCGGATGTTGGTCGATGCTGTATCTGCCTCGTGTTGTTCTGCATCCTCCGGCGTATGCGATTCTTTCGATTGGTAGTAGCTCCGAATAAGTTGTTCGGCTTCGTCGATCGTAATTTCGCCTTCGATGTCTTTGCGAGCAGTCTCGATAAGATAATCGGATGGTTTCAGTCCATCGACGGCCTGCAAGCCAATTGCAGTCTGCCACGCATAACCTTTCTCTCGTTTTTGCGGCTCGCTTTGGCGGATGTATTCATCGAAATTAATCATATCGCAAATCACTTAACATCTAATTTATTATGCAGTTAAGAGGAACTTTATGTTATAAAAATATAAAATTTCTCCGTTACTTCCATACCTGTAAAAATTGAAGAATCTGCACAAGTCGTCAATACCGTTCGTAATTTCCAGTTCTCGGAGTAGAGGACCAACCTCAGGATGATGCGGCGGTTATCATATAGTGTTACAATCAGGAAACTATTTCATTTCTTCAGGTAAAAAAACAATAAATATTTTGATAACATCAAAAAAGGTGTGTCTTTGTTCTGATGGAAAAGAATAAGGCTAGCCGTCTGGTTCAAGTATGTGCACAAGTAACGGACAAGAATTTCGACTGGAAGTATAATGGTCTAATAGTTTTGGGCTAACGGAAAAGCCATGGGGCAGAGCGTTTAAGAAGAACGGAAAGGTTCTCCGAATAATTTCTACTCATGAGTAGCTGGTAGAATCGTAATCTCATAGCTTACTTCACGATAACAGTGTAACGTTGCCATATCGGCCTTCGTTGTTGCTGGAACCCGTACGAGAAAGGTATTCGGGAGTAGTCTGTAAAATAAATCTGTATAATGCGAATTATTTTGTGCGATAATACCTATATTTGCACATAATCGTTAATGTTGTTTTATGAAACGGGCATTGCTGCCGAGCCAGCGGAAGACGCTTACGGCTTTGGGCGAAAATATAAAATTGGCACGCTTGCGCCGGGAGCTATCCTCGGAGCAGGTGGCTGAGCGCGCTGGAATCTCCCGCAATACCCTGACCAAGATCGAGCGGGGTGAAGAAGGAGTTGCGATGGGATACTATTTCCGGGTACTGGCTATTCTCGGCCTGGAAAAAGATTTGCTGCTTGTCGCCAAAGACGACGAACTGGGACGTGCCCTTCAGGATGCCAAACTCGTGGTCGGGGAAAGGGTTTCTAAAAAGCGATAGATTATGGTAACGCAACGCGATATATACGTATATATGGACTGGCCCGAAGATGCGGAGCCGGTCTATATGGGTGTGCTCCACAGCGAAACGATCCGGGGTAAAGAGGTCTTTTCTTATGAGAATGATCCCGCATGGCTGGCTCATCCACATTTTCGTGCGTTGGATCCAGACCTATCGGCATTTACTGGGAAGCAATACCAACCTTCGGATAAGAGCAATTTTGGATTGTTCCTCGACTCCGCACCGGACCGCTGGGGACGTACGCTTATGCGTAGGCGGGAAGCCATCAACGCCCGGTTGCAGGACCGAAAACCACGAACGCTTAACGAAACGGATTACCTGATGGGCGTGTATGACGGTAACCGTATGGGGGCCCTCCGCTTCAAGTTTTCGAAAGAGGGGGATTTCATGGATAACGATCGGTCGCTGGCCACACCGCCCTGGACCTCGATTAGGGAATTGGAACACGCCAGCCTGCAAATAGAGCGGGAAGATTATATCGATACACCGGAGCATACACGATGGATCGATATGCTCGTCGCACCCGGTTCGTCGTTAGGCGGAGCCAGGCCCAAAGCCAACGTGGTGGATGAGAACGGACGCTTATGGATCGTCAAGTTTCCGAGCGCCGGAGATACGAAAGATTCCGGGGCATGGGAGATGGTTACGGCCGAGATGGCCCGTTTGTGCAGTATCGAGATGTCCGAATGCCGGGCACAACGGTTCGGCAGCCGACACCATAGTTTTATGACCAAGCGTTTCGACCGGACCGATACGGGCCGGCGGATACACTTTGCCTCGGCCATGACATTGCTCGGCTATACGGACGGTGCGAGCCATACGGAGGGAGCCAGCTACCTCGAACTGGCCGAATGGATCATTGCCAACTGCGACGATACGGACCGGAACTTGGAACAGCTCTGGCGCAGAATCGTGTTCAATATCGCGGTTTCGAACTGCGACGACCACCTGCGGAACCACGGTTTTCTGCTTACACCGCAAGGCTGGCGCTTGTCACCTGCCTATGATATGAACCCTGACGAGTACGGCACGGGACTGAAGCTCAATATCTCGGAGAATGACAATTCTTTGGATTTTGACTTGGCCATGAGTGTCACGCCGTATTTCGGGTTGGAGTCGGCTCGTGCGGAATCGGTACTCACCGAGGTTAAGCGCGCTGTTTCTGGTTGGAGAAAACTCGCTACGAAATATGGTATTCCCAGGTCTGAGCAGGATACTATGGAAAGGGCGTTCAGGTATTGATAGTTAAACAAAATTCATTTACTCAGGGCCACTCCACGTATAACACACCCATACAATATAATGGCCATTAACTTAATGGCTGTTAAAATTAAGTTATATACCTCAATGTGCTAAAATATGTTCGCATCCGGAATTCCATATCTGTTAGCCACGGTTTACGACCACAGGTTCCTGTTCATTAGCCTCCTACCATGAAGTCCCTTCTGCTGTAAGAGATTTTATACAGGAAACCGGAAACATCGGGAGCTCGAAAGCTGGTACAGTAAAGTATGTAATCGGGAAATTAAATATCAAAATTTTGTTGTTCCTTATCTTTAAATACTTTTGCCCGCCGGGCGTGAACGGAAGACAAGGTATCGTATTCCTGTTTCAAGGAAAACAACTCCCCCCCCTTTATTCTGTACTGCATCCCTGAGATTTACATAAAATTTCATAATTTCCGCCAATTCCCCGCTATATGTATGATGGGATAACACCGAAGTGAAATCTGGGGCATGAAGAATCGATAGAAATTCATCCTTCACATTCGGCGAAAGATTATTATATGTTTGTATCCAATTATATGTTGAGAGCGGATGTTCTTTTTCTTTAAGCCATTCAAAAAAATAACGGTAGATAATATAGGTGTCAGGCATATCCAAAAGAAGATGAAACTCATCTTTATTTGTACCAAATGCTTTATAAAAATATGATAATCCTCTACCGATACTTCCTTTTGTAGAATTTAAAATTGCCTGGATAGAGCGGATATATTTTCGATTCCAATGCTTGCCAATATAATTCCTATTATGGCTGAATTCACCTAAAAGGGGATGATATTTCATTGGGAATGAATAAATATTTATGTTCAGTTCATCGCATAATTTTACATTGATTTCCAAACGGTCATATAAATCATCTGGGTGGTCGTTAAAATTATACAGAAGATAGTTTGAAAAGTTTTTGATACCGTATTGGGCGCTCCATCTGATAGCCTGTAAATATTCATCTTTTACAGATAATGAGTCAAAAGCGATTCTTAATGGATATATCGCAATTTTTGACAGAAGCTCCGCTTTGCGTTCCGTGAATAATCTGGCATCCACTCCTTGATTAAAATCTACGATACGCTGTTGGGGACGTTTCTTACTATGGTAACGGGCGTAATCTTCCGCTATATCTTGATATGCCAATATTGCATTTGCTTTAGTGCTTGTGCCAAGAGACAATAAACCTCTGTCATACAATACGGAATACACTTTATAAGATAAATCCTTGTCTTTGATCGAGGATAAAAATAGCATATATTCTCGTTGAGCTTTTCTTAAGTATGCTCTTTCATTCGTTCCCTCTTCCTTAAGATTATTTATTGCTAAGTCAAGTTGATTGGGCTGTGTAAAAGTTGCACCAACACCAAATCCTGCTTTGATAATATCCTCTATAATTTCTTCGAATCGATCTGATGCAAGAACATTGTTGTCCATCAATAACAGGTCTTTTTGCTCGCCGTACATTGATTTAACCCTACTCACCCGTTCGGATATTGGGATAAAATCCTGATAAACTGGCTCTATTTTCGGAACGGCACAAAAAGCACAACGACGAACACACCCTTTGGTCATGGAGCCGTAATATGCGTTGGCCATATCATACTTATAATCAATTTCCTCGAGGATTGAGTAGTCGAGAGGCAAAGTATCAATGATAATTGTATTATCAATATCTATTACGCCCGGTTTATTCAGCAAACCGACATAAGGCTTGATATGGGTTGCTGCTTCCAATTCTTTAGGTTGGAGTGTTGCAAGTACACCTCCGACCATGATTCGACCGTTAGATTTTATGAGATCTTTTACCTGATTGACAGTTTTAACTGTTATATCGAAATAAAAAGTAAACAATGTCGTCACTCCTATCCAGTCCCATTCTCGCTCCTCTTCCCGAAGATAATATTTCTTCCAGATATAATCTTTATAATGATTCAGCCAATCATGTGCTAATCCACTATATTCTGCATCACAATCAATCCCTATGGCTGCTAAATGCAAAGACTTTCGTGTTTTTATGAATGCTTTTATATTATCATGCTTGCTTTTCCAATCTACGGACGGTGCAACCTGGCATAATTTGGCAATACATTTATCCACCGCACGTTCAAGAATAAAATCCTTGATATCCCCTTTGTAAAAAACAACGTGGTCTCCCAATGATTTAAAGTATGTTGCCAACTTCATCAATCCTATAGGGGGAAATTTATTCTTATAATTCGGCTCGACAAGCAGAATATTTCTTTTCATGCTTATTTAATAATCTTCTTTTTCAGATTTTTCTTAATTCTATCTCTGGTTGTTTGCGGCAAATCCACAGCGTTAATCACAGAATAGAACTGTTTGATTAATTTACGTTCCACCGAGCTCAAGTTCTTGTAAACATCTAATTCTGACTCCGGCTTTTCGCCCTTGGGATGGTTGTCTACGTTATTTCCATTAGCTGAGGTCTGTTCATTCTGACCTGATCCTTCCCGTTGCAGAACATAGGTTTCTGAATTACTCAGCTTTACTTTGAAGGCTTGCACATTAAGGGGCTGAATTTGCAGATCCTTTTTTACAACATCGTTTTTTTGATTATAGGTCTTGATGGTCGACTCATTTACACTACGTACAACATCCTCTGCCGCATTCCACGATTGGGTCTCATTGAAGAATGCTACATAGGCTTTCGTTTTTGCCTCCGCCTTTTCCTTCTCTTCCTTACATCTCTTAATTCTATTTTTTAAAGCTGCTTTTTCAGTAGGGTCTTCTTCTTGTTTTACGCGTAATGTCAGATTAGCGATTTGAACATTGGCTTCTGCAATTCTATCAACAACTTCACTTCTGAATTTACTCGTTTTATTATACAAAGTATATAACTCCTTGAAGAATTTTTTTAGAATTCCCTCAAATATGAGTTTGGTATCATTTTGTTTAATCCCATCTCGTGATGCCGTTGGAAGCAGGTCGGTATGCATCAGGTGTATTTCTCCGACAAAATATGCTTGTGAAACGGGGCTTGGATATAAAGCCGACAACAATGTATTTGGACCTATCTGGTAATTACAGTGTCGCGCTCGAATAAATGAAACGGAGATATCATTCATTTGCTTTGCTTCCTCATTCATGGCATACCAGCCCCAAGCATATTCTTCCTGAGTTTTGCTATCAATGAGGGTAAAACATTTCATGCTCCCGAATTTGAAAGATTCAATTTCAGAGGCGTATTTCTTCTCTACAGGAATGTTATTTACGGATATTTTATAGATCCAAAGAGACTTAAAACGTTCTTTATATTCACGATTTGTGTCTAATTCCAATGAGGGCTTCAAAAGGTTATCCTTAAAATCCAACGAATAATCGACAGGTACGATCTGTGCGATATATTCGATGACCATTTCCTTGTTTAACAGAATTTCATTATTTACATTCACCAAAGTGACACGGCAATAATGCTCTTCTGAATCTTCTTGCTCTGTGGGCAACAAATGCGTAACTTCGTCAATAATTTCTTCCGTAGTGGGGTCTAAGTTTGGATCATTGCAGATTTCTCGAGCTCTTTTTACATCCCAAACAAGAGTGGATTTTATATTCTCTCCATGTGCAGATGTTTCATATTTTATTTGATCACAATAGTTAGCCCCATTTAGTCGCCCAATACCATACTGGCCGGCACGCCCGACTTTTTTAGATGAAGCCACATCTACAAGCCGAGGAGCAATCTCGTCTTTGGCTATGCCAATCCCCTTATCTTCAACAATAATAGTTTTGTTGAAATTGTCGATTTCGACTACTATGGTGGTTTTCTTCCTGTCATGCAATAGCCCCGAAGTCAATGCATCTTCTATAGCGTCACAGGCATTTTGGATATACTCTCGATAAACGACCATGGGATTTTCATAAAGATCTCCCATATATTGGCGCATTTGAGATTTGCCGATTCTACTTTTATAGTTCTCCATATTAGTTATTGGATTTGAATGTTGGATAAGGAAACTTTATACTAACCAACGAACGCAAAGCAGGATTGCTGATAATATATTCTCCCGGTGCCAACCGTGTCATCATATTCTTATATATATTGCCGAAGAAATGATAGTCCGATTTGGTAACTTCAACGAAGTTGGTCCTACCATAAGCCGAGTTCGCACAATTTCCTTTCACCCTATCATGAATAGCACTACGGAATTGTTCTACCGAGAATAGAATGATTCCCAATGCACGACCACGTTCTGCGACATCAAGCAAGTGACGTAAAATCGGAGAAGTTTTAGGTACGTCTGTTGAAGCGTATTTATTTAATTCATCCACAAATATGACTATTTGATCCGGAGTATTTTCGTCCTTGGCACTCATACGTTCAATGACCTGTTGAATGACATCCCCGAAAACAAAGCCTTGTATGGAAGGATCCAGTTGGGCTATGTCGATAACTTTCACATCATTGGCCTTTATATTATCAAAAAGGTGAGATGTTAAATTACTTGTGTCATTCTTGTCATGGCCTTTGTCACCGAACAAATCCTCGGTACTAAATTTCTTAACAATTCGTGCAAATTTTTTCCATGAGGCCAATGCAATGTTCGTACTTTGCACGGCAGAACCGCCGCCAGTGATTTCGCCCAATGCATTATAAAACTCCTGCCAAGTTTTGACGGAATTACCAAAGGGGTGTCCGTAATCAAGAATATAGCTGATGATACTTTCGATAGTCCCAGACGGATCGGGCTCATTGGCAAATAAATATTGAAGCTTATCTCTGCAACTCTCAAAATCGTAAAAATAGCGACAAGCGTTTTTATCTAAAAATTGACGATTCAGATCATCAATATTTGCATTGGATTGCGTGTCCTTTCGAGTCGGATTATTACCAAAAGGATAATAATAATACACTTGCTCGAATGGTTTTGGAGCAAGATGAAGTTCTTGTGCATAAATATCCTTCTGTTCTTGCGTCAGTTTCTCGTTTGGAATATCAAGTGTGAGCAGATCCCGACCTTTTACATTGAATATAAGATACGCTATTTTTTGCGGTTTATACTCTTTATCACCTGTTTCGGTAGCCTTTTTCCACATTTTCATATACTTTTGCTGTAAGGCATTTAATAAGAACATAGTATATGAGGTTTTACATGCCAGGCCTGATATTCCTGAAACATTGAGATGTGCTCCGTCCGGGCCGATCAGAAACTTGTCGTTGATCTCCACTTTTACCCGATTACCGTACATTTCCATGTAACCACAAGTCAAAGGGTTCTTTACGTTGTTCAAACCTAATGCCTCACGAATGCCATCGGCAGTACACAAATGTACGGGTCGGTCATGTAAGACCGGAGTGTATTTATTGTCGGTATTGTGTACAACTTTCGCTTTTACATAACTGAAAGATAGCCTGTTAGTGTTACCTATTTGAGACGATTCAGGAGTAGAGGTATCACTTATAGCCCCGAATTCAGACGATATATAGCTTGCAAAATGGCTCGAGGAGTCAGTAACATGATTGATTTCTTCAACTATTGCGTATGTAATAGAAGAATTCGGATTTTCAACCATTACGACATCAAACGGACTCAAATCGTCGCTATTGGAGTCCATCCAAAAATAAAAATTATCAATCGTTGACGGATCTCTCTCTGTGGCCGATACCTTTCCAATTGTTCTACCTTTCTTATTCATCATTAAATAATTTTGATTATCAATTTCTCATCAACGAAGTTTGACTTACAAAATGTTTCAGTTACGTAAATGGGATATAAATGGTTAGCCCATCGAACATCTTTTCCATAGCAAACAGGATACGCCTCGTTGATTAGATGCGCCGATATTGAGTCTATCACATGAGACTGTTTGGGTTGGTCTCCTTCCATGAACATTTCCACTTTGATAATATCTGCATAACTATTAGAGCGGTTGATTGTATTTCGCAATCTAATATACCAGACGCAGTAACTCTTACCTTCGTGTATATATCGATATGCTTTGGTCCTGTGTTCAGGTTTTAATTCAGCGATGATCGTTCCCATGTGTGATTCTGTCCGACTCAACAACTCTGGATCGAACATCTTTGAAACACCTACTACATCTCTAAAATTTTGATTAAACTTCGCACTCGCGAAATTCTTATCAGGTCGGTTTGTGAAATCCTTTTTATACTCGATCGAACCATCTTTGATTAACATAGTGTCATCATTTGACACCAAATCATTCAATACCATATCCTCTACCAGTAACCTTTCTTGGTCGAGCATTTCGTTTTGTATTTTGGCAATAGCCAACCTTAAATATTTGTTTCTACCCATCTCGGATTGAGTATCATAAGTGTCGCCATAAGGAATAATTTCAGAGAACTCCATTTTAAACTTTTTATAGAATAATGACTCTCTGACTTTTTTGTTAATTTCTTCGCATTGTTTGCGGAAAAAATGCGCCCCTTGTCGCTTTGTGTCATACTGGATAGGAACGGCCAAAACCAGTGTTCTCCGCACTTTCCCGATTTTAACATCTCTCCCTTCTCTGCCGCAATAGCCAACAATGATTTGCCCAACCGCTAAAGGATAAATGACACCGCCGATGGCAATATCCCCCACCTTGTATACATGTCGGGTACCGTCAAGAAAATACTTGAAAAGGCTTTTATTTTTCTTCTTTTTAACTAGGTCGTGTTCTATTCTTTTTTGAGATTCTTTGAAAGGTTTGGTCTCTGCGTAAATTAAGTTTTTGTCTTTAATAGAGATATCACTAACATGATCATCGAATTCTCCGAACGTATCGAATTCAGTATCATTGATGAATCTCTTTTGGCTGGCGTATGCTTTTACTTGGCCATCAGACGTATCAATAATATAATCTAAACCAGTCCCATATCAAGTTTTGTAAATTGCAATAGCTCTCCTTTCTGAGTAATTTTTAATCGACTCGCTATTCTTATCGTATACAAATCTAGTTGCAACTTATGGGAATCGTCGTTGAGTTAACGCATCGTTATTCCGTAAACCACTGGCCTGTTTTCCCGCATTCACATAACAGAATTTTGTCCAACTCAGATTGTTTTTAAAACTATACACGATTAATTTTTTACGTAAAGTTAATGCTTCGGGCATTATTATCAAGAAAAATATTGATAAAGTGTCGGTTAATTTTAATTCCAATTTACCTTATCTTGAATTATTTCGGTATGTATAAGGGGGCTTATCCCCAAAAATAAATCTTCAAGATTGCCGACAGAATAACAGCACTCCTGCTGAAGCAGGTGGTTTTACGTGCTAAGCGTTTCAGATGTGTTTGGATCGTCAAATTATGTCGTTCGATATGATTGGTTCCGTATAATGATGTACGATAGATCTTTGTATCGATCAGGGAACAGCAGTTTTTGAACCTAAATATTACGATCTCATCGTTGATTCCTTTTTGGTAGGCGTTGTAACTATACAGTGTCTGTTGTTTCCTATGGCAATGTTTGCATTTGTAGCGTTGCCTGCCGTTGCGCTGCGTTCCGTCTTTTACGCATGTGCATCCACAATATTTGTCTTTCATTTTTGCGATCACCTAAATTCAAACATTGGCCTATGTTTTGTAACTACAAAAGTATTGAGTAAATTTACGCAAATTGTTGAGTAATTTATTTTGTTATGTACGAACGTCCTTATATAAAAGAAATTCAAACAAGGATCGAAGAACCACGAAAGTTCATACAGGTAATCCTTGGGCCGCGTCAGGTGGGTAAAACCACGATGGTAAATCAATTGCTGCAGAAACTTTCGTTACCTTATGTATATGAATCTGCGGATGCCGTGTCGGCGACTAACTCGGCATGGTTGACTCAGGTTTGGGAGACAGCTAGGCTTAGAATGAAGGCTGCAAATGTGTCGGAATATCTGCTAGTGATCGATGAGATTCAGAAGATTGAAAATTGGAGTGAGATCGTCAAGCAGCAATGGGATAAGGATACGCGAGAAAATATCAATATTAAAGTAATTTTACTGGGATCTTCCCGATTATTGATTCAGAAAGGACTCACAGAGTCATTGGCAGGACGTTTCGAAACATTTTATCTCGGCCATTGGTCTTTTGCTGAAATGAAAGCTGCGTTCGAATGGTCGATTGAGCAATATGTTTATTTCGGGGGATATCCGGGTTCTGCCTCGCTTATTAACGACGAAGAACGTTGGAAAAACTACATAAAGGATGCTTTGATCGAAACAAGCATTTCAAAAGATATCCTGATGTTGACTCGCGTGGATAAACCGGCATTGTTAAAGAGATTGTTTGAACTCGGTTGTTTATTTTCTGGTCAGATTCTCTCTTTCACTAAAATTATTGGCCAACTACAAGATGCCGGTAACACGACAACGTTGGCAAATTATCTTAAATTGCTGTCTGACTGCGGCCTCTTGGGAGGATTGGAAAAGTATGCCGGAAATGTGATTCGGCAACGATCGTCGAGTCCTAAGTTTCAGGTCTACAATAATGCACTGCTGACTTCACAAAGCGATGAAACTTTTGCGGACATAGTAGTCAATCCGAAATTATGGGGACGACTGGTGGAGTCTTCAGTGGGAGCACATTTAATTAATCAATCCATATCTGATAGATATAATCTGTATTATTGGCGTGAAGGTAATTTCGAAGTAGATTTTGTTCTTGAAAAAGGCGGTAAAGCTATCGGTTTGGAGGTGAAAAGCGGAGCTAATGCTGACAATAAGGGGATGAGTGTATTTGCAGAGAAATTCCAACCGGACAAAGTATTACTTGTGGGAACAGGGGGAATTCCTTACGACGAATTTTTGAAGATAAGTCCCAAAAAGTTGTTTTAAAATTAGGTATTATCAATCTAATAAACAGGTTAATAAAGTATGAATATTAGACCTGTATAGTCGTTTAGGCTCCGTAACATTTCTGCTCTAATTACTGGGATCATTTAAGTTTCGTATTGACAAATTTGACACCCAAAAAGTCATTGTACTGACGTTTTTGCAATTAAGATTTTAGCAGGTAAGAATATTCCAATTATCAAAATTGCTACGTCGCCACAGCGTGTAATTATTTGCATATTAAATATTTACATTCAATTCATTAGTTGGGTTTGCCACTATTCTGCATTAATACAAATGGAATATCCGTTGTTTGTTTATATTGCACTTTGCGCCTAACTCAATAAAACTTGATTGTTTCTGCATGCCGTAGGGAATCTATCCCCAGAAATAGATCTTTAACACTGCATAAA
>OGRN01002828.1_pt1 | contig 12956 bp, 19 predicted proteins | sample 1553401 | NCBI WGS metagenome assembly OGRN01 (sample SAMEA2580096, study PRJEB22360) | human gut metagenome | biome: human gut; feature: human-associated habitat; material: faeces | place: Denmark | collected 2008/2010 | reverse complement strand
GTCGGCTCTGTCTGATCGGCTGATGCAGGTCACTAAGGGCATGATCATCACGGTGCGGTACTTCAAAGAGGACACTGCCCACCCGGAGGTTCCGGCGGTGGGCAACTACATCACCCTGACCGGAAAAGCAGACCGCATCGACCCGGTGTTCCGCACCTTGCAGGTGGGCGACACCGTGGTGCCCTTTGAAGATCTGGTGGAGGTCAGCGGGAACGATATCTTGGACATCGATGCATATCTGGGCATCGGGGAAGAATGAGATGACAAAAAATGCTGAAAGAGATGTTTATGGGACAGCTCTTTCGATAAAATGACCTCAGAAGAAGCAAAACACACTTCGGATGGAGGAAAACACAATGGCAAACGGTGATTACGGCTATTTCGGCAAAGGTGACACGGGCTATGCCCAATACATGACGGCTTTCAACCGCAACTTTGGCGGTTCGTCCGGCGGCGGTGGCGGCGGAAATCACAACAATGGCGGCGGCGGGGGAGATGGCAGCGGATGCGGCTGCCTTATCGCCATTGCGGTGGTCGCGGTGCTGATCCTGATCGTCTTGGGTGGCTGAATCAATCCCTGCAGGTGAAACACAGGTTTTCCCTGTGGGGATTTTTTGAATCCGATTGTAGAAAGAAACGGTCTATGGTAGAATAAAATCAAAGAAAAACAGGAGGGCTTACACATGGTTTTACTGGTTGTGGATACACAGAAAGGTATCGTGGATGAACGCCTGTATGCGTTTGAAAAGTTTGTCAGCAACATCAGGAAACTGATCCGGACTGCCCGCGAACAGGGAATCGAGGTCGTCTATGTCCAGCATGACGATGGGCCCGGCACCGGTTTCTCCATCGGGGACGATGAATTCGAGGTCTATTCCGGGTTTGCACCGCTGCTGACTGAAAAACGGTTCGTCAAAACCGTATGCAGTGCGTTCAAAAAAGAAAGCGGTCTGCTGGAATATCTGACGGAAAAGGGCGAAAAAGATGTGATGGTCTGCGGCATCATGACCGACTTCTGCATCAATGCAACGGTGGAGGCGGGCTTTGAGCATGGCCTGCACATGATCGTTCCTGCCTATGCAAATTCCACGCAGGACAACGAGTACATGACAGGGGAGCAGAGCTACCACTATTACAATGAATTCCTCTGGCCGGACCGCTATGCCGATTGTGTGCCCATGGACAAGGCGCTGGAGCTGCTCAAAAAGTGAGGTGTTTACAATGATTTCTGAAAAAGTAAAAAATCAGATTCAAGTGGTGCAGGGTGATATTACCAAACTGGACTGTGACTGCATCGTAAATGCGGCCAATCGCAGTCTGCTGGGTGGCGGCGGTGTGGATGGTGCCATCCACCGGGCAGCAGGGCCGGAATTGTTGGCGGAGTGCCGCACGCTGCACGGCTGCCGCACCGGAGAAGCAAAAATCACTAAGGGCTACCGGTTGAAAGCAAAGTATATCATTCATACAGTAGGGCCGATTTATTCCGGCACAGCAGAGGATGCCGCGCAGCTGGCGGACTGCTACCGCAATTCGCTGAACCTTGCCAAAGAGCATGATGTCCATAGCATTGCGTTCCCGGCAATTTCGACCGGCGTGTATGGCTACCCGCTGGAAGATGCCACGGAGATTGCAGTCAAAACAGTGGCACAGTGGCTGGAAGATCACGCGGATTACGCCATGCAGGTGATTTTCTGCTGCTTCGATGCCCGGACGGAGCGGGTGTATCAGGCAAGGCTGTAACCGGAAGAGGTGTGAGAGATGGGCTTTTTCAAAAAGCTGTTTACAGGGATCGGGTTTGCGGCAGGATTTCTGTTCTTCGGATGCTTGTCAGTGATTGTGTATGCGTCCCGTGGACGGCATAAACCCTGCCATCGGCGCAGCAGCTTTTGGAACACACTGGAGCGCTACCTGATTTTTTCGTGGATCTGTGATGGTGTGCGCAGCAGCCGGAAACGAGCGGAAAAGTCCTATTATCAGCGCACAGGCAGCGATTTCTGGCAGACGCAGACACGGGTTCGACCGGAAAATGTTAAAAATGCTGTTCCTGCGGTGAAAACACCAAGGCCGGAGGCAAAAAGCACGAGCACAGGTGCAACGCGGTCGGTAAAACCAAAGAGAACGGAGCGTCCTTCTGCGGCACAGAAAGCATCGGCAGCACAAAGCAGCGTCCAAAATGTGTCGGTGCCGACTGTACTAGGGCAAAACGTTTCAGAGGCTGACGCAAAAAAGCACGGCGAACGGTCAGAGCCTAAGCCAGAGCCCAAGCAGGAGCATGCTGCGCAACAGCTAGAAGCCAAAGAAGTACATCAAAAGTCCGCACAGCAATTGGAAGCAGAACGGCAGCAGAAACTGGAAACTCTGCGCACTGCGATGCAGAAACAAATTTGCGCCATCCATGCAGATGTAGAACTCTCGGCCAACGGTCAGAATGACAGTGGGGCGGTGGAGCAGAAACTGCATGTCCTGTTGTACAAGTCCACGCTGCCAGAAAATGACCTGAATCGGGCACTGGACGAGCTTCGGACAGAGCGCAGGCGGCAAAAGGCAGAGTATCAGGGCGCACCGTTCGCAGACGTGTTTTTGGTCAGTCTGATTTTGTCCGATGAGGACAGTGAGCGGGCCTGCATCGTGGATGTGGGGGATACGGGCATGAGCTATGTCATTCCGTGGGGCAGCATCCCGAAAGACCTGCAGGAACCGCTGCACCGCTACGTATCGGAAGCGGAAGGAAAACTCTGCGGCTACTGCAAGGAAGAACTCTGCAACAGTGAAAGCGGCAGGATGGTCGTGGAACTGTATCTTGGTAAACAGGATGGGCATGGCTCCCGAATCCTGTACTGAAAATGGAGTAAAGATTGAAATACAGAGAAATCGCAGACGGCATTTTTGTTGACCGTCCCAACCGCTTTATTGCCCATGTGGAAGTGAATGGAGCGGTGGAAACCGTCCATGTCAAGAACACCGGGCGGTGCAAGGAACTGCTACTGCCCGGTACGGCGGTTCGGCTGGAAGTGTCAGATAACCCGAAACGCAAAACAAAATACGACCTTGTGGCGGTACATAAGCAGGGGCTTGGTTGGGTCAACATGGACAGTCAGGCACCCAACAAGGTAGTAGGAGAGTGGCTTGCAAAACAGGGCTACGACTATATCAAGCCGGAATTCACCTATGGGAAGTCCCGCATCGACTTTTACATGGAAAAGGGCGAACAGAAGTACCTGCTGGAAGTCAAAGGCTGTACACTGGAAGTGGACGGCATCGGCTATTTCCCAGATGCACCCACCGAGCGCGGCGTGAAGCACCTGCGCGAGCTGGCACAGGCACAGCAGGCAGAGTATCGGTGCGCAGTGGCTTTCGTGATTCAGATGGAAGGCATCACCGAGGTGCGGCCAAATGTCAGCACACAGCCGGAGTTTGGTACGGCACTGGCCGAAGCCAAAGCCGCTGGTGTGCAGGTGCTGTTTTTGCTCTGCCATGTAGGGCGGGATAGTCTGGAAATCGTGGAGCAGAGGGAAGGCTGAAAAATTTTTCAGAAAAACTCTTGACCCTGACGCAGCGTCATAGCGTATACTGTGGCTGTCGCAAGGGAGGACAGCAAGATGATGACAGTGAACGAAGTGAGCAAGCGGACCGGAGTGAGCATCCGGACCCTGCAATATTACGATAAAATCGGTCTGCTGCGCGCGGCGGGCCGTACCGAAGCAGGCTATCGGCTGTATGACGATGCCGCGCTGGAACGTTTGCAGCAGATCTTATTGTTCCGGGAACTGGAATTTCCGCTGAAGGACATCCAGAAAATCGTGGAGAATCCTGCTTTTGACCGGCAGAAAGCACTGGAACAGCAGATCACACTTCTGACATTGAAAAAGCAGCATCTTGAAGATCTGATTGGCCTTGCGCAGAGAATTCGATCCACAGGAGGAATGGTTATGGACTTTACCGCATTTGATACGCAGAAGATCAAGAAGTATACCGAGCAGGCCCAAAAGGAATGGGGCGAAACGCCGGAATACAAAGAGTTTGAGGAAAAAACTGCCCATAAGACCGAGAAAGAGGTCAAGGACATGAGCAGTCAACTGATGGACATCGTGGCGGCATTCGGCGGGATGCAGAGCAAAGACCCGGCGGACTCTGAAGTGCAGGCACAGGTGAAGAAGCTGCAGGAGTTTATCACAGAGCACTACTATAACTGTTCCAAGGTGATCCTGAATCAGCTGGGGCAGATGTATGGGGCAGGCGGAGCATTTACGGAAAACATCAATGCTGCCGGTGGTGCCGGTGCCGCAGAATTTGCGCAGAAAGCCATTGAGATTTATTGCAAGTGAGCCCAAAAACGCTTTGCGTGATTCAGTTACAGAAATCATAAATAGGAAATGTTATCATATAGATACAAGAAACACACCGATGACATTCCAATGGAGGATTTCGATATGAAGGCAAAGTTTTACATCTGCAATCACTGCGGCAACCTCGTCACTACCATCCATAACGCAGGCGTTCCGCTGGTCTGCTGCGGGGAGAAAATGAAAGAGCTGGTTCCCAATACGGTGGAAGCCAGCGGCGAGAAGCATCTGCCGGTGGCAGAGCTTTCCGGCAGTCGTCTCACGGTCACAGTGGGCGCGGTGGAGCACCCCATGGCGGATGTTCACTATATTCAGTGGATTTTTGTGGAGACTGAGAACAGCGGGCAGATCCGCTATCTGAATCCGGGGCAGGCTCCCAACGCGGTGTTTGAACTGGGAAGCGAAAAGCCGGTGGCCGTTTACGCATACTGCAATCTGCATGGGCTCTGGATGACGAAATTCTGATACAATCAATGCAAACGGGGAGTGATTTGATGTCACTCCCTGTTTTTTGATGAGAACTTTATGCGGTTCTTTTGGTTCGGAACTGTGTATAAATGGGATGGATAAAATGAGTAGGCACACTATATGCGTTTGTTGAACGCTGATAGCGTTCAATTTTTTGCGTGGAATCGTGAAAATGAGGCCTGTGAAAAACGTAGAAAATTTGATATGGTTGCGCTGCAAACTAAGACATATTGATGTTTTTGAAACGAGTTTATAGTGAAATATGTGTAATTCGAGTGCAGATATTCATTCTTGTGAGTTTGTTGTGTGAATTTGTCACGTTCCGCCGCAAAAAAGGACTTGACGAAAAAAATACTCTGTGGTAATTTATGAGCAAATTCGCTTTTGTGAAATAAAGTTGAATTTGAATCCGCATGCATTATCCTGGTATGCGGAAAAGGAGAAAGCATCTTTATCGCAGGGAGGATTGCAAACAAAACCCAGTTCCTCCGCCCAAACCGCTGCGTAGCAGCAGAAAGGACGACCGAATATGAGTTATGACAAAGTGCAAGTCGGCAACAGAATCCGCGGAAGCCGCCTCGAAAAAGGCTGGACGCAGGAACGGCTTGCAGCAGAAGCTGAAATTTCAGTGCAGCAGCTTCGCGCATTGGAAAACGGACAGCGCAATCTGGGAGTAGACCACTTGGGACGCCTGTCGGACGCAATGGGGGTCAGCAGTGATTTACTGCTGAAAGGTTGTTCTGAAAACAGTACATTGGTTTGCAAGATGCTGGATGACCTCAAGAAAAAATTGCAGCCGTCAAAGTAAATCGCAGAAAAATGAGCGGTTTTGCTGCAAAAACAGTATATTTTAGCGCTTTACAGCAATGAAAGTACTTGCTATAATATCGCCATGGCGCAAGTTTCAGTTGCGCAAGAGGGAAAATTGCCTGAAATGCATTAAAGGCTGATAATACTCCGTGAGCTGCTCACAAGAGCAGCTCCATCGAGCCGCGGTCATTGTGCATTTTCAAGCTGAAAACAGGCCGGGACTCGGAAAAGGAGTCTCGGCCTGGTTGTGTTTTCGGCGCAAAGGAAAGGATTGAACAATGCGATTTGATGCAAAAGAATTCGGCGGACGTATCCGCGATTTGCGGAAAAAGAAGGGAATTACACAGGAACAGTTGAGTATAATGCTGAACGTTAGTGCGAACCATCTTGCAAAAGTTGAAACGGGAAGCCGCTGCTGCTCGATTGAGTTGCTGCAGGATCTTTCGTCCTGCCTGAATGTCAGAACGGACTATCTGCTGAACGGAGATGCACCGCATAACAACCATCTGAGGGAAAGACTGACGTTTCTTGCACAGGAATTAGAAAAGATTACGGCGGACCTCCCGGTATGGGGATAGGAAAAAGCAGAATCCTCTTTTTCAATGCCCAAAAGCGTGGTAGAATAGGTAAAAGATTCAGTATCTGAAAAACGGAGCGCGCAACAATGAAGATTCTGGTCAGCGCCTGCCTGCTGGGCGAAAACTGCAAATACAGCGGCGGAAACAATTACAATCAGGCGGTCTGTGATTTTGCGCGGGGGCATCAGGTGGTTCCGGTCTGCCCGGAGGTTTTGGGCGGCCTGCCCACACCGCGGTGCCCGGCGGAAATCGTGCAGGGCGTTGTCACGAACAAAGAGGGCATCAATGTGGACCGGGAGTTCCGGGCAGGTGCAGCGAAAGCCCTTGCCATCGCAAAAGAAAATGGGGTGGGGCTTGCCATCCTGCAATCCCGCAGCCCCAGCTGCGGCGTGAAGGAAATTTACGATGGAACGTTTTCCGGGACAAAGATTCCCGGACAGGGCGTTTTTGCCAAGATGCTGATGGACGAAGGCGTCCGTGTTCTGGATGCCGGGGAATTGCCTAAAATTATCTTGAAAAATGAGGACGGAAAATGTCAATCAGACTGATTTGCAGCGATATTGACGGTACGCTGCTGCAATACGGCAGGAAAGAGCTGGAAGGCGAGATCTTTGAGCAGATACGGGAGCTGCATCGGCGCGGTATTTTGTTCTGCCCGGCATCCGGTCGGCAGTATACCAGCCTGCGCAAGCTCTTTGCACCGGTGGCGGACTGCTGTGTGTTTCTCTGCGAAAACGGCGGCGTGATCTATAAGGACGAACAGTGCATGGATTACAACAACCTGCGCAATATGGCGCGCTTTGTGGGCGGCGACCCGGAGCATAAAGTGTCTCTGCTGATGGATCATACCCGTCGCCCCGGCGATGTGGCCGACCCATGGTATACCGGGGACTTTGAAGCTACCTGGCAGGATGTGCTGGAAGGCTGCACGGCTCTGCTGGAAGAACTGCGCTGACAGGAGAATTTTATGACAGAGCGTTATTGTGAGGGTGAACGGTTTGCTGACCTGTCGTTCACCGAGGAGGCTTTTGAGGATTGCGACTTTACCGACTGCGTGTTTGTGGATTGCTCCTTTACCAAATGCGAACTGGATCATACCGCGCTGAACGAGTGCAAATTCGTGCGGTGTGAGATCACAGGTCTGCGCAGCACCCATTCTTCGGTGCAATCGCTGGATTTTGAGGACTGCCGTTTGCAGGAAATCGAGTGGGCACCGCTGATGTCCAATGGTGCCTTCCCAGACCCCATTCACACGCTGAAAGAGTGCAATCTGAAATATAACACCTTCACCGAAATGAACTTCAACCGCTTCAACTTTTCAGACGGAAACGAGATCGTCGGCTCTATGTTTGCCAAATGCGAGATGCAGTTGGCGAATTTCAAGGGCGTGGAACTTCACGAAACGGAATTCTACCAGTGTGACCTGCGCAAGGCGGATTTCCGGGATGCCGCCGGTTATAAGGTGGACATTCTGGGCAGCCGCCTGAAGGATGCGAAATTTTCCCTGCCGGAAGCGGTGAATCTGCTGGCAGATTTGAAGATCAAGCTGTCGTAAGAAGGAGAGAAAATGCGTCAACTCATCATTGCCCGAAAAGATCTGCAGATGTCTCCCGGTAAGCTGGCGGCGCAGTGCTGCCACGCTTCGCTGGCGTTCCTCACAGACCCCATCGGCATGGGACAGGGCGTGGAACCCATTGAGAAAAACGGAGAAATTACCGGCTATCGGGCAGAAATCATGTTGGATAAGGCAACTTACGAAGAGTGGTTCGATGGCTCTTTTACCAAAACTATCTGCGGGGCAAAGAACCGCAATCAGCTGTTGAAAGCAAAGACCATTGCCGAAGAACTGGGGCTTGTGGAAAACAAAGACTTCTTCCTTATCCGGGATGCTTGCCACACCGAGCTGGAACCGGAAGAATTTGATGAAAACGGAGAAGGCATGACCCTGACCTGCATCGGTTTCCGCCCGCTGCCGGATGAAATTGCACATCAGATCAGCCATAAGTTCCATTTGTATTGATAGAATTCCTTTATTTTATAAGCATTTTCCACAGTCACTGCAGCCGTTGCAGATCAACTTGCTACCGCAGGTCTCGCAGTTTGCGCGGAAATGAGGCACATAGAGATCTTCCTGCGGGATGGGGTAGCCCCAGTCGTCCACGAGGTCAAAATGAATGGGCCTGCCCTGATAGTTCATGCCGGATTTACAGGCCATTCGGCTTTGCAGCTGCTTGTTTGGCAGGTGGTAGCGCCTGCCGTCCTTGATGAACACGGTGCCGGTCTCGATAAAGCAGAATGTTACGTTGGCATCCACGCATTCCTGCCGGAGAGACTTGACCCAATCAAAATTGCAGGGGCGGGCACCATCGTAGTTTTCGCCGCCGCAGATGACCTGCTCGATTTGCCCGGCGGAAAGGTACTGCCGGATGCTTACTGGCCCGATGAAGGGCGCGCACATGATGCCCTTGTGCTTGAAGGGCAGGTCAAACAGAATGGGAATGCGCTCATCGGCGCGGCGCTGATTTTCACAGGTAACGTTGAAAAAGATGTTGTCCCAACCGCTGCCCCAGTCCGGCGGCAGGCACTCCCGTACCCGCTGCGGCCGCTTTGTGAGCAGGAAAAACACCACATCGCTGCGCTGGCGCATGATGTCCCACGCCTCAGCCCGCCACGGGTCGGCTTCTTCCAAGAAGAAGTCCGAGGTCATGCAGACCCGGATCTGCTCACCACTCTGGATTTTGTAGTGTCCGGTGCGGTCTTTCTGGAGCGGATAGGAAAAGCCGCTTTTCGTTTTGTAGATCTCGGCTCCGTTCTGGTCCCGCATCCGGTCGAGAAAATACATGTAGCAGTTCTGGCAGCCCTCGCTGCACTTGACGCAGCCGTGCCATGGATTCCAGATGTCGTGCAGGAAGCTCACCTTCTTTCGGTACCTATTATTATAATAGCTGCGCGGACAGGAAACAAGAGCACCCCTTGCACCGCCCCGCCGGATGTGATAAGATTAAACAAAATTTAATAACGCTTTGTATGAAAACAACTTTAGATAGAATTCCAGGATGATACAACAGAAAGGAATTTGACTATGGCACGATATAGCGTGAATAATTATACGGTGGATGTGCTTTTGGCGGATATAAAATCCGGTAATATTGCGATTCCGGAAATGCAACGTCCATTTGTATGGGACGCAACGCAAGTGCGTGATTTGATGGATTCGCTCTATAAGGGCTTTCCGGTCGGATATATTATCGTATGGCAAAATCCAAGTGTAAAGTTGAAAGACGGAACAGTTGCAATAGGAAAAAAAGTTCTGATCGACGGGCAACAGCGTATTACTGCTATGGCGGCTGCAATTGTGGGACAGGAGGTTTTAGACAGCCACTATAAATGGAAACGGGTCTGTATTGCGTTTAACCCCATTGACGAAATATTTGAAGTGGCAAATTCCGCAAACCAAAAAAGCAGTAAATGGATTCCGGATATTGCAAAAGTGCTGGATGTGTCCTTTGGTTCTTTTTCTTTTGTGATGGAATATTGCCAGAAAAACGGAATTATGGACAAAGCACAGGAAATCAATGACACAATCAATCGGCTGAGGGCAATACAAAATAATAGCATTGGTGTTATTACGCTGGCAGAAGATTTGGATATTGACAGTGTAACGGAAATTTTTATTCGAATCAATTCTAAGGGTGTGGTTCTGTCGCAAGCAGATTTTGCAATGTCTAAGATTTCTTCGAATGAAATATATAATGGAAATGTGACCCGAAAAACGATTGATTATTTCTGTCATTTGTTGGAGTCTCCGGAGGATTTGAAAGAAATCAAGAAAAATGATGCTGAATTTGCGGCGAGACCGGAATTCGAAGCTATAAAGTGGGCAGCTGCAAAGAATGCAACGATTTATCGCACATGTTATACGGATATTCTTCGTGTTGCATTTACATATAAATTCAAGCGAGGAAAGCTAGCAGATTTGGTTAGCTTGCTTTCAGGTCGAGATTTTGAAACGCGTGAATTTAAGATCGAAATAGAAGAAAGGTCGTTCAATCAATTACATGAGGCAGTTCTGCAAGCGGTGAATCAGACAAATTACGAACGGTATTTGATGATTGTGCGCTCAGCGGGAATTGTGAAAAAATCGCTGATTCGTTCACAAAATGTTTTGAACTTTGGCTATGCGCTTTTTCTTGCACTTCGTGAACGAAAAGTGGATAGTAATCAAATTGAAAAGATTGTACGCAAGTGGTTGGCTTTGTCTATTTTGACGGGAAGATATTCTTCTGGCTCGCCAGAGTCTGCATTTGATTACGACATTAAGAGATTCTTTGCTTATGATGATCCGACGCAGTACCTGAATATCACAGAGGCGGGCGAATTATCTGAGGCGTACTGGAAGGTAAATCTTGTTCAACGGCTGAACACATCGGTTGCGAGCAGTCCATATTTTAATATGTTCCTTGTGGCACAGGTCAAGGCACACGATAAAGGCTTTTTGTCGATGGAAATTGATATTGAGTCCATGTTGGAAAACAGAGGCGATATTCACCATTTGTTCCCGAAAAATTACTTGATAAAAAATGGAATTGTGCAAGCACAATACAATCAAATTGCGAATTATGCTTTTATTCAACAGGAAATCAACATTAAAATTAAAGATAGTTCGCCAGCCCACTATATGACTGAAGTGATAGGGCAATGCAATACGAAAAAGCCTGTTTATGGTGGAATCATAGAACAAGATAGGCTGGCTGAAAATCTTAAGCAGAATTGTATTCCAGACGGATTTGAAAGCATGGAGATTGGCGACTATCAGGATTTTCTACAAAGGCGTCGGGAACTGATGGCCGAGAAAATACATCAATACTATGATTCTCTCTGATTTCAAAGGCGAAACTTGATATAAAGGGATGCACTTCGCAACGCAGTTTCTCTGGGCGGCGACAGCGACACCCTTGCCTGCTTCACCGGCGGCATTGCCGAAGCTTTTTACGGGATGCCGCAGGAACTGCGGGACGAGACTTTGAAACGTCTGCCGGAGGATATCCGGGAAGGATATGAGCTGTTTCGGTGGAACATCGGCCAGAGATAAGACATTCGGAGAACCAAGGAGCAGATACAACACACTCGTGATGTGAAGTATCTGCTCCTTGGTTTTTAATAAGACTCGATGAAGGGCGTCTTGCATCGGCCTGAAAAATCCGATATACTGAACCCAGAGAGTATATCGGATTTTTTGGGAAAAGGAGAGAACGGTATGGAACATCTTTATGAAAAGGCACTGGAAAGTGCGGAATATATCAAGACGCACACGAAAAAGCGCCCGAAGATCGCGGTGGTGCTGGGCTCCGGCCTTGGCAAGCTGACCGCGGACTTTACGGACACGGAAGAACTGTCCTACAAGGATATCCCCAACTTCCCGGTATCCACGGTGGCAGGACACAAAGGCGCATTGTTGGCTGGCAAACTGGGGGACACGGAAGTCTACGCCATGGAAGGCCGCTTCCATTTCTATGAGGGCTACTCCATGAAGGAAGTCTGCTACCCGTTCTATGTGTTCAAGCTGTTGGACGTGGAAAAGGTGGTGTTGACCAACGCCTGCGGCGGCATCAACCGGGAGTTTGCGCCGGGCACCCTGATGCTCATTACCGACTTCATCAACATGATGGGCACGAACCCCCTCATTGGCCCCAACGATGAGCGCTTCGGCCCCCGCTTCCCGGATATGACCGAACCTTACAGTCTGGAACTGCGGAACCTTGCCAAGCAGACCGCCGATGAACTGGGCATTGCCTACAAGGAGGGCGTTTACATGGGCTTTATGGGCCCTTGCTATGAAACGGCGGCTGAAATTCGCGCCTTTGCGGGGATGGGAGCCGATGCCGTGGGCATGAGCACCGTGCCGGAAACCATGGTCTGCAACTACATGGGCATGAAGGTACTGGCCGTCAGCTGCATCACTAACATGGCCACCGGCATCCAGACGGTCAAGCATAGCCACGCCCGCGTGCTGGAAATCGCAAATCAGGCCGGGGAGACCCTGTGCCGCTGGCTGGGTGCGGTGATCCAGAAGATGGAAGGATAGGGTAATTCGGATGAGAGAAAACATCGTTTTTGATTATTTGCTGGCAAATGCCTGGGGGCTGCCGCTTTGCCGTGTGTCCGTGTCAGAAGATGGCTTCGTTCAATGTCAGGAGAACAGAGAAAATACACAAGGACTGCAACTGGAAAAGGCAGAAGTAGATAAAATCAAATCAATCGTTTCAGAACATGCGCATATACTGGATTATGACAGTAAAGAACTTGAGTCGCCAGATGTGTTTGATGGAGTTATGAATTTTTTTGATTTTGAGGCATCTGATGGACGAAAAGTGAACTTGATGGCTTTTAATATTGGCGAAGTGAAAACCCCTGGCATGAGCTTTTCAAAAGGTCTCCTGGAGAAAGGAGAACCGGACGAAATCGTCGTTCCGGTAAAAGCAATGGAGGTAGTAAAGACATTCGAGGAAATCGCTGCTACTCTGGTGGCGAATGGAGTGGATGCCAAATGCTTAAGGCTGACATATGCCTGAAAAACGCCTAAGATTACATGAAAGATTATCAGAAAATTATCTTTCTGTGAATTTTAGCACTCTTCTATTGACACTGCTAATGAACGGTGCTATAACAGTGGCGTGCTCAGGAGGAAGGGCAAAAGGAGAACCGCAAGGCTCCCCGGAAAGCCCTTCCGAGTGGACGCTTCAGATTTTTTGCCCCG
>OGRN01002826.1_pt1 | contig 12959 bp, 11 predicted proteins | sample 1553401 | NCBI WGS metagenome assembly OGRN01 (sample SAMEA2580096, study PRJEB22360) | human gut metagenome | biome: human gut; feature: human-associated habitat; material: faeces | place: Denmark | collected 2008/2010 | reverse complement strand
TTTAAAAGACAAAGCATGTATTTATCTATCTTATATGACAGGAATTTTACCAATTAAAAAATATGGAACTCATTCAGCACTGAATATGTTTGATGAATTTTCCATGATCAATCCGGGACCATTAGCATGTTATGTTGGATTTACAGAGAAAGAAGTCGAAAAACTCTGCAAACAGTATGGAATGGACATGGAAGAAGTCAAGAACTGGTATGATGGCTATTCGTTTGATGGAGTGCCTTCCGTGTATAGTCCAAGATCAGTTGTAAACAGTATGAGATTTCAGAAGATATCAAATTATTGGAATCAGACAGAGACTTTTGAGGCGTTGCAAGTTTATATCGATATGAATTTTGAACATTTAAAAGATGATGTTTTAAGTATGATCGCTGGGGAAAGTGTAGCAGTTAACACTGAAAGTTTTACAAATGATATGGAAACATTCCGCACAGAAGATGATGTGTTGACACTGCTGATCCATCTGGGATATCTTGCATATGATGATAAAACAAAAACAGTTAAGATACCAAACAGCGAGATTCGGGCAGAATATGTAAATACAGTTTCAGTATCAGACTGGGGATCTGTATCAAAAGCACTAAAAGATTCTGCAGATACATTAAATGCAATCTGGCAAGGCAGAGAAGAACAGGTAGCGAAAGTGATTGAACAGGCACATTTTGAGACATCACATATCCAGTATAATGATGAAAATGCATTGAGTTATACAATCTCATTAGCATTATATGCAGCAAGGAATTTCTATACGATTCATAGAGAACTGGCAGGTGGAAAAGGATTTGCTGATTTGGTATTTATTCCGAAGAAACAATTTGCAGAAAAACCAGCATTGGTTGTTGAATTGAAATGGGATAAGGGTGCAGAAGGTGCGATCAAGCAGATCAAAGATAAAAAGTATTTTGAGAGTTTGGAAGAATATAAAAATAATATGTTATTGGTTGGTATTAATTATGATAGGGAAACAAAAACACATGAGTGTAAAATAGAGAAATTAAAATAAAAAGGAATCAAACATGAAGAAAAAATGGTGGCACAATAAAATCGCATATCAGATCTATCCCAAAAGCTTTTTAGACACCAATGGAGATGGAATCGGTGATATTGAAGGAATTATCAACAAACTAGACTATCTAAAAGACCTTGGAATCGATATTTTGTGGATATCTCCGATGTATCAGTCTCCAATGGTGGATAACGGTTACGATATCTCTGATTATTATGCGATCGATCCGATGTTTGGAACGATGGAAGATATGAAACGTTTGATTGATGAGGCAAAGAAAAGAGACATGTATCTTTTGATGGATCTGGTTGTAAACCATTGTTCCAGCCAACATGAATGGTTTCAAAAAGCAATGGCAGATCCAGATGGAGAATATGGAACCTATTTTTATATCAAAGAGGGGAAAAATGGACAGCCACCAACAAATTGGAGATCGTATTTTGGCGGCAGTGTATGGGAGAAAGTCCCAGGATATGAGAATAAGTTTTATCTGCATTCCTTTGCAAAGGAACAGCCAGACCTAAATTGGGAAAAAGAAGTTGTCAGAGAGAAGATTTATGAGATGATCTGTTGGTGGATGGATCAGGGACTTGCAGGTTTTAGGATTGATGCGATCATGAATATCAAGAAAGACCTGACATGGAGTGACTTAGAACCAGATGGTCCGGACGGACTCGCAGATGTATATAAAGTAGCTGGAAAAGTTAAAGGAATCGGAGATTTTCTTCTGGAAATGAAACATCGTTGTTTTGAACCATACGATGCATTAACTGTTGGAGAAGCAATGTTTGTCAAAGAAGAAATTCTTCCACAATTTATCGGAGATCAAGGATATTTTTCCACAATTTTTGCATTTGAGCCATGTCATGCATATCGAAAAGGGAAAAACTATATGGATTATGACTGGCCGCAGCCATTTGATGACTGGAAAAAAGAAACATTTCATAACCAAAAGATCATCGAAAAGGCAGGATTTGAAGCGAACATTATCGAAAATCATGACCAGCCAAGAGGAGCGAGCCTGTTCATTCCAGAAGAAGATTATGGATTTTATAGCCTGTCAGCACTTGCAATGATCATGCTTTGTCAGAGGGGATTACCATTTCTATATCAAGGACAGGAAATTGGAATGAGTAACCGCAGATGGGAATATGCAGAGTTTAATGATCTGGAAACGATTAACCAGTATCATATTGCACGGGAAGCTGGAATGTCAGAAGAACAGGCATTGAAAATAGCAAGTCATCATAGCAGAGATAATGCGAGAACGCCAATGCAGTGGAATCACGATGAAAATGCAGGATTTTCAACAGAGAAACCTTGGATGCCAGTGAATGAAAATTATAAGATCGTTAATGTCAAAGATGAAGAAAAAGAATATGGATCTATTTTAAATTTCTATAAAAGACTCATCGCATTTCGAAAATCAGGAGAATATAATGAGATATTGACATATGGTGATTTTAAGCCAATGTATGAGGAAGAATACCATATTTTTGCATATAGCAGATCGTATGGAGATCAGAAGCTTGTGTTGATCTGTAATTTTAGCTCTGAGGAAAAAAGCGTAGAATTGCTAGAAGATTATGAAAGTGTTGTATTTGTAAATTATGAACAGACAACAGTGATTGGAAACCGATTGCAAATGAAGCCTTATGAATGTGTGGTTTATGAAAAAAGATGAAAATAAAAATTCCTGAGAGCAATAAAAATAAAGTTGTTCTCAGGAATTTTTGCTTCCCTAGATTGTGGAAGTGGAAATCACCTTTCTGTTATAAACAAGATGTAGATACATTGCATCCTGTGCTCTCAAAGGGTCATGCGCGGCAATCGCCTGTGCAATTTCTCTATGAGATTCAATTGTCTCATTGTGCAGACGGTTACCTGTTGTTTCTACATTTAGAAGTACTCTCTGGGATTGGGAGGAAGCAAGAGATTTCTGTACGATGTGTCTTCCATATATTGATGTTTTATTTGGAATTGAACCATATCATTTATGGAAAGATGAACAGGATCATCAGACAGGAGATGTAAAAGACGGAGTTCCATTTCAACCAGATTTCAAACAGCAGGATGAGGTGTTTCATGGATTTGTAAAACGTTATCCAAATATTAAATGTATTGCAAGACATGTCAGATATGCACATAGCTGCAGTGAAAATAGTCTGATGGCATACCTTTGGTATGATGGAAAAACGTATGAAAGCCAGAAGTTAAGATTTCATATCTTAGACCGCGTTGGTGGAGGAGATGCTTTTGTCAGTGGAATCATTTATGCATTGATGAATGAGTATAAGCCACAGGATATCGCGGATTTTGGTGTCGCAGCAAGTGCGGTAAAACATACCATTCATGGAGATGGAAATATCACAGACGATGTTTCTCTGATCGAACATATTATGCAAATGAATTTTGATATTAAAAGATAAGAAAGGAAATCAGGAATGAGTTATATTGCAGAGAAATTTAAAGAATTAGGTGTTGTAGTATTAGAAAATACTAAAGATGCACTTCCTCTTGCAAAAGCATTGATGGAAGCTGGATGGTTAAAGGAGATCTTGTGAAAGCAGGAGATTTTGATAAGATTCAAGAGTTAACAAAAGAAGCAAAAGAATTAGCAAAAAGCATTCGATAAAACATTGTAATGCACTCCATATATCGTATAGAAGAAAAGGAGCTGGTATCAAAAAACGATACCAGCTCCTTTTTTCTTTATACAATCTTAATACAAGAGAACATATCCTTACACTATCTTTTTATCATAAAAGATATAATGATGATAAGATCAAAAAGTCATAAAATAATTTGAAAAAGAGGTAAGATCATATATGCAATGGAAGATTCATAAAAAAAGACATTTAACATCATTTCAGGTGATCATATTAGGGTTCGCAGGAGTGATCCTTTTTGGAGCATTGATCCTGATGCTGCCAATTTCATCAGCTCAAGCAATCATAACACCATTTCACAAAGCATTATTTACGTCAACTTCTGCAGTATGTGTGACAGGGCTTGCAGTTCTGGATACTGGAAGTTACTGGTCCGTTTTTGGACAGACAGTGATCATGTTCCTGATACAGATCGGAGGTCTGGGAGTTATAACAACAGCAACATCCGTATTTATATTATCAGGAAGAAAAATATCGATTATGCAGCGAAGCACGATGCAAAATGCGATCTCTGCACCGAAAGTAGGAGGGATCGTTCGATTGATGAGTTTTATTTTAAAAGGAACTTTATTGATCGAATTGATCGGTGCGTTATTCATGATGCCTGTTTTCTGTCATGATTTTGGATTACGGGGAATCTGGATGTCGATCTTTCATTCTGTATCAGCCTTTTGTAATGCAGGATTTGATCTTCTTGGAACAAAATGGCATCCATTTGTATCATTGACATCATATGCGGTAAATCCAGTGATCAACATTGTGATCATGTTACTGATCATCATTGGTGGAATTGGATTTTTTACATGGGAAGACATTTATCTCCATAAATTTCATTTTAAGCATTACCATATGCAGAGTAAGGTTATTCTAACTACAACATTATGTCTGATCCTGTTACCAGCTGTTTTCTTTTTCTTTCAGGATTATGGAAATCTATCAGGGATTCACCGGTTGCTTGCATCATTGTTTCAAGCTGTGACACCGAGAACTGCAGGATTTAATACGACAGATCTTTCGATGCTGACAGGAGCATCAAAGGCAATGATGATTTTATTGATGTTGATCGGAGGTTCACCAAGTTCTACAGCAGGAGGTATGAAAACAACAACATTTGCTCTGTTACTTTTAAATGTACTGGCGACCTTTCAAAGTTGTGATGATGTGACAGCATTTGGAAGAAGAATCGATGCTAGTGTGATAAAAAATGCAACAACGATCGCAATGATGTATTTTATCTTGTTTTTTGCAGGCGGAATGACGATCAGTGTGTATGAGGGACTGCCGCTTTCAAGCTGTCTGTTTGAAGCAGCATCTGCAGTTGGAACCGTAGGTTTGACATTAGGAATCACACCAAAACTTCATATTCTGTCACAGATCATTTTGATCATACTGATGTATTTGGGACGTGTTGGCGGTTTGACGCTGATCTATGCAGTATTTTCAGATAAAAATAAACGAAAAGCAAAACTACCACTTGATAAGATCATAGTGGGATAAAAGAAAGAGGGAATTGATGATGAAGAATATTTTATTGATCGGACTTGGACGTTTTGGGAAACATATAGCGATACAATCAAGTCAGCTTGGGCATGAGATCATGGCAGTTGATCTGGATGAGGAAAGAGTGAATGAAGCACTTCCATATGTTACAAATGCACAGATCGGGGATAGTACGAATGAGGAATTTTTAAAATCTCTGGGGATTGCAAATTATGATATCTGTTTTGTTACGATCGGTGGGAATTTCCAAAATTCGTTGGAAACCACCTGTCTGTTAAAAGAACTTGGAGGCAAAATGGTTATTTCCAGAGCTGAACGAGATGTACAGGAAAAATTCCTCTTACGAAATGGAGCCGATAAGGTAGTCTATCCAGAAAAAATGGTGGCAAAATGGGCAACGATCCGTTATACCGATGATCATATTCTTGATTATATGGAAGTCGATGCCTCACATGCGATCTTTGAGGTAGAGGTTCCGAAGGAATGGATCGGAAAGACAGTGGGAAAACTTGATATTAGAAAAAAATATGATATTAACATTATGGCAGTAAAAGATGATGGAAAAGTAAGTATGGCGATATCTGCGGATACCTGTTTTAAGGAAGATGTTACATTATTGGTATTAGGAGAATATAAAGCGATCAAAAAGTGTTTTTGTATCTGATGTCATGAAAAAGAGGTGAGAGCTTATGTCAGATTTCATTTTAGCATTGGCGGTAATACTGATGTTTGCATTTGTGTTATTCTTTTTGAAAAAAGTAAATTATTTTCTTGGAGAAAATCGGAAAGTAATTGACAGGGAGCAAGATGATGACGATGATTGATGTGTTTATGGATTATTATTGACGATCATGATATAATGCATCCGATAAGGAAAGGGGGCCAAGATGAGCACAGGAGAATTTGTAGAGCTGAACAAAGAAAACGAACACATTCTTGTTTGCCTTTCTTCTTCACCATCGAATGAAAAGATCATACGTACAGCAGCAAAAATGGCAAGAGATATGCAGGCACGTTTTACGGCATTGTATGTACAGACAGGAAAAAGAGAAAGAGAATCGGACAAAAGAAGACTGGAAGCTCATGTACAATTTGCAAAGGAATCTGGTGCGGAAATCGTAATGACACATGGGGAAAATGTTCCGGTACAGATCGCGGAATATGCACATTTATCAAATGTCACAAAAATCGTGATTGGACAAAGCAGTGCAAAGAGAAATCACTTTTTTAGCAAACAGACATTAACAGAGAAGTTGATCGAGGCTGTTCCTGATATTGATATCCACATTATTCCAGATGCGATGAACTTAGACAATTATCGAAAACCGCATGGAGCGGTTTATGTAGGAAAGCCTACGATGAAAGACAGTTTATTGACATTATTTATATTTGCAGTTTGTACGTTGATCGGTCTATTCATCCAGAAACTTCAATTTACAGATACAAACATCGTTACAATTTATATTTTGGGTGTTTTATTAACGTCAATCCTTACAGATGGATATTTATACAGCATTGGAGGTTCTGTCTTAAGTGTATTTTTGTTCTGCTTTTTCCTTACGGAACCAAGAATGTCATTTCAGACGTATGCAGTTGGATATCCGGTAACTTTTGTGATCATGTTAATATCTTCTGTCATTACTGGAACACTTGCAGCAAAATTAAAAACACATGCAAGGCTTTCAGCACAATCTGCATTTCGTACACAGATTTTATTTGACACAGACCGGTTACTTCAAAAAGCAAAAAACGATACGGATATTTTAAGTATTACATGTACACAGCTTATCAAATTATTAGACCGCAGTATTGTAGCATATGTTGTGGAAGGCGATGAATTGTCAGCACCACATATATTTTCGAATAAAAAGAAAGAACAGACAGAAGATTTATTGACAAGCAGGGAGCAGGAGATCGCAAAATGGGTGTATGAAAACAAGCAGCGTGCTGGAGCAACGACCGAACGTTTTAAAGATGCACAGTGTCTATACCTTGCCATTTGTATTGAGGATAATGTGTATGGTGTGATCGCAATACCAGTTGACGAATATACATTCGATTCCTTCGAATATAGTATCTTACTTTCTGTGATCAATGAATGTGCACTTGCCATGGAAAATAAAAAGAATATCATGGAGAAAGAAAAAATTTCCGTTCTTGCCAAAAATGAACAGTTAAGAGCAGATCTGCTTCGTGCGATCTCACATGATCTAAGGACACCACTTTGTTCCATTTCTGGGAATGCAGACATGCTGTTAAATAGTGGAGAACGTCTTGATGATATAACAAAACATCAGATTTATACAGATATTTATGATGATTCAGAATGGTTGATCAATATCGTTGAAAATTTATTATCGATCACAAGATTAAATGATGGAAGATTAAAACTGAAATTTACAGATCAATTATTAGATGAGGTGATCGCGGAATCATTACGGCATATCAGCAGGAAACATGAAGAGTATCAGATCGTTACAGAATGCGATGAATTGATACTTGCACGTATGGATGTGCGGCTGATCCTGCAAGTGTTGATCAATCTGGTCGATAATGCAATTAAATATACACCGAAAGGATCTACAATCCGCATTTGTGCCATGAATGAAAATGGAAAAGCAAAGATTCAAGTAGAAGATAACGGCCCTGGAATTTGTGATGAAATGAAGCCGCATATATTTGAAATGTTTTATACAGGGAAAAATACGATCGCAGACAGCCATCGAAGTCTTGGTTTAGGTTTGGCACTTTGCCGTTCGATCATAGAGGTGCATAACGGGAAACTGGTGTTGGAGGACAATATACCACATGGTTGTATTTTTTCTTTCACACTGCCATTAAGTGAGGTTACATTAAATGAATAAAGCATTAATTTTAGTCGTGGAGGATGACCGGCCGATCCGTAATCTGATCGTGACAACATTAAAAACACATGATTATAAATATATTACAGCAGAGAATGGAAGTTCAGCTATTTTAGAGGCATCTTCTCATAAACCAGAGATCATTTTATTAGATCTTGGATTGCCTGATATGGAAGGTGTGGATGTGATCAAAAAAGTAAGAACATGGTCTAACGTACCAATTATCGTTATCAGTGCAAGAAGTGAAGATGTAGATAAAATAGAAGCACTGGATGCAGGAGCAGATGATTATATCACAAAACCATTTTCAGTTGATGAACTGCTTGCAAGGATCAGGGTTACACAGCGCCGATTAGCATTGATCCAGTCAGGCGAGGAACAAGAACAAGCAGTCTTTGTAAATGGAGAGTTAAAGATCGACTATACAGCAGGATCTACATATTTAAAAGATAAAGAACTGCATTTAACACCAATCGAATATAAATTATTATGTTTGCTGTCTCATAATGTTGGAAAAGTATTGACTCACACTTATATCACGCAACAGATCTGGGGCAGTTCACTGGAAAATGATGTTGCATCACTTAGAGTGTTTATGGCAACATTACGGAAGAAATTACAGCCAGATAAAGATGGCATGCAGTATATACAGACACATATAGGTATTGGATATCGGATGCTTAAGATATAGTAAATAAAGAGTGTCTGCATCATTAAGTGATGCAGACACTCTTTTAGATTCCAATATATGAAAACGCCCAAAAGAGGCAAAAAAGAGATTGATTTATTACCTACTATTTAAAAATGTGTTCTGAAGGAATTTTTACGCACAACCTCCGCATGCAGCACATGCAGAAGGAGTTGCAGCGCAGCCTCCCTGGGCGGTTTCTCTTAGTTCAGCTGGCAGTCGTTTACCAACGATATACATTGCGTTTAACATTTCGTCAAACGGGATGAGCTGATGGATTCCAGATAAAGAAATCTCAGCTGCGATGATCGCATTTGCAACACCTGCGGCATTACGGTTCTGGCATGGATATTCCACCAACCCGCCAACGGGGTCACAAACAAGACCTAACATATTCATTAAAACGGTAGAGGCAGCTCCAAGACATTGTTCTGGATCACCGCCAAGCAGTTCGACAGTGGCAGAAGCAGCCATCGCAGAAGCAACACCGACTTCCGCCTGACATCCGCCGACAGCACCTGCAACCGTTGCATTTCTCATAGCAAGATATCCGATCGCACTGGCATTAAACAGTGCCTGAATGATCTGTTCATCATCTAATTTATGAACTTCCTGAAGCCCAAGTAAAAGTCCAGGAACGATTCCGGCAGACCCTGCGGTTGGGGATGCTACGATCAACCCCATGGATGCATTCGTCTCAAGAGTCGCCATCGCATAGATCATACTTTTTTCTAACAGATCACCACAGATTCCAATTCCAGAATGATACCGGGAAGCAATCTTCTTTGCCTCGCCACCGATCAGTCCACCCATGGAACGAACTGGTTCTTTGATCGGAGTAAAAGCAGCATTTTTCATGATCTCAAGAACTCTTGCCATTGCATCATGAACCGTATCAGCTTCTTTTTCCCCTTCTACGATCTCACGCTGTCTCATCACTTCGGAGATTGGAAGATCATGTTTTTTACATAAATCAAGCAATTCATTTGCGTTTTTAAAATCCATAATATTTCAGTCTCCTTTCTACAGCTGAATGATCATAACATCTGAGACATTTGGGCTTTTCCTAATCTCCTCTGCGATGTTTTCAGGAAGAAGCCCATCGGATTCAACGATAGAATAAGCTGTATTTCCTTTAGATTCTCTGAAAAGACGCATAAAAGCGATATTAACATCCTGATCACTCAGACATTTTGTGATATAAGTAACAACGCCAGGTTTATCTTTCTGGATCACGATCAAGGTACTGTATTCCCCGGTAAAATCAACTTCTACATCATTGATACGGCAAATTCTGGCTTTTCCACCGCCTAAAGATTCCCCACGGATCAAGATGTGATCTCCGTTTTCATTTGTCATTAAGATATCCACTGTATTTGGATGGACATCAGTTTCTATTTCATTTGGTACAAAAGAGAAATCAAGTCCAATGTCTTTTGCAATCTCGAAAGAATCACGGATTCTCATATCATCGGTTCCAAATCCCATGATTCCACCTAATAAGGCACGATCCGTTCCGTGTCCATGATAGGTTTTTGCAAAAGATCCATAGAGTGTAAATTGAACTTTTTTCAGTGTACCATTTAACATTTTTCTTGCGAGAAATGCGATCCTTGCAGCTCCAGCTGTGTGGGAGCTTGAGGGACCGATCATATTTGGCCCCATAACATCAAATGCACTGATAAAAGACATAAATTAAGCCTCCACTGTATCTTCTTTTAAGATAAATTTCTTGTAAATAGAATCTACGACGATTCCGATCGCATTATCTCCGGAAATGTTACATGCAGTTCCGAAGGAATCCTGTGTGATATAAAGTGCGACCATTAAAGCACAGATTGGTCCGTTTGTATCTCCTGCTGTTGTACCAAATACCATGTAAAGGAAAGGCAATGCAGTCATGATAGATCCACCTGGAGCTCCAGGAGAAGCGACCATTGCAACACCAAGTGTCATAATAAATGGAATAACAGTTGCAAGGCTGATCGGTAACTGATTCATCAAACATACAGCAGTTGCACATGCTGTGATCGTGATCATAGAACCTGCCATGTGGATATTGGCACAAAGAGGCACTACAAAGTTACGGATCTGAGCACTGACACCGTCATTCTTTGCACATTCCAGATTGACAGGAATTGTAGCAGCAGAAGACTGAGTTCCTAAAGCTGTAGTATAACCAGGAACCTGATTTTTAATAAGAGAGAGTGGATTCTTTTTGCTGACAGAACCTGCAATTATAAACTGGATCGTGATACATACAAAGTGCATGATGATCACTACAAGGAATACTTTCCATAAGATTCCAAGGATTGCAAATGTTTTCCCTGATTTCGTCATATCAGTAAATGTACCACAGATATACAATGGCAATAAAGGAATGATCGTTTTGTGAAGGACTTTATCGATGATCGTTGAGAAATCGCTCATTCCGTTGTAAAGGCTGTTTCCAATCTCTTTACCTTTCATTGTGGATAAGCATAATCCTAAAATGAAAGCAAGAACAACAGCAGATAATGTATCAAACAGCGGTGTGATCGTCAGTGAAAAATAAGGTTTCAGTGACGCATCAGCAGTCGCAGCAATCTGATCTAATGCCCCAGAAGTCATAAAGTGTGGGAACAGATTGGATGATACAAGGTAAGAAGCTGTACCAGCAAGTAAAGTTGAACCATAAGCAAGAGCAACGGTAATTAAAAGCAGCTGTCCAGCACCCTGTGACAGATCAGCGATTCCCATGGTTACATAAGCAAGGATCATCAGTGGAATGATGAATTTTAAGTAGGTACTGAAGAATCCAGACAGTGTTACAACAAAGCGGCAGAATCCAGTTGGAAGGAACTGTCCAAACAGGATACCAATAATGATGGCAATAATGAGTTTTGGTACCAGACCAAGTTTAAATTTTTTCTTTTCCATTTTTAATTACTCCTCTAAAAGCATAATCACATATCATCGTAGTTTGTTTAATGTGCACAAAAAATGTTTGACGTCTTTATGTTTGTATTGTATCATCCACATATAGATGAATCAAATTCATAGATTTAATAATAACATTGAAAATTATTCATAATAGTACAAAGGAGAAAAAATGGAATTCCGTCAGATACAGACATTTATGCAGATAGCACAAGTGAAGAATTTCTCAAAAACCGCAGAATTACTAGGTTATTCGCAATCTGCCGTGACAGTACAGATCCGTCAGTTAGAAACAGAATTGGGAGTGCGGTTATTTGACCGTACAGGAAAAAAAGTGATACTCACACCGAAAGGAAAAGAATTTTTAATACATGCAAATAAGATCATTGATGAAATGCACAAGGCAAAAGATGTAATGAATGATACTGCAGAGTTAAAAAATCCGTTACATATCGGAACGATTGAATCCCTTTGTACGGTAAAATTGCCAGAGATTGTAGAAAAATTTCGCAATGAACATCCACAAGTAAGGATCCAAATAACGATTGATTCACCAGAAAAGTTGATTCAGATGATGGAGCATAATGAACTCGATGTCATTTATATTCTGGACACACCAAGATGGGATAAAAACTGGGTAAAAGTCGTAGAGGAAGCCGAGCCTGTGATCTTTGTATCTGCACCAAATTATAAATTCGCAGGGGAAAAGGATATCAAAGTAGAAGAAATATTGAATGCACCATTATATCTGACCGAACGAAATGCCAATTACAGACAGGCATTAGAACAGGAATTATCCTTGCGAAAACAGACGTTATCACCGGTTCTTGAATGCAGTGATACCGCATTTATCAAGAAAATGCTAAAGACAGGAAAAGGACTTTCCTATCTGCCATTATTTGTCGTAGAAAAAGATATCAAAGAAGGGAAAATTGCCAAATTAGATGTCAAAGATATTGATATTACGATGTATCGTCAGGTGTTTTATCATGCGAATAAATATATGACGAAAGAGATGGAGAAATTTGTGGAGTATTGTAAATTCTGATTTGTAGATAGTGTTGCATGTATGAGTCAGAAAGAAGATTTCTTCTTATCTTCTTTCTGACTCATACAACGGAACGCTATTCAAACCACTACACAGTGTGTATGTTAAACGGTATTGGTTGATAAGTTTTGGATTCGTTAACAGAAGTTAAAAGAGATCAAATAACACCGATTGAACTAAATCGCTGTGCGATGGCCTGCCAAGAATGAAGCGGGATACCAGATTTCCTCAGCTTCTTTCGATGAAATTG
>OGRN01002816.1_pt1 | contig 12996 bp, 10 predicted proteins | sample 1553401 | NCBI WGS metagenome assembly OGRN01 (sample SAMEA2580096, study PRJEB22360) | human gut metagenome | biome: human gut; feature: human-associated habitat; material: faeces | place: Denmark | collected 2008/2010 | reverse complement strand
TGAAATCTGTGTATCCGTCCATATCCTCGTATACACTGAGATATCCGCTGTTCAGCAGCATGGCATTTACTTCACCGTTCAGGATTCCGTCAGCAAGCTCTGTCAGACCTGCGTATTCCTTAGTCTGTACTTCTGTACCAAACTGACTGTTCAGATGTGCTACAGCGCCATCTGTATTCTCACGGTCAAGTGAGGAAAGAATACCATAAGTATATCCGGCAGTTGCCTCTACAGAATCAGCGGCGTCATCGTTCTTTACATAAACAGCCATCTGTGTGACCTCAGTGGTCTCACCGGAAATATTGCTGATGGCGGATCTTGTCTTATTAATATAGAAACCGCCGAATGCCAGAATGGCAATCATGATCACTGCCAAAACAGTTCCGCCAATAAAGCGGCCTGTGTATCTGGTATGCCATACCAGCAGCCAGATTATCGCTGCGATCACCGCAAGTACAATGCCGATGATCAGCATATAAATGGTGGGAACCATCTTGGTCATTGCCAGAAGTCCCATAAAAACAACAGAAAGCATAATGACGATGATGGTGATCACCGCGCCTGGTATCCAGTCGTTTCTTCTTCTCCTTCTACTCATCTTTTAGCTCCTTTTTTATTTCTTTTGTCATTAAGGGCTGCTGCTTACTTTATAGCCAGCCCCATCAAAAGCATATCTTATATTTTATACGCTGACAACTGGAAAATCAAGTTAAATAGTGTTATAATACGAAAGATTTATAAAATTTTTTTATGAAAACGTTATAACTTCCAGGACGCGGACAGGAATATGACGAAATCAACCGTATCCGGCAGGATAAATGTTCGCCAGATGGTTGCAGACCACAATGGGCGGCATGTTATGCAAATATGTTTTGAATGCAATATTCTGCCAATTTAAGGAGGAATTACAATATGACAAAACAAGAGTTTCAGGAACTGGCACAGAATATTGTTCTTCTGGACGGCGCTACAGGTTCCAACCTGATGGCTGCCGGTATGCCGAAGGGGGTATGCACAGAGGAATGGGTGCTGGCGCATAAGGATGTGATCCAGAATCTTCAGAGAGCTTATATCGAAGCGGGAAGCAATATTATCTACGCTCCTACTTTTGGCGGCAACCGTGTAAGCCTTACCATGCATGGTCTGCAGGACCGTATGGAGGAGATCAACCGCACTCTGGTTTCCTATTCAAGAGAAGTCGCGGATGCGGCAGACCATAAGGTTTACGTTGCTGCGGATATTACCACCAGTGGTAAAATGATGGCTCCTGCCGGGGCGATGACCTATGAGGCAGCTTTCGAAATGTATCAGGAGCAGATTGGAATTCTGAAGGATTCCGGCGTGGATCTGATCGTTGCTGAGACCATGATCAATATTGAAGAGACTCTGGCAGCTGTGGATGCGGCTTCTACAGTTTGCGAGCTGCCGATTATGTGTACCATGACGGTAGATGCAGATGGAAGTATTTTCAGCGGTGGAAATGCTATCGAGGCTGCTGTTTCTCTGGAGGCTGCAGGTGCAGATGCTGTGGGCGTGAACTGCTCTGTTGGTCCCGATCAGCTGGTTTCTGTTATCCGCAATATTCAAGAAAATGTCTCCATCCCGGTCATTGCCAAGCCGAATGCCGGTATGCCGTTCATTGATGATAATGGAAACGCCGTTTATTCCATGAAAGCGCCGGATTTTGCCAGACATGTGAAAGCTCTGATTGATGCAGGTGCCGGTATTGTAGGGGGCTGCTGCGGTACTACACCGGAATATATCAGGGAAGTAGCGAAGATGATCGGACGATAAAATACATAAGCCACTGTAGAACGTCACAACTTAGTTGACGTTCGGTAGTGGCTTTTCTTCTTTATCTCCGAAATTACTCTGATGTTTCTCCGATATTCCCTTCGGAGTATTTTACACTCACTTCACCTTAATCGCTTTCTTCGGGCACATTTCCTGACAGCAGAAGCAGCGAATACACTTCTTATAATCATAAACAGGCGGATTATTTTTGCCATTTCGAAAATCTACTGCTTTTCCAGGCACGGGACAGCTGTTTACACAGATTCCACAACGGATACATTTGTCAGGCTCAATGTATGGTTTCTTCTGGAAAATATTCAGAGCCTTGGCAAGCTTTGTCCAGACATTGTTTCGTACTTTCGTGCGGTCCACATTGAAATTGGGATTGCCGTATTTTTCTATTAATGCTTCCATCGAAATCACATTACAAACCACGTCAATACCAATCTGCTTTTTATCTACAGAAACCTTTGCATTCTGGCGCTGCTTCTCGCGCCCAGTTATTTCACTTCCTTCATCACGCACTGCTGATGCCGAAGGATTCTCCTCAACTACCACAACCTCAATATTTTCTTCCCTGCAATTTCCCAGTCCCATCTTCTCCCCATGGTAATTGGTAGGAACCATCTCCGGTTTCAGATAAACCAGACGGCTGAATACACTGTCCAGTGCAACCGGATCGGTGGACATCAGCAGTACATTCATAGGAACCGGATCTCCCGAACCCGGTCCGTTGCCCTCCATGGCCACGATCCCATCCATCACATACAGCTTCGGTGCCACACATTTATTCAGATCAATAAGCATTCTGGCAAAGCTGTCTGCACTCGGGTACTGCGTGTGCCCCTTCGCTTTATGGAATCCATATATAAACCCATAGCTGTTCTTAACCGCACCGGTGATACGTTCTAATGCATGTGTTTTCATCTTGCTCAGGGAAATCACACAGTCCTGCTCCAACAGTTCTTTTGGCAGGATAAATTCCTTTGCCTGGACTCCCTGCGGATAAGCAGTTTTCACGCCCTCAGAATAATCAACAGCCGGAATATGATATTTCTCCAGATAAGTATCCATTCCTGTTCCGCGGATCACTGCCTGAGTGGTTCCATGACCGCAGGAATCTGCAAGCACAATATTCTCATACCCACTTTCACGCAGGATTCCCGCAAAGGCTCCTACTACAACCGGATGTGTGATCACTGCTTTCTCTACCTCTGCTTTTTTCAGCAGATTCGGCTTCAGCAGGATCTGCGCATCCTTTGGAATCAGAGTCTCCACTCCACCCAGAAAATCCAGCCCCTGTTTCAGCAGCATATAGATTTTTTCTTCATCATATTCCCGGCAGGGAAGTAATACCACTTTACTTTTCACCAAATTCACGCACCTTTATCATCTCCGGACAGATCCACCTGTCTCAGTGCTTTTCTTACCGGCAAAATACATGCCGGCACTACAGAGAGACAGTCCACACCCATCCTCAGAAATTCTTCTGTCAGGGCAGTGTCTGCTGCAAGTTCCCCGCAGATACAGACACGTCTATTTTCTGCATGTCCCGCTTCGATCACCATTTGAATCATACGCAGCACTGCCGGGTGATGGTCATTATATTTCTTGCGCAGAAGCGGATTCTGTCTGTCCATCGCCAGTGTATACTGACTCAGGTCATTGGTTCCAAGACTCAGGAAATCCACTCTTCTGGCAAGCTCCCGGCTGATCATGACTGCTGCCGGAGTCTCGATCATGATTCCTGTCTTAATATGTTTATACGGAATTCCTTTTTCATCCAGCCCGATCTTTACTTCCCGGATAATTTCTTCAATCTCATCCATTTCCTCTTCTGAGCTGATCATCGGATACATCAGCGCCAGGTTTCCATATGCACTCGCCCTGAAAATTGCCCGAAGCTGTGCCTTGAACATTCTTTTTCTGTCAAGGCAGAGACGGATTCCTCTGTTCCCCATGATCGGATTTGTCTCGTCCGGGATATTCAGATATTCTGCCTGCTTGTCTGCTCCGAGATCTGCCGTACGGATCACAGTGAGCTTTTCTCCCATGGTCTCCGCAATCTTTTTGTATGCAAGAAACAGCTCATTTTCACGAGGATAATTTTCTCTTCCAAGATACTGGAATTCACTGCGCAGAAGACCAATCCCGGCAGCTCCGTAATACAGCACACTGTTCAGGTCGTCCATATTTCCGATATTGGCATAGATTTCAATTTTTCTGCCATCTTTTGTGATATCCGGTTCTCTCCTTAATTTCAGAAGCTCTTCTCTTTCTTCTTTATCAGCCTGCCTGCGGATCTCATATTCTTTTTTTACCTCTTCATCCGGATCAATATACAAAGTTCCGGTATATCCGTCCACAATAGCCTGCCGTCCGTCCCACTCCGAATCTGTGTCAATTTCCAGCAGAGCCGGTATATTCATTGTTTTTGCCATAATGGCAGCATGAGACATGTCGGAACCATGATGGGTAACAATAGCCATCAGTTTATCCTTATCCATCTCCATCAGTTCTGTTGGCGTGATACTCTCCGTCACAACGATCACAGGCTCATCCCCAAGATCTATCCTGGGAGAGATACCTCCCAGTTCACCGATCAGGCGGTCGGAAATCTCCCGCATATTATCCAGCCGTTCTTTAATCGCAGGCTCTTCCAGAGTTCTGAAAGTCTTAAGCATCTCATCCCTTGTAGTCATTACCGCATAGGCAGAATTTACTTTTTCACTCTGTATGACACTCTCAATGGCACGTTGAAAGCTTTTTCCCTCCAGCAGATTCTTCTGTCTGAGAAAAATCTCTGCCTGGGTTCCCTGAATTATGCAGTTTTTTTCATATAAATCCTCCAGCTGTTCCATGACTCTGGTGCGCGCCTGCCGGAAAATATTCAGCTCTGTTTTCACATCTGTGATCTCGTACTGGCGCATCTGATATTCGCTTTTATGATAATACAGTATCTTACCGATGGCAATTCCGGAAAAGGCACCGGTTCCCTTGTAAACATCCATATTAACTCCTTAGTTGATTAACCCCTTAGTCGCAGGCAGCCTTAAATTCAGTCCAGTTCTTCTGATACTGTGCGTCTGCGTCCTGGCTTACATTCTGGACGATCTCGCCCTTTGTAACGTCATCCGGAACTACCAGATCCGGATTTACCAGCTCATCTGCTGCTTTATTTGTGCTGTAATAGCCGATATAGTCTGTGCATTTCGCTGCAACCTCCGGCTGCATGATGTAATCCATGAAAGAATATGCCGCATCTTTATCCGGCGCTTCACTTGGAATAAACATACCCATAATACCAAATCCAAGTCCTTCTTCCGGATATACCACCTTCAGATCAGGATTCTCAGCCAGAGCAGCTGTTACCTGAGAGGTATAAAGAAATGCAACACTTGCTTCTCCGTTGAGAAGTGCATTCTGTGTATTGTCATCCTGGATCAGACGTACATTCGGAGCAAGTTCCAGAAGCTTCTCTCCTGTCTTCTTGATCACGTCAACGTCCTCTTCATTCATGCTCTCGCCCATGGAAAGCTGGGTGATACCATTGATCACACGATAGTTTGCAGTCAGTGCAATGCTGTCCTCAAGAGACGGATCCCAGAGGTCTTTATATCCTTTGATATCAATATCCACCTGTTCCGGATCATAAACGATCAGCGGGATGCCTGCTCCGTAAGGAACTGTGTATTCGTCATCCGGATCATAGAACTGTCCCTGATATAATGGGTTGATATTTTTGATATTCTCCAGAGAATCCTTGTCAAGCTTCTCTGCAAGTCCTTCCTGGATCGCAGTTTCCAGAATATAATCATCTGCGATCACGATATCATAGTCGCCGCCCTTTGCCATGGAAAGCTTCTCAAGCATGGTTTCGTCTGTATCGAAGTTTGAATAGACAACCTTAACACCTGTCTCTTTTTCAAAATCGTCCAGAACTTCCTGTGGGAACATTCCTTCCCATGTAAAAAGTACAAGTTCTTTATCATCTCCTGCATCCTTGAATCCGGTGAATGCTGTTCCTGCCATTAATGCACACATCACTACTGCAAGTACTCTTTTTTTCATAAATGATCTCCCTTCTTATGCTCTGCATTGTTGTCTATATCAGTCACTGTCCGCCTTCCACCGTATCGGCAGACAGCGGCTATCCTTTTTTACTTTGCTTTTACTTTTGTCCAGAGTTCCGCAAATTTCTGCTTGATCTTTGGCTGCTGATAAGCAAAGATTTCGTTATTCGGGTTGGTTGTATCCGGAATATAAGAACTGATCCCGGCATAGTCCCCCTCCTTCATGGTTTCAAAAGCACTCTTCACTGTAGAAGTATACCCTACTTCTTCCGTATTGGAAAGAGCAGATTTATCACTGATCATAAAATCAATAAATTCATGGGCAAGCTGTACTTCGCTGCAGTCCTTTGTGATAACCATTGCATCATACCATCTGTTGGTTCCCTGTTCCGGTGTGAAGTAGTCCAGATTCGGGTTTTCACTGATAATGTAAGATGCATCTCCGGAGTACACAACTGCCAGCGCTTTGTTTCCTGAAATCATGTTGTCGATCACATCATCGCCTGCATAGATCGGATCCATAGTGTCACGCTGATCGATCAGCCACTGATAAGCCTCCTCGATCTCAGCCTCATTTGTAGTATTCATGGAATACCCAAGTGCTTTTAATGCTATCATAAAGGAATCTCTCTCAGAATCATACATGTAAATATTTCCTTTATATTTCGGATTACACAGAAGATTCCAGCCATCTTTCAGATCAGCCTCATCTACTACTGTCTTATCATAAAGGATTCCTACTGTTCCCCAGAAATACGGACAGGAATAACGGTTGCCCGGATCATAGCTCTGGTTCATGACATCATTCAGCAGATTTTTCTTATTCGGAATTTCTTTCCAGTCAAGTGCCTGCAGATATTCTTCTTTGATCAGTCTCTCAATCATGTAATCAGACGGGATCAGCACATCATAAGTCTCACCGCTTGAAAGCTTGGTGTACATCATCTCATTTGACTCAAAAGTCTCGTATACGATGGTACAATCATATTCTTTTTCAAAATCCTCCAGCAGGGAAAGATCCATGTACTCTCCTGCATTGTAAACTTTCAGCACATGAGTGGACTGTGCCACGAATCCCCATTTGATCAGCCCTGCCGTAACAGCAACAACCAGAACTGCAGAGACAATTTTTACTGCTTTCCTGTTCAGCTTTCTGGCTTTATTCTTAAACTTCGGAAGCAGATTGGACAAAAGCAGTACCACGATGATGACTACGATCACGATGGTTGACAAAGCATTGATCGTCGGATTGATACGCTTTGTCATATTATATACAACAATAGAGATATTCTTTACACCATTTCCTGATACGAAATAGGAAATAACGAAATCATCAAATGACATGGTAAATGCAAGCAGCGCGCCTGCGAAAATACCCTCTTTGATCATCGGCACGATAACCTTTGTCAGAGCCTGAAAAGGTGTTGCCCCAAGGTCCATGGCAGCATTTGCCATATTCGGATCCAGAGCCCTTACCTTCGGATAAACGCTGGTAATTACATACGGGGTACAGAACGCAATATGTGCCAGCAGCATAGTCAGATACCCTTTTCGAAATCCCAGAGAAGAGAACAACAGCATCAGGCTGATGGCAGTTACGATCTCAGGATTCAGGATAGGGATATTATTAATATTCAAAAGCAGTTCCTTGATTACCTTCTTTGATTTGGATAAACCGATCGCTGTAATGGTTCCAAGTATTGTAGAAACAATGGTCGCAATGATCGCAATGGTAACAGATACATAAACTGCCTTAATTACTTCCCCGTTACCGAGAAGTTCCTGATACCAGCGCAGGGAAAAGCCTGTAAATCTGGTCAGTGACTTGGATGAGTTAAAGGAAAAGATCATCGTCACCAGGATCGGCAGGTAAAAGAAAGCAAGGCAAAGTACTACATATAACATTGAGAAAAATTTATTATTACGTTTCATGCCGTCCTCCCTTATTCATCTTTATCCATCTTCTTCATCAGGCTCATAAAGATCAGAATGAGCACAGCCAGAATCAGAGAAATCGCACTTCCGAAGTTCCAGTCGCCAACAGAGATAAACTGAGACTCGATCAGGTTACCGATCAGCATGTACTGTCCGCCTCCGAGAAGTTTCGGAATAACGAATGTGGAAATAGACAGCAGGAATACCATCATGATTCCATTGAGCACACCGGGGATGGACAATTTCCAGATAACCTTTGTAAAGGTCTGAAATTTATTTGCCCCCAGATCATAGGCAGCCTCGATAAAGGATTTATCCATTTTGCTCAGGGATGTATGGATCGGGATGATCATAAACGGCATAAAGTTACAGACCAGACCAACCACTACGGAAAAGTCTGTATACATCATTGTCACCGGGGAAATCCCCAGTAATCCAAGCAAATGGTTGATGATACCATTGTCTGACAGCAGGTTCATCCATGCATAGGTACGCAGAAGCATATTGATCCATTCCGGAATAGTTACCAGCAGGATCAGAAGACTCTGGGATTTCTCCGGACATTTGGAAATAATATATGCCAGCGGATAGCCAAGTCCCAGACAGATGACCGTCGTCAGAATTCCAAGCTTAAAGGACTTGAAAATAACGCTCATATACGTAGCTTCCAGGAATTTGCGGAAATTCTCCAGGGTGAAGGAGAACGTCAGCACCTCGTTTCCGTCTTCTGTAAATGCATATAATGCGATCAGTATCAGCGGGATGACAATGACCACAAATGCCCACACAAGATATGGTTTGATAAGATTTCTGTACTGTTTCATCAGTAGCTTCCCATCTTACACATAACATGGATGTCTTCAGGCCCGAATTTCAGTCCCACTTCCCTTCCGACTTCCGCATAATCTGTGGTATGAACCATATAAGTACGAAGCTCTGTCTCGATCAGGATTTCATAATGCACACCCTTGAAGGTAATATTGCGCACGATTCCCCTGATCTTTGCCTGACCGGGATCTACGATATCCAGATCCTCAGGTCTTAATACAACTTCAATCTCTTCATTATCTTCAAATCCCTTATCCACACATTCAAACTCAAATCCGTCAAAAGCAACCAGATAATCACGGATCATGGTTCCCTCGATAATATTAGATTCACCGATAAAGCCTGCAACAAAACGGTTTTCCGGCTCATTGTAGATATCTGTAGGCGAACCGATCTGCTGAATCTCACCGTTATTCATAACAACAACCGTATCTGACATGGACAGGGCTTCTTCCTGGTCATGGGTAACATAAATGAAAGTGATGCCGACTTCCTGCTGAATCTTCTTTAATTCTACCTGCATCTGTTTACGGATCTTTGCATCCAGTGCACCCAGGGGCTCATCTAAAAGCAGAACCTTCGGCTCATTTACCAGAGCTCTGGCAATGGCCACTCGCTGCTGCTGTCCACCGGAGAGCAGAGTTACATCTCTTTTCCCAAAGCCTTCCAGACCAACCATCTTCAGCATACGCTCCACCTTCTGGGCGATGACAGTTTTATCGACCTTCTTCAGGTTCAGCCCGAAACCGATGTTCTCCGCCACATTTAAATGAGGAAAAAGAGCATACTTCTGAAACACAGTATTAACCTCTCTCTTGTACGGGGGAAGCTTGGAAATCTCAATCCCGTTAAACAGTACTTCTCCGTCACTTGGTTCTTCAAAGCCTGCAATGATTCGAAGGGTGGTTGTCTTTCCACATCCGCTGGGTCCCAAAAGCGTCAGGAATTCCTTCTCGTAAATATCCAGATTGATGCCGCGCAAAACCTGCTGATCATCAAAATTCTTGGTCAGATTTTTTAACTCAATCAGTTTGTTCATCATCTTTTCCTTCCTCTGAATGTATTTTTCTCTGTTTTTTATAATCCGGCTGTTCCAAAAGCATTGACCGGCTGTTCAGAATATTCGTGAAAGCTATATCATTTATTTTTTCTTCTTTGTTATCAGTGAATAAACAATAAAAATAATCAGTGTAGCTGCCAGCAGAATGGTACACAACGCATTGATCTCCGGCGTCACTCCCGTTTTCAGCTGTGTGTACACCTTGATCGGCAGCGTAGACAAACGCGGTCCGTTTACAAAAATACTTATTACCACATCATCCATAGACATGGCAAACGCAAGCAGCGAACCTGAAATTACCGCCGGCATAATTAAGGGCAGCGTAATATCCCGGAAAGCCCGGAAAGGTCCTGCCCCCAGATCTCTGGCTGCCTCTTCCAGTGCCGGATCCATGCCTGCCAGTCTTGCCTTCACTTCCATCAGAATATAAGGCACACAGAATACCGTATGACCTATTAACAGTGTCAGCATGCCAAAGGGCAGGTTCAGCATATAAAAGAACGCCATCAGCACCATACCAAGGATGATCTCCGGTATCATTAACGGCAATATGGAAATGTATTCCAGCGCCCCTTTTGACTTCCAGTGAATCCTTGATAACCCAACTGCACCCAGAGTACCGATCACTGCACTAACCAGACAGCTTAATACCCCAAGGATCAGACTGTTCACCAGTGCTTCCAGCATTGCTCTGTCATGGAAAAGTTCCTGATACCATTTCAGGGAAAAACCTGTAAATTTCACCGGCAGTTTGGATTCATTAAATGAGAAAACGATCACTACTGCAATAGGGAGATACATCAGGAAGAAAATCAGCCCCATATAAAATCCGGCAAATCTTGAATTCTTTTTCATCCGATTCCCTCCAGTTCTCTGGCATTTGTCACTTTCCTGTAAATCATGATCAGTACAGTTGTAAGTACCATCATCACCACAGCAAGTGCTGCTGCAAATGGCCAGTTACTTCCTCTGGTCATCTGATCCTGTATCAGACTTCCCACAAGTACCACTTTATTTCCGCCCAGGATATCTGCAATGAAAAACAGTCCCATGGATGGCACGAAAGTCAGGATCACACCCGAAAGCAGCCCGGGTAGTGTAAGCTTCAGTATTATGGTAAAAAATGCCTGCATTCTGGATGCCCCAAGATCTCTGGCAGCCTCCACATAAGACCAGTCCAGCTTCTCTGCGCTGGAGTATACAGACATGATCATAAACGGGAGAAGCACATAAATCATACCGATCACAATTGCCGGATAGCTGTACAGGATGGACAGCGGTTTCTCAATGATCCCGAGTTTTATCAATACAAAATTCAAAAGTCCTTTTTTCTGCAGAATAATGATCCAGCCATACAGACGGATCAGGGAATTTACCCAGAACGGCGTAGACAACAGAAGCTGTGCCTTTTTCTTTCTGTGCTCCGGCAGCCTCGCCATGAAATACCCGAACGGATAGCCGATCAAAGCGATCACTATCGTACTGGTAAATGCCAGCTTCAGTGATTCCACAAATGTATTCAGGTATACAGGTTCCAGAATATTTCTGTAATTGTCCAGCGTAAATTTCCAGGTCACCCCAAATCCTCTGGACGGCGTAGCAAAACTCAGCGCCACCATATAGATAAGAGGGCATACCACAAATACAATGGTAAAAATGTACAGTGGAAGTGCCATCCATGCAGAACTGTCAGAACGGTTTCTACGCTTCTTCATGAATGTCCTCCCTGTCTACCAGTACTGCATCTGTCGGCAGAAAACTGCATCTCACTGTCTGGCCTTCTGCTACGGATGCGTCGATTCCGTATCTGCTGGCGATCAACTGTGTACCATCACTCAGCTTCAGAGTTACACGAAGCTGACCTCCTGCAAAGTTCTTCTCTGTAACAGTTGCCTGTAAACCTGATACACTATTCTTATTATGTGCATCCAAACCACCGCCTGACACACTTATATCAACAGTGTCTCTGTGATCTGTACCGGTATCACCGATTACAGCAGTTTCCTGTAACAATATATTTTCGCTTCTCACAGCCAGAGTTACTTTCTCTCCTGCTGCCAGGTATTGTTTTGCCCTTGTATCCCCTGTATCCTGCTGACTTGTTTCAAGCTTTACAATTACCCTGTCATTTCCGATTTTTACGATTGCATTCTCTCCCTGAATACTCTCTGCAACCCCATGCAGGATATTGGCATTTCCTACAAATGTTGCTACATAACTGGTCTTTGGATGATTATAGATCTCATCCGGTGTTCCGATCTGCTCAATACATCCGTCCCTCATCACCGCGATCCTGTCAGACATATTGATAGCTTCTTCCTGATCATGAGTGATATAGATAAATGTAATTCCCAGTTTCTTCTGCAGATGCTTCAGTTCTATCTGCATCGCACGGCGAAGCTGCAGATCCAGTGCTCCCAGCGGCTCATCCAGAAGCAGTACCTTGGGATTATTCACCAGTGCTCTCGCAATGGCAACTCTCTGTTTCTGACCGCCCGAGAGTTCGGAAGGCTTTCTTTTTTCATATCCTTCAAGCTGCACCAGTTCCAGCATCTGAGAAACTTTTTTCCTGATCTCACTCTTAGGAACTTTTTTCAGTTTCAGGCCATAGCCAATATTCTCCGCAACATTCATATGCGGAAAGAGGGCATAATTCTGAAATACCGTATTCACATCCCTCTGGTTCGGCTCCAGACCTGTCACTTCCCTGCCATCCAGCCAGACACTTCCTGCATCGGGCTGTTCCAGACCGGCAATGATTCGCAATGTTGTCGTCTTGCCGCATCCCGAAGATCCCAGCAAAGTAATAAACTCCCCTTTACTGATCTCAAGACTGATATTATCCAGAACTGCTTCGCCTTCTGTAAAACTTTTCTTTATCTCCTTCAGTTCAAGTGAAACCTCTGCCAACTATACTCAGCTCCTTTCATGTAAAAAAGATACCTCTTTATACTAAAAAAGATACGAAACCACGCGTAAAAGCTCTCGCCCCTACATCGGTTTATGCCAATGCTGACGCCTGTTACAGTGCCAGTCTCTGCATGGTTTCGCATCTGTATATGTCCATTTTTCCAATTATAGATATATCCGGTCCGTTTTGTTCCATCCAGTCTGCGTGCACTCCTGACCATGATGTCCACATAAGAAAACCGGAAATCAACCATTCTTCTTGATAGATTCCCGGTCATTATTTATTTGGTATAATCCAAAAGTTATATTAAAGGATAGGCCCGAGATTGTCAAGTAAATTTGTTACTGTTCACTCCGTTCACAGTAACTTAGCCAAAATTCATTCCAGATTGCCTG
>OGRN01002809.1_pt1 | contig 13024 bp, 9 predicted proteins | sample 1553401 | NCBI WGS metagenome assembly OGRN01 (sample SAMEA2580096, study PRJEB22360) | human gut metagenome | biome: human gut; feature: human-associated habitat; material: faeces | place: Denmark | collected 2008/2010 | reverse complement strand
AGATTCATCAGCACGAGGGGGGCACGCGTGACCCGGGGCCCCGCCGTAAAGCGTATTCGTTTCAACGATCACGGCGTCCGGCAGCTCATTTATGAGAGCTTTCACCCATTCGCGCGGCAAAATGTTGGGACCGTGCGGTTCGCCCGTATGAAGCTTCACCGCGATGCGGCCTTTAAACGTGCTCTGCACGGATCGCAGAGCAGCAACTAACCCTTCGGCCGTCAATGATGTCGTTTGATATACAACTGCTTCTCGGCCGGCCGAAGCGATCGATAAAGATTCCGCGCTCACCTGCGAGAGCGCTGCAGCCGCAGCTGTTCCGGCGATTAAACGCCGACGCGAAATACCGCAAAGGCTCATCGCGGCCTCCTTGCAAATCAGAGTTTTTTCTTGTCAGCGAATAATTGAATAAGCATTGCTTAATTAAAATGCCAACTTATTTCAATATTTCGCTGCGCACCATCGGCCGCCTGCAGTGCTGCTGGACTTTAGGAGAGAGGTCCGTTAAAAGAACAGACCGCAGGTGGGTTCGTGCGAATACATTCTCTGTTTCAAGAGCAGTGATGTCCAATGCTTAATAGCAATGCCTTTTTATGCGTTTTTTGGATGGAGACAGCCCCCTGCACTTTGATGCCGGCCGGCCCCTTATCCGCGGCGAATAGGGCTCAGCCGACACATTGATTCAAACATGCAGGACGTATGCCGGATTGGGTGCCTCACCCGAGCTCATCGGAGCGGCGGACAGGCTCAGCAGCATCTGCCAGACTCACCAACGTTACGGTGAAGGCGTTGCCATCGGGACCCGAAGCAAGATTCACCTGCCACCCCATGCGCATACAGATGCGCCAAACGATGGACAGTCCCAGACCAAACCCCGTCTGTTCGATATCCGCACTCGCCTTTCCCCGGACAAAAGGTTCGAAAATCCGCTTCTGCTCCGCTGGAGGAATAGGGTCGCCATGATCGGCAACGACGATGCCCGTACTCGTCTCAGTCACTTTGATCTCCCCTTCATGCGAGTAGGTGAGCGCATTCTTGACGAGGTTCGACACCACAGTGCTCAGAAGAAGCGGCGAAAAGCTCCCCGGACAGCAGTCTTCTTGGCGAAAAACAAGCTGGCGGCCAGCCTTTGCGGCCTCCGGGATCCATAAGCGGCCGACAGCCTGAAGCACGTCGCTCACTCGGTCGCTGCCCGCGTTTTCAGAGAGCCGAGCAAATGCGAGGAACCCTTCTACAAGCTCGTGCATCATTTTGGACGACCGTTCGATCTTGTCCACCTGCCGCTGCTGGGCAGCTGTGAGTTCGGTGAGCTTGAGGAGCTCCACGCTCGTCTCGATCACGGTCAAGGGCGTGCGCAGTTCGTGACTCACGTCGCCTGTGAAAGCTTTTTCTCGCTTCAATGCTTTAAACAGACGATGCATTGAGGCCGAAAGCTCTGCAGCAAGATTCCCCACTTCGTCGCGGGTGATGAGCTCTTTGGGAAGCGGCTTCCAAGTATTTTGTGACGATGCCGCACGAACGGCAGCAGCGAGTTTTTCCACCGGCCGCATAACCTGCACCGCCAGACGTTTGCCGGCCGCAGCCCCGACCAAGAACACCACGAGCAGCACAGCGAGCATCAAGATAAAGAGCTCCTGCTCCTTTTCTTCGAACCCTTCCTGATCACGCACGATCATCAGGCTCCCGCCCTGCCAGGCACGCCGCCAGACAAATACAGCCGGCGCTTCGGTAATTTCAGTAAACCCGAACGGGCAGTCCTGAAACTGGGCCGGCACAGGCTTCAATCCCGGCGCGTCGTCCATGCCCGGCATGCACGGCTACACCGACCTGCAGCGCGCAAATGGCCTGAAGCTCATCGTCGTCGACCCGCGTTACTCCGAGACCGCCGCGCACGCGGATCTCTGGCTGCCGCTGCGTCCGGGTTCCGACACGGCCCTGTCCATGGCCATGATCAACGTCATCATGAACGAGTTCATCTATGACATGGACTTCGTCGACCAGTGGTGCGAGGGCTTTGACGAGCTGCGCGACTACATCGAGCCCTACACGCCGGAGTGGGCTGCGCCCCTCACCTGGCTCGATCCCGAGCTCATCCGTCAGGCTGCCCGCATGTACGCGACCAACCGTCCCGGCAACATCCAGTGGGGTTGCACCTGGGATCAGCTCGGCCGCACGGCAGGTGCCGGCATGCATGCCCGTTCGATCCTGCGTGCCATCTGCGGCAACCTCGATTGCCCCGGTGGCGACGGCATGCCCGGTCCCGCGGCTTACGTCACCGACGAGGAGCTCGAGGCCAACGACCGTCTGCCCGTCGAGATGCGTGCCAAGCAGATCGGCTCCGACAAGTACAAGATGACCTCCTGGCCCGGCTACGAGCGTCTCTCCCAGATCTCCAAGGACAAGTGGGGCAAGGCGTTCACCGCCGAGTGGATGTGCGAGGCTCATGGCCCGTCCGTCTTCAAGGCCATCCTCACGGGCGACCCGTATCAGGTCCGCGCGCTGTTCGTCAGCGGCTCCAATCCGCTTTCTTCCTATGGCGACGCGAAGATGACCTTCGAGGCTTGCAAGCAGGTCGAGTTCCTGGTCGTCCTCGAGTACTTCATGACCCCGACGGCTCTCATGGCCGACTTCGTGCTGCCGGTTGCCGGTGCCATGGAGCGCCCGATGGTTCACACCAACTACGGTGTCACCGACTCCATCGTCTGCTCCGAGCGCGCCATCTGGCCGATGTACGAGCGCAAGACCGACTACAACATCTGGAAGGACCTGGGCCTTGCCTGCGGTCAGACCGAAGAGGACTGGCCCTGGCCGGAGCTCGAGGACGCGTACTTCCACGTTCTCTCGCCGCTCGGTCTTCCCATCACGAGCTATAACGACTTCGTCGAGCGCTTCCGCATGTACTATCCGCCGCTGCAGTACCAGAAGTACCTGCAGAAGGGCCAGTTCTGCACCGCTTCGGGCAAGGTCGAGCTCAAGTGCTCGGTCTTCGAGGAGTTCGGTCTGCCGGCGTTCCCGAAGTACATCGGTCCCGCCGAGAACGAGATCGACGACCCCGAGGTCGCGGCCGAGTATCCCATCGTGCTCACCACGGGCGGCGGCTTCATGCCGTTCCACCACTCGGAGCACTTCAACAACCCGATCATCCGCTACATCAAGCCCGATCCGTACTTCACCATCCATCCCGATCTGGCCGTCACGCTGGGCATTGAGATGGGCGACTGGTGCTGGATCGAGACCCGTCGCGGCCGCATCAAGATGCGCGCCAACGTCGAGCCGGGCATCGATCCGCGTGCGGTCTACACGCAGCGCGGCTGGTGGTTCCCCGAGCGCAGCCCCGAAGGCCCCGAGCCCTTCGGCTGCCTCGAGTCCAACACCAACGTGCTCACGTCCGTCGATGACGAGCACTGCGATCCGCTGACCGGTTGCTGGGCGAACCGCGGCCTGATGTGCAAGGTGTACAAGTGCACCGACATCGACTACCAGTTCACCGAGCGCGATTGCGAGTTCTCCATCCCCGGCTCCGCGTTTGCCTCCGAGGGTCCCGGCGTACATGCCATGCCGAGCACCCAGAAGATGGCCCTCGAGTTTGCCGAGCCCGTCTTCGCGCAGCCCGACTTCGAGGTTCCCGAGGGTCTCACCTGGGATTACCGCAAGCGTGCGTGCTACGACGAGAACGGCCGTCGCTACGACCAGGCTTCCGGCTGGATGGTCGACGACGCCACGGGCACCTTCTACCAGATGGGCACGGGCTACAGGTACGTCTCCCACAACGGCGACTTCCTGCTCGACGAGGCCACTGGCACGTTCTACGACTTCTCGATGCAGCCCTCCGAGGGCCCGCAGGCCGATTTCGAGCTGCCCGCCGGCACGACGTGGAACCCCATCACGCTCAAGGCCGAGGATGACAAGGGCCGCTATTACGATACCGGCAGTGGCTGGATGATCGACCCGACCACCTCCATCCACTATCAGGCAGGCACGGGCTATCGCTTCGTCCAGTACGGTCAGGGCAACTACCTGGTCGACGAGGCGAACGGCGCATGGTACGACTTCTCCATGCAGCCTGTCGATGCCCCCTGCAGCCTGGCTGACTTGAACAAATAAGGAGAGGAGGACTGAAATGACCCGTTACGCAATGGTTATGGATCAGCGTCGTTGCATTGGTTGCTCCTCATGCACCATCGCATGCCGCACCTGGAACGAGCTGCCCATCGACATCATCTACAACCCCGTTGTTTCCAACGGAGCAGAGGGCGTGTGGCCTCATGTCCACATGACCTTCCAACCGCTCATCTGCATGCACTGCGATAAGCCTGCCTGCGTGCCCGCCTGCCCGACCGGCGCCTCGCGTCAGGACGACGACGGCATCGTGTGGGTTGAGCCTTCCCAGTGCATGGGTTGCAAGGTCTGCGCGAACGCCTGCCCCTATGGCGCTCGCGACATGAACGAGCACGAGGGCTACATCCGCAAGTGCACCTTCTGCAAGGATCGCGTCCGCGAGGGCGAGCAGCCCTTCTGCGTCATGACGTGCCATCAGAAGGCCCGTACGTTCGGTGACCTTGACGATCCCAACAGCGAGGTCTCGAAGCTCGTCAACTCGTACTACACCGAGCAGGTCTATCCTGAGGTTGGTACCGAGCCCATGATCTACTACATTCCCGACTTAGGAGGTACGGTACAGTGAAGCAGTTCTGGATTTGGCCGATTGCCCTCTACCTCTTCCTGGGCGGCCTTGGTGGCGGCATGATGGCGACCGCCGCCGTTGTCGGATTGATCATCGCGCCATCCGCTCTGACGAGCGGTGCCCTCGTGTGGGGCGTCTTCATCGCCTTCCTCATCTTGGGTATCGGCACCGGCCTGCTCGTCTTCGAGCTTGGTCAGCCGTGGATTTTCTACCGCGCGTTCGTGACGAGGACCTCGGTCATCAAGTGGGGTGCCGTGTTCCTCTCCATCTCGATGATCGCGGGCGTGCTCTTCATCTTCTGGGAGCTTTCCTGGCTCACGTTCCTGCCCTTCATCCCGTATGAGGGTTTTGCACAGGTGCTGCTCGGCATTGCCGGCATCTTCGGCCTGTGCGTCACGATCTATACGGGCGTCCTGCTTTCCAGCATGAAGTCCCGTCCGTTCTGGAACACCCCGGTTCTGCCTGTGCTCTTCATGGTGTCCGGCTGCTCCACCGGTGCGGCCCTGCTCTCCATGTGCATCGGCGTGTGGCCCTTCCCGGCCGAGTGGCTGCAGGTCAACCTGTCCACGCCGCTTGCCGCCCTGCTCACCGAGGAGCTGCGTCACATCCTGCACGTCGCCGATGCGATTCTCATCTCGCTCGAGCTCGTCGTGCTGCTCCTCTACGTGATGCTGCAGTTCTGCGCTTCCAACGAGACCGCCAAGGCCCATGCCGAGCGCTGGGTCCGCGGCGAATGGGCCGGCTACTTCTGGGGCCTGATGGTCTGCTGCGGTCTGGTCATCCCGCTGCTGCTCAACGTCACCAACGTGGGCGGTTACGCATCCGCACTCATCGCCCTCATGGGTGGCTGCCTGCTGCGCTTCATGATCATCTGGAGCTACCAGCGTCGTGTCACCCCGGCCGAGCTCAAGTACTACACCCGCCTGCCCCAGAGCCATCAGGATTTCATGGACTACTGGGAGGCCGGCAGGGAGTACTGGACGTGGGTTACGCCCACCGGCGATGTTGCCGATGAGGCTCCTGCCGACGGTCCGGACGAGGTCTATCAGACTTCTGGTCCTAACCCGGCAATGACCGGCGCCCAGTAGGAGTGAATGTCGTCTGGCGTGAATGAACCGCAAGGTTTCTCGAGACCCCCGTTCCCTCGATGGGAGCGGGGGTCTCTTTTTGCTGATGCAGCACAAGAGGCCTTGTCCCCGCGCATAGATTCGCGATACGTGCGCTTATGCGCACGCTGAGTCTCTCTCTTGCAAGAAAATCACGTTTTCCTAGGCTGGGATGCGGTCAAATGTTGGTTTTTGACGTTTCCCTAGTGCAATTTTCTAAAAACCCTAGGAAAACGAAATAAACCGACACGAAAGCCGGGATCGAGACTAGGAAAACGTCAAAAACCAACATGGGGGCTTCTCGAATCCTAGGAAAACGCAGTTTACGTGCAAGCGAATTCTTCGGACGGTGCTTGCATGTGGGTTTGCAGTCGCATGAGCGTATAATCGGGCGCAGACACGATGCGAGAGAGGATCCGACATGCATCATCCGCTGGAAGACGTGCAAGACTTTTCCGACAGCTGCATCCGTTGCGGTCTGTGTGCCCAGACTGATTGCGGCAACTTCTCGAATGGCGAGCCTAATCTCGGCGAGCTGTGCGAGTCCATCCTCAACGGCGAGGAGACCTGGGATTATGCACCCTTCACATGTGCGTTGTGCAATCGCTGCACGATTAACTGCCCGGTCGATCTGGTCGCCTCTCGTGCCAACAAACCGCTTAGGGCGTTACTGCTCGAGAAGAAGCCCGAGCTGAGACCTCTGTATCGCAAGTTCAGGACGGATCTCAAGTACAACGTCTTCTCGGCATTGCGCGCCCGCGATACGGGGGACATCACCAACGTCACCTATATCCAGGGCGAGGCGAATCTGGGTGGTGCCGCCGATCGCACCGCGTTTTTCCCGGGTTGCGCGCTGTACGCATATGCACCCGAACTTACCGCCAAGGTCTCGCAGTGGCTGCGTGATGAGGGCATTGCCGCCTACACGCTGCTTATCTGCTGCGGTGCGACCTTTTACGATGTCGGCTTCTATGCCGAATACGACGCCTATCGCGAGCGCGTGCAGGCTTTCCTACGCGAGAGGGATATTGATCGCCTGGTCGTGACCTGTCCGCACTGCGACCATCTGCTACCCCAGCTCGTCGAGGGCATGGGCATCGAAATCGTGCGTCTGCCCGACCTGCTCGTCGAGCACGGCATGGCGTCGGAGAGCGAGGAGACGATTACGTTTCACGATGCTTGCTACGACCGCTCTTCGGGTTTCTTTGGCAATGCTGCGCGAAAGCTGTTCGGAAGCGCCACACTCGAGAGCATGCCGCACGAGGGGCGCGACAGCCTGTGCTGCGGCGGCGGCGGCATGGTGAGCGTGTACGCTCCCGATTACTGCGCGTACCGTCGTAACCTGCGTCTTGCCGAAATCGACGGAGTCGATGCGGACCGTGTGCTGTCGACCTGCTTCTCGTGCGTCAACTCGCTGCAGCGCGGCGTGGGAAGCACGCCCGTGCAGCATTATCTCGAGCAGATATTCGATTGCCCCGTCGATTGGGGGCAGGTGTACGCGAACGTCGACGCGCTCTTTGCCGACCCGGCATATGCCGAACTTTCGGAGGGCGAGGAGCTCACGCTCGTCGACTAACGATCGCGAGCGGGGCAATTGTCTCATTCCTGTAACCGGGATGTGCGTGTGCATATCTGATGCATGCAGTACAATCATGGGTCATGACTACTGAGACTCGTAAAACCAATTGCCATTACTGCGGCTATCTGTGCGCGTTCGACGCGACGGTTGAAGATGGCCGCGTAATCGACTTCACGTCCGATGCGACGCGATACCCCTACGATGCGAGCGTATCTGCTCGCTGTCCCCGTTGGCGGCTCAACCTCGAGAAGCTCTATGACGAGGACACGCGCGTCAACTATCCCCTGAAGCGCATAGGGCCGCGTGGCGGCGGCGGTTTTATCCGCGTGAGCTGGGACGAGGCACTTGACGACATTGCGACGCGCCTGCGCCTGCTCATCGACGCGCACGGGCCGTGGACGGTGGCGAGCGCCATCGGCGGTCCGCATGCGGTCTACTGGCCGCTACACCGCTTCATGAGCTTCATCGACAGTCCCAACAACATGGGCATCGGGCCCATCTGCTGGAATCCGCGCATCTGGATGGACACGATGACCTACGGCTGGTCGGTCGAGTGCGACTTCCGGCCCGATCTGACCGAGTGTCTCATGCTCTGGGGCACCAATCCGGCCGAGTCGGACAACTCGCTGTTCTGGCGCAACATCGCCGATTACGCCCGCAATGGCGGGCAGCTCATCGCCGTGGACACGCGCCTTTCCCGGTACCGATCTCGTTCTCGCGTACGCGCTCGCGCGCGTCATCATCGAGGAGGATCTCTACGATCACGACTTCGTCGAGGAGTGGTGCCATGGCTTCGACGAGTTCAAGGCCGCTGCCTTCGAGCGTACGCTCGACGAGGCGGCCGCCGTCACCCAGGTGCCCGTCGAGCAGATTCGCGAAGCCGCCCGCATGTATGCGACGAGCAAACCGGCCGGCCTGCTCTCGGGGCGTGGCGTCGACCAGATCGGCCCCAACACCGCCCCGCTGCATCGCGTCATCGCCGCATTGCGTGCTATTACGGGCAACGTCGACGTGCCCGGCGGCAACGTTCTCAACGAGGCACCGAGCTTCATGAGCGAGCTCGAGCTCGAGGACAGCGCGCTGTTGTCCGCCGAGGCCCGTGCTCACGGTCTCAACGAGCCCGATTGCGGCCTCCAGAGCTATGCCGGCTGGGAGCTCGCCGACGAGCGTACCGGCAAACTGGGGCGTCACCTGCCCATGCGATACCTCACCTCGGCTTTGCCGCAGCGCGTATGGGAGGCTGCCATCACCGGCAAGCCCTATCGCGTGAGCGCGCTCATCGTCGATGGGGCCAATCCGCTGGTTACCTATGCCGATACGCAGCTCGTCATGGATGCCCTCAGCGCCATGGACCTCGTCGTCGTGCTCGAGTTCGTCATGACGCCCACGGCCCTCATGGCCGACTACGTCCTGCCCGCGGCTGCCGCCGTCGAGCATCCCTGCTTCCAGGCGATGGGAGGAGTCTCGGATTTCTGCTATGGCGGGCCGGCGGCGGTCGAGCCGCAGTTCGAGCGTCGCGAGGACTATGTCATCCTGCGTGACCTTGCCCTGTGCATGGGCTGCGACGAGGCGCTGTGGCCGGCCCGGGACCTGACCGAGGAACTTGCCCGCACCATCGAGCCAACGGGCATGAGCTGGGAGGACTTCACCATCACGGGTATCTGCGGTGGGGGAGCGCACTACCTCAAGCATCTCGAGGTCGACGAGGCAACCGGCAAGCCGCGGGGTTTCGCGACCGAAAGCGGCAAGGTCGAGCTCGCCATTCCCTTCTTGCAGCGTCGTGGTGCCGACCTGGTCGCGCGCTTCACGCCCGTACCCGGCGTGCACGAGGATGTGTGCCGTGGGGGCGACTGCGCGACCCTCATCACCGGTGCACGCAAGCAGCCGTACTGGGCCTCCTCGTATTTCGAGGTCCCGTCCATGCGCGCGCGGCATCCCAAGCCGACGGTCGAGCTCTCGCCCGCGACGGCTGAGCGCCTGGGTCTTGCCGAAGGGGACGCCTGCCTCATCTCGCGGCAGGATGCGCCGGACGTCGAGGTACTCCAATACGTGCATATCACGAATATGCTTGATGATGTGGTTTCCGCCGAATATGGATGGTGGTACCCTGAATCGGTCGAGGATGGTCCCGATTTCGACAAGTGCCTCGAATCGAACATCAACTGGCTCACGCGCGGTACCGTCGAGGGCATGCGCGAGCCGCTTATCGGGACGTGGATTTACAACGGCATACCCTGCCGCATCAGAAAGAAGGAGTAGCATCCATGCAGAAGAAGTACGCGATCCTCATCTTCTCCAAGCCGCCGATTCCCGGTCTGGTCAAGACGCGCCTCACCATCGAGCGCGGTGGCGGGTTCACGCAGGAGCAGGCCGCCCAGTTCTTCAAGCGCAGTCTCTGGGACGTGACCGAGCTCGCCATGTGGTGCATGGATGACCTCGACGCGCTCAACGCGGCCGAGCGCGAGGCAGATCCGAGCGCGCCGGAGCGCAGCTACGACCTCTTCATCTCGACGACGCCCGAGAAGAACGTCGCCCTCATGAAGGAGACAATCGAGGAAATCGGACAATGGCCGCGCGAGATTCACTACATGTACGATCGTGGCGCCACCTTCGACGATCACTTCGATATGGCGTTTCAGGAGATCTTCGACCAGGGCTACGAGGCCATCGTCTCCATCGGCGCCGACATTCCCACGCTACCCCGCGCACATGTGACCCAGGCCTTCCAGTGGCTCATCTACTTCGCCGAGGTGCTGGGCACGCCTGGCTTCGTGCAGGCGCCGTGCCAGGAATGCGGCACCTCGCTCGTGGGCTTCAACTTCGACACGCCCATCAACCACCAGGGCATCTACTACAACATGACCGGCAGGCCAGCGCTCGACGGGTACGTCGAGAAGCTCGTCGAGGAGGGCATTCCCAACGCGTATCTCGCACCCGTCGCCGACGTCGACGAGGTCGAGGACCTGGCGCACTGCCTGTCCTGCGCTCGTGCGCTGCGCACGGCATCGGAGTACCAGACGGGCATCTACGTGCCCAAGCGCGTCCTGCAGTGGGCCGACTTCCTGGGGCTCAAGCCGCATGCCGCACCCAACGAGAACCACGACCCGCGCCAGTATCTCGATGACGTGGAGGATGGCGCCGACGCACCCGCGCACGAGCCCGAGGAGACCGAAGGGATACTCCGGTAGCTCTTTCTCAAACACGCTCCGCACCTGTCAATGCTTTTCGCTCGGCTGCTGTGGACGGACTGGGGGTCAAGGGGTCGCAGGTTCGAATCCTGTTTTTCTTGTCCCGGTTCGTCCGTGACGAAATCAAAATGAGACAACGTCCCTGAGCAACTGTCTCATTCGAAGGAACGGTTATGACTGATAGACGAACTCTCCATACGGCGCATGCGCTGTGCCCGCACTGCCTCAGGCAGCTAAAGGCCGACATCTATGCGGACAGCGACGGTAAGGTCTGGATGACGCGCACATGCCCCGAGCACGGCGAGACCGTCACCTACGTGTGGCCAGATGCCAAACACTACGAATGGCTGCGCTCGATGCGCGTCGCGCCGACGGCTCCCAAGTGCCGTGACTATCCCATCGACGACGAATGCCCCAAGAGCTGCGGGCTGTGCAAGCGCCATCTGCGCCGTGGCACGTTGGTGGAAATCGAGGTCACGCGCCGCTGCAACGCGAAGTGTCCCGTGTGCTTCATGAGTGCCGACTTCCCGAGCGACGGCATCACTTTCGACGAGATCGAAGGGCTCATTGCGACGCTTGCCGAGAAGGTCGGTCCCGAGACGGGGCTGCAGATCACCGGTGGCGAGCCCACGGTGCGCAGCGACCTGCCCGAGATCGTCATGTGCGCGCGTCGCCACGGCTTTACCGGCATCGAGATCAACACGAACGGCATTGTCATCGGTCGCTCGAAGAAGTACCTGCAGGAGCTCGTCGACGCGGGCATCACGGGTATCTACCTCTCCTTCGACGGCATTGACGAGGAGCCCTACGAGGCCATATGCGGCAAGGCCGCGATGCTCGCCGATAAGATGGCCTGCATCGAGAACTGCCGCGAGGTGGGCATTCAGGTCGTTCTGTGCATGACGATCGTCAAGGGCGTCAACGACGACCGCGTTGGCGAGGTCATCGACTTTGCGTGGGAGAACTCCGACGTGGTGATCGGCGTGGCGCTGCAACCCGCGTTCACTTCGGGACGTTTCGAGCCGAGCGAGTACGCACCGTACACGGCCGGTGACACCATCTACGCGCTCGAGGAGCAGACAGGCGGACGCATCAAGGTCGCAGACATCATGCCGCTCGGGTGCTCGCACCCGCTGTGCGATACGGGCACCTTCCTCATGCCGGACGAAAACGGCAGCTATATCCCGGCCACGCGCGGCCTGTCGAGCGAGGAGTACATGCAGTACTACGACCCGACGTCCCCGCAGGGCTCGGTATTGCCCGACATCCTCTACAAGAAGGGCGTCAACCTCTATCGCGGCATCAGCGTCATCATCATGAACTACATGGACGCGATGACGACCACGACCGAACGCATGGCGGAATGCTCGATGACGGTGGCGATGAAGGACGGGCGCGTGATTCCGTTTTGCAGCTACCAGATGACGAATTCCGCCGGTGAGCGTATCTACGAGATGTGGGGAACCGGCCCCACTGCCTAATGCGACAAGGAGCAGTCCATGAGCGCTGACTACGAGTTCATACACGATGCGGATCGTTGCGTTGCCTGTGGCCTATGCGTGGCGTTTTGCCCGCAGTACTGCCTCGAGGTGGACGATAACGGCATGCCGAGGGCCGTCGATATGGAGGCGTGCGTCGGCTGCACGACCTGCTCGGGGCAATGCCCGCAACGCGCCATCGTGATCAAGTCGCTGCCCGGCGCCGCAGCCTTCGATCCGTATGCCGGCGAGGAACGCGCCGAGCCCATTTCCGCCGAGGAGCAGCAGCATTACGCCGAGGCAGAGAAGGCCATCATGGAAGCGCTCGACCTGCGCTGGCATCCGGTGGCCGTCGGGCTCATCGACATCGACGAGCCGCTGCCCGATGTTCCCATGCCCACCGAGAAGCTGCGCTACTGCCAGAGCATGAACGCGGCGCGCCGCGGCGCATCGATACTCATGCCGCCCCATTGCCACGCCTGTCCCGACGGCACCTCGATCTTCGGCATGACCGGCGTGCCCGACAAGCTCGCCACCGGCGAGATCTACGTGCTCTTCCACAAGGTCGTGGATGCCGAGGCCGCGGCAAAGATGGTGGCCGAGCGTCCCACGTTACCGCCCAACTCCAAGCGCGCCACCCTCGTGCAGCCACTTGGCGCATGCACGCGCCATCCCGAGGTCATCGTCTTCACGGGTACGCCCGAGCAGATGATGTGGCTGTCGATGAGCATGTCGTACTTCGACGGGCATCGCCATGACTTCCATGCGTCGGGCTTCAACGCGCAATGCGTGGAGGCGACGCTGCTGCCGCTCATGAACGACGAGCCGAACATCTCGTTTGGCTGCTATGGCGGCCGCGCGTCAAGCGACATTGGCGAGGACATGATGTACATGGGTGTGCCGGCAAATCGCCTCGACACCATCGTCGAGGGTTGCCAGGAGCTTGCCAAGCGCGCCATTCCGCAGTCGCGCATGAAGATCTACGTGCC
>OGRN01002802.1_pt1 | contig 13039 bp, 13 predicted proteins | sample 1553401 | NCBI WGS metagenome assembly OGRN01 (sample SAMEA2580096, study PRJEB22360) | human gut metagenome | biome: human gut; feature: human-associated habitat; material: faeces | place: Denmark | collected 2008/2010 | reverse complement strand
CTTCGTCTTCTTCCTCGCCGTCTCCCTGCGCCGCCGCTCCGAGATACGACGCCTCACGGATGAGATCGACGAGGTCCTCAACCTCGGTAGACGCCTGAGCTTCTCGAATTGCCGCGAGGGCGACATCGCCGTCCTCGCCAACGAGCTCGAGAAGATGGTGGCGCGCCTTTCCCGGCTCACCAGCCAGATCGAGAACGAGAAGACCGCGCTGGCGGACTCTCTCGCCGACATATCGCATCAGATCCGCACACCACTGACAGCCGCCGAGCTCATGCTCCCGGCCATCGAGCGCGCCACGGACGAGGAGCAGCGCAAGAGGCTCGCGCGCGACCTCGAACACCTGCTCGACCGGGTATCCTGGCTCGTCGCCACGCTGCTCAAGATGGCCAAGGTCGATGCCGGGGCACTACATATGGAGTCGCGACCCGTATCCGTCGCGTCCATGGTCGCCCGCGCCTGCGCTCCCCTCGAACTGTCCCTCGATTTGCGTGGCATCGCGCTTGTTATCGAAATTTCCGACGACGTGCGCTTCACGGGCGATGAGACCTGGTGCGCCGAGGCGGTTGAGAACATCGTGAAGAACTCGATGGAGCACTGTCAGGCCGGCGGGACGATCACCATACGTGCCGAGGAAGACGCGCTGGCCTGCCACATCTCCATCAGTGACGACGGGCCCGGCATATCCGAGGAGGACCTTCCCCACCTCTTCGAACGCTTCTACCGGGGTACCGGATCGAAGGAGGGCGAGGGCTTTGGCGTGGGACTCGCGCTCGCCCGCTCGCTCATCTCGGGACAAGGCGGCACGCTGCGCGCCGCGAACGTCCCGGGCGAGGATGGCGGCTCCGCCGGTGCCGTCTTCGAAATCGCCTTTCCCAAAATCCGCGTCTGACGTGCGCCGCATGCCCAGCTTACAAAGCCGTAATGCGCGCGTCATGGCAGAGTTGGGCAGCGCGTTCATACTCGATGCAGTCCGGAAATCCGAAATGAGACAGTTGCTCAGGGACGCTGTCTCATTTCACAAAGGGAGGAATCACCATGGACATCCTCAAGGTCAGCAACCTGACGAAGGTCTACGGTAAGGGAGCGCAGGCGACATGTGCGCTAGACGACGTCTCGTTCTCGATTCCGGAAGGCCAGTTCGTCGCCATCGTGGGCGCATCGGGATCTGGCAAGTCGACGCTTCTGCATCTCATCGGCGGAGTGGACCGCCCCACGTCAGGTACCGTCGAGCTCAACGGCGCGAACATCTACGCACGCACAGACGAGCAACTCGCCGTGTTCCGACGCCGTGAGGTGGGCCTCGTCTACCAGTTCTACAACCTCGTGCCCATACTCAACGTCATCGAGAACATCACTCTCCCCGTCGCCCTCGACGGACGCGGCGTGAACGAGGAGCGCCTCGCATCGCTCATGCGCACCCTGGGACTGGAGGGCTACGGCAACCGCCTGCCCAACCAGCTCTCCGGCGGCCAGCAGCAGCGCGTGGCCATCGGACGCGCCCTCATGAACAACCCCGCCATCGTGCTCGCCGACGAGCCGACGGGCAATCTCGATACGCAGAACTCCCGCGAGATCATGGCGTTGCTCGAGTCGGCGAACCGCGATGCGGGGCAGACGCTCATCGTTATCACGCATGACGAGGACATCGCGTTGTCAGCCGACCGCATAATCGCGATCGAGGACGGCCGCATCGTATCCGACGAGAGGATACGCGCATGAAGGCCATGACATCATTTACCGTCAAGTCCCTGAGGGACTCGGCTGCCCGCACCGTCGTCACCATCGCCGGCGTCGCCCTTGCGGCGGCGTTGCTCGTCGCCGTGCTCTCCTCCTACGTTTCGGCCACCGATTACCTCCTGCGCAACGAGGCGACGGCCAACGGCACGTGGATGTCGCAGGTCGTCTTGCCCGACGATGAGAAGACGCGGGAAGAGATCGCGTCGGCCGAGGATGCGACGGACGTGGAGACGCTCGCGACACTGCAGGACGTGGGATTTGCCGGGCTGTCGAACGAGCAGCGGGTGACGCTCGGCATCTACCTGCCTATACTGACCGGATACGGTTCGATCGAGGAGCTTTGCGGCGTGCGCGTGGCTGAGGGGCGCCTGCCCCAGAATGCCGCAGAGATCATGCTGCCGAGCACCTGGCAGCGCGGCAGCACCATTGCGCTCGGCGACACCATCACCCTCGACGTGGGAACCCGTCGGGCCGTGCTTGCGCCCGGCAAGCAGGGAAGCATGAGCGGCGGCTCGTTCGCCATCGGCGACTATGATCCCGAGTTCGAGCCCAAGGGCTACAGCATCGAGGACGGCTCCGCCCTCAACTCCACCATGGGCTATCTCGATTCGGAGGCTGACGAGGGCAAGTTCGACGAGGAGCTCACCGACGTCACCGAGCGTAGCTACACCGTCGTCGGCTTCGCGGCAACGGATAACTGGACACTCATGACCGGAGCGGGACCAGCGGCCCTCACCGCCGATGCGAGCGCCATGGGAGACATCCAGGCCTTCCTCGAGCTCTCCGGCATCTCGACCGTGAAGCAGGTCAGGGAGCGCACCGCGGAGCTCTTTCCCGACGCAGACGTCCAGACCCATATAAACCTTCTGCGCTACATGGGCATCAGCGACCACGGCTCCATCTGGCAGACCTTCTTCTACTTGGTGGCCATCCTCGCCGTAATCATCATCGCGGCCTGCGTCTCGCTCATCTACAACGCCTTTGCCATCTCGGTCAACGAGCGCATGCGGCAATTCGGCCTCCTCGCCTCGATCGGCGCGTCCAAGCGCCAGCTGCGCCGCTCGGTGCTGCTGGAAGGCGGCATCATCGCCATCATCGGCATCCCCATCGGCATCGCCGTGGGCCTGGGCGCTTGCGCGGGCATCTTCGCGTGGCTCGGCACGTCCATCGCCAGTATCCTAGGCGGGCAATGGAGCAGCTTCTACCTGATCGTGGATTGGCGCGTCGTGCTCTTCGCCATGGCCCTCACGGCGCTGACGGTGCTCGTGAGCGTGTGGATTCCCGCCTTGCGCGCCGCACGCGTCTCTCCCATCGACGCGCTGCGCCAAAGCTCGACGATCAAGCTGTCTAACCGTGCGCAGCGTGCCTCCCGGCAACGCGACGTCCGGCTCGCGCCCTGGAAACACCGCGGCATCGCGGGCAGCGTCTTCGGCATCGGGGGCCAGCTTGCCTCCGTCAACCATCGTCGCAACGCCTCCAAGGGACGCGCCGCATCCGTCTCGCTCGCACTTGCCATCATCCTGCTCATGACGGCGGGCTCGCTTTCCACGCAGCTCGGCATGTTCACGAAGGTGGCGGGCAACCTCTCGGATGCGGACGTTTCCATGACGGTCTCGATGGACCCCACCGACGAACGCACGGCCATGTCATCGGTCATCGAGGCGACCGGCACCGACGCCTACGTCCAGGCGTGCGCCGTGGAAAACGTGACGCCACTGGGATGGGGATTCGTTGCGGCACATACCGGACTCGTCCCTCCGACGATGGCGGGAAGCGCCCTGAGCAATGCGGTCACTCCCAGTTCCCTCGTCGACGGTGATGTCCCGACTCCGTTATATATCGCCTACCTACCCGCCGACGAGTTTGCCGCCTATGCGAAGGACAACGGCATCGAGCTTCCGGAAGGCGGCGACACGCCCGTGGCCATCGGCGTGCGCGACGGCTACAGCAATACGGGGACGATGTACAGCTATGACGAGCTCTTCGCCCGGACGGGCACCCTCGACATCGTGACCGGCATCAAGGGCGACGACACGGCGATGGCGAGCATCATGGTGACCGACACCACCGACGACGGCAGGCAAACGCTCGAATTCATGCGATGGGAGAAGAACGGGGGCTACACGGACCAGAAACTTGCCCCCGACCAGCTCGTGCGCACGCCCGTGCAAATCGTGGGGCTGGCGGATAAGCGACCCGCATGTGCCACCTCGAGCAGCGGGGCGATGATCGTCGCCTCCCTTGAGTCCGCCAACGTGCTACCCCTCATCGGCGCGACGGATAACCTGTATTTCTCGGCTGCTTTCGACACCACCGACGGCGAGGCTGCGGTCAAGGCGCTCTCCCCGCTCTCCACCGTTTTCGAGGATGCCGGCTACAAGGTCTACTACAACCAGGTGACAGATCACAAGGCGCAGGAGCAGTCCATGACCATGATGGTGACCGTGGTGAACCTGTTCTGCTTCCTGTTCTCGTTCATACTCACGCTCATCGCGCTCGCCAATGTGTTCAACACCATGACCAACGGCCTCATCCTGCGCAAGCGCGAGTTCGCGGTCATGGAGTCCATCGGCATGGGGGCGTGTCAGTTCCGATCGATGATAGGCTGCGAATGCGTCGGATACGGCCTGCGAGGGCTCATACCCGGCATCATCGTGTCATTTGGCGTGAGCTACCTGCTCTACATGGCACTCGGCATATCCATGCGCGGACTACCCTACACACCGCCGTGGATGTACCTCGTCCTGGGCTGCGGGCTCGTGTTCGTGGTCATGGTCGCAAGCGTGCTCTACGGCCTGCATCGCTGCCGCAAGGGCGACATTGTCGATGCCCTGAGGATGGAATGATGTGCCAAGGGGTCTGACCCCCTGACACATCCGGATGTCAGCAGATAATGAGACAGTTGCTCAGAGCAACTGTCTCATTTCGCTATTTCTCGGAATCGAAGGCCTTCATGAGCAGCGAGACGATGCCGCATAACAGGCCGCCGATGGGCCACGCGAGCCAGAAAAGCGACTGCGCGTACGAGTACGTCGGCACGAAGAGCATGACGAGGCCGACGATGGTGGCGATGATCATGATGCAGCCGCAAATCGCGCCGATGCGCTTGTCGGTCGCGTGCGTTTGGAGGAGTTCGCGCTTCTGCTCGTCGGTCAGGGGTGCCGACTCGATCTCGTGCGCCTCCAGCACCTCGCCAGCGCTACGATTGTAGTTGGCGATGTTCATGCGACCGTACATCATGCCGCCGTACACGATCAGCCCCGCGCCAACCGCGATGAACACGAGCATGACGGATGGGGCGACGCATTCGGACAGCGCCGTGTCGGCAGTTGCGATGACGAAGCAGACGCCGACGAGTATGCACATGATGCCACCCACGAGGCGCCAGCTGAAGTGCTTGCGCGCCTCCTCCTTCTGGGCCTGCGTGTAGAAGTCCTCGACGTAGGGATGTTCGCGCACGAACGCGCTGTGGCCCATACCACCGGGTATGAGCATGGCGAGTCCGACCCCCACGCCCGCAAACAAGAGCAACGCCCCTAACGCCAGGTAAACGTTCTCGGAAAACAGGCCCTCCAGCGGACTATACGTGTCGATGTCGGCGGCGCAGAAAAACAGGATCGATAGCGCGACACCGAAGACGATGGAGAAGACGCCGATCGAGACCTTGCGGGCAAACCCCCGTGTGTGCTCGTCATAGCCCACGACGTCGACTGGTGGCGTTCCCGGTGCCACCGAGGCGGCCGGCTCCACCGGACGGCCGGTGAGGTCTCCCTGCACGAGTTCGTCGAGCGTGCAGTCGAATATCTGGCACATGCGCAGGAGCTTATCCATTTCCGGATACGACTTCTCGGACTCCCATTTGGTCACCGACTGTCGGCTTACGCCAAGCAGCATAGCAAGCTGTTCCTGGGTCATGTTGTGCGCGGCGCGCATGTGCTGGAGGTTCTCTCGAAAGCTCATGTCATTCCTTTGCGTTGGGTGCGATTGCGTCCCCAAATTTACCGAGTGGCAAGGTGACATTCTACCAACCAAGAGATGCTTTTTGCCGCGTTTTCGAGGCACCCGCTGGTTGCCAATCCCAGGTCACAGCCGCGCAAACCATAAATGAGACAATTGCTCTGAGTAACTGTCTCATCAAATGTTCTGCGTAACGACGGAGGCGCGCTCGCAAGCACACTGGCCCGCCCGTTCCGCATCAAAGCGGCGGTTTCTGAAGTAGATGACCCAGTTGATGCCAAGAAACGCGAGATTGAGGACGTAAATCCAGAAGACCCAATTCATCGCCCCGAGAACGACCTTGGCGGCTATGCCGCAGAGGTAACCAAGACAGATGAGCGTGAGGAACTGCCAGCTCGTCCCCTTTGCCGTCCTTGCCCTATACGACTTCCATGCGTTCATGGGCCAAGACAGCCCAAAGCATATGAGCATCGTGGCTTCCAGAAGCTCCGCCAATAACATCGCAACTCGCTTTCTCTCGCATCATTCCGAAGACTCGCACGTACCCCGCGTCGCTTAATTCTCCTATTCTCACGGTTCATATGTCTAATATATAATTTCATGTATTTTCATACTATTTTGATATGACTACTTGTCTAGTTTCATGGAAGAGCAGGAGAGCGGGATGGACGTAAGGCAACTCCGGTATTTTCTCGTGACGGCGCAGCTGGAACATGTCACCCATGCAGCACGCAAGCTCTCCATAGCGCAGCCCGCCCTCTCGCAGTCACTCCACAGACTCGAGGCGGAACTTGGCGTGAAGCTCTTCGCCCGGGAGGGAAGGAACCTGAGGTTGACCGAGGAAGGCGCCTATCTGAAAGACAGGCTCGCTCCCATCGTCTCGGAACTTGACAGCGCATGCGCGGACCTCGAGGCGTTTGCGAAAGCCGAGGCGAACATGGTGAACCTCTGCATCGCGACCGCCTCGGTCATCGCGGTCGACGCAATCGGCACCTTCGCGCCACGGCATGCAGAGACGCGATTCGACGTCAGCAGGGATGACGCATCGCCCCGCAACGACATCGTCGTCGACACGATCCGTAACGTGGATGGCAAAAGCGGGGTAACCCATGTCACGAACTCCCGCGCCGACTTCGCCGAACGCGTCTGCATAGCCATTCCGGCGTCGAGGCCGCACGGAGAGACCATCACGCTCGACGAGCTCGCGGACGCGCGCTTCATCAGTCTCGCGGGCTCGAGGCGTTTTCGCTCCATCTGCGACGAGCTGTGTGCGAACAGGGGATTCGAACCCGACGTCATGTTCGAGAGCGACAACCCCGCCGTGGTGCGAAAGATGATAAGCCTGGGTCTAGGCGTCGGGTTTTGGCCAGAGCGCAGTTGGGGTCCCGTCAACGGCGACGATGTCATCGTCCTGCCCCTGGCAGACGATGGCTTCTCGAGGACGATTCACCTCGAGCTCACGCCCCGGGGCCTCGAGAAGGAGGCAGCGCGTACGTTCTTCGAGCATCTCGTCGCGCACTTCGCAGACGTATGGAAGACTGACGCGAGAAATAGCTGACGCAAAACCAAGATGGAGCAAATGGCCCATCCGCTCGTCCCCTATGACGAGTGCCCGCGGCGATGGTGCTGGCCGTGCGTCGCGCTTTGCGCACCATGGCAGGCCGCGATGCGATCGCGCAGCTCGCGCATCGACATGTCATGGCAATCCTCGATCGTGACATCGGGATCGAGCTCGGAGAGCTCGAGCGCCGCAGCATACCGACCGCAGCCCATGCCGTGGGCATGAGCCTCCTCGCGCAGCTCGAGACTGACCGCATCGCACGAACCACGACACGGCAGACTCGCGAGCCGCTGCTCGCTGGCATCCATCAAGGCACGTTCCTGACCGGGATTATCGGAGGCGACGCTCACCTGCACGAACGCATCGTCATTCAGATAGGGCGCAAGCGCCTCGCTCGACGTGAGCGCGGAAAGCGCTTCCTCGTAGGACAGCCCTTCGAGCTCGATGGCGGCGAGGACGGAACGCCCATCCTCGTTCACCCCCTCGACGGCCACCACCTGATTGGAATCGTTGAGTTGCAGCTCGATGGAGGGATTGATGTCGATATCGACGAATGGGGTCCCCGCCGTATCGCGAGTCTGATTTGCCGGAAACCCGGCACCGCCGTATCGGACAGCACCGCAACGGGCACCGTTGAATCACCCGAACCCACCGGCGCGGTGCCGACGCGGAATATGCCGATCACGGCAAGCCCGAGGACGAGGCAGGCAGCAAGCGCGCTCATGAGACGAGCACGCCTGACCTTGCGGGACGCACGAGATGGCGCGGCTTCGGAAGAGGAGACGACATGCAGCTCCGGCTTGTCCGCAACCTGGGTTGCGGCAAGCTCGTCATAGGCCTCGAGGGTGCGCTGCCTCAGGGCATCCGGTACCTCGAGCGTGTCAAAGGCCTCGCGTACGCGCATGTCGAGTTCGCGATCGTTCACGACAGTGCCTCCTTCAGCAGCTTTCGTCCCCGGGATATCCAGGAATAGACGGTGTTCACCGGGGCATTGAGCATCCGGGCGATCTCCGGTGCCGTATAGCCCTCGTAGACGGCGAGGTACAACGGCAAGCGCGGCGGGTCGTCAAGCGCGTGAAACGCATCGAGCACCTCGTGGTGGCGCGAATCGGGCTGCGACAGCGCGTCGTGCGAGGCGAGTGCCTCCGTCGAAGCGGGGGCTTCGTCAAGAGAGCGCTCGTCCCGACTACATGCGCGCAGCATGTCCCTGCAGACGTTTGCCGCCACCGTGATGAGCCATGCCTTACGATGTTCCTTGTCCTCGAAGACCTTGTCATCGTGCAGAGAGTACTTGAGAAACGTGTCCTGGAAGGCATCCTGGGCATCGTGCTCGGACCTGAAGTAGCCCCTGCAGACGCGCCACACCGTCGCGGAATGGACGTTCATGGCATTCTCGATGTCTTCGCGAGGACGCAAGCCAAAAAGCCCTTCAAGCTCGTCTAGCGATTGCAGGTTCCATGGCCACCGTGATGACCGCCGCCTTGTCCGTGACCCTGGCCGCGCCCCTGGCCCTGGCCAGCGTAGTTGTCGCAGACGCCGTCACCATCGGCATCCACGTAGCCGGGACGGTCGACAGTAGACGACGGGCCATATCCATGATGGACACCAGCGCCATTACCGATGCCATTGCCCGTGCCGCGGTTGTCGCAAACCCCATCGCCATCGGCATCCACGTAGCCGGCACCGTTGCCACAATAGCCAGAACCATAGTTGTCGCAGACGCCGTCACCGTCGGCATCCACGTAACCTCGCCAGGCGACGGTCTGCGCGGGCGCGTCAGATGCCACGGCAGCTTGCCCCGCGGACAAGCCGCCCACGCCAAACGCAAGGGCCGGCACGGCAAGAACGGCACATAATGCCGTGGCCACAATCGCGATCACTTTCCTCTTCATTGGCACATCACTTCCATTCGTTTTTTTGGACCTTCACCTATAACACGAACGAACGTGTGCAATCCTTGCAAGGAATTCGAAGATGTTTTGCAAATCGTCGAGAAAGATATCATGGATGGCTCGGAAGGGTGCTCGTCGCATCCGTCAGTCGAGTAAAATGGACGCAAAGAGTTTTCGCGCGTCGTTTCCTCGACGATTGGAGAAGCCATGATTCACGAGATCACCGACGAGAACTTCGAATCCGAGGTCATGGACGCCGGGATACCCTGCGTCATCGAATTCACCTCCGACTGGTGCGCGCTGTGCAAGGATATGGTCCCCGCGTTCGAGAAGGTCGCCGAAGAGCTCGGTGACAAGGTGAAGTTCTGCAGCGTGGACACCGGCAAGCAGCGAAAGCTGGGTATCACGTTTGCCGTCGGTTCGCTCCCCTACGTCGTCTACGTGGCAAACGGCGAGATGACACCGTTGTTCGACGAGCTCGTATCGGCAGACAGGCTGCGCGAGCGCGTGCAGCTCATGCTCGATGGCGGCGAGGTCGCAACTACGCGCCCCGTCAACCTCGCACACCTGCGCCGGTAGCCCACGGGCAATCAGCGCCCGGATGAGAAATTCTGGGATGGGCCGCCTCATCGGCAACATCGCTTTCCCTCTCGACGGCACCCTCTAGGCAGGGTGCCGTCTTCGTTTCACGCCATGTGCCGTCTACTGCCCTGGCGGCTTGTAGGCGGGCATGTCGTCACCATGTTCGGAGAGGTCGGACATGAAAAGATCCTCCATGATGGTGTTACGCGTGTTCCATGTCGCGCCGGTGATCGCGTCGACCACATCGGCGATCTCCTCGTCGGTGGCAATTACGATCTTCTGCGCCCGAGCGCGTTCGGCATCGAAACCGGTCATGTCATGCCTCTCGGACACGATCATCCTCTAGGCATTTGCCGAAGGGGTCTCGGCACCGGCCGCGAACGCGACGTCCTTGGCCTTCTTGGCACGCTCACCGGTGATGACAGCCGCCAGACCGCCTGCCGCCGGATCGCAGAGAAAAGCCACGATGACGATCACGGGCCAGAACTGCAGGCACAGCGACACGAAGCGATCGAATAGATTGGTTGCCATCATCTCGCCCGTAAGCGTCGATACCGCCTGTACCTCGCCGATGCCCGTCATGAACGCCGTCATGACGATGCCGAGGAAGAACATGATCAGCGTGCTGAAGAACACATTCTGGATCAGGCGAAACGCGACGCTGCCCGGCTTCGCGTCATAGTACTGGGCACATGCCCCGGCAATGCGCGCGAGTGGGATCACGGCCGTCACGACGAACGACGTGATGAAGGCCACGAGGAAGCTCATCAGGAAGAACACCGGGTCGATGTGCGGCATGCCCTGCACGATGGTGAGGCACAGGCACAGCACCACCGCAACGAACAGGGAGAAGAACAACCCGTATATGATGTAGTACTTCTTGCTATGCATGATGCACGCTCCTTAGAGGAAGGGCGCGTCCCCGGGGGAAGGTGAGGGCGCGCCCATTCGCTTACCGTTGCGGTGCTAGTTCAGCACGAACATCGTCTTCTGCTTCTCGTCCATCCTCTCGGCCAACTCGGGCACTGGTCCGAACTCGAGGCACTTGGACTGGCAATGCTGCACGCATGTCGGCACCTTGCCCTGGGCGCGACGCGATGCGCAGGTGTCGCACTGCTTCGTCGGAATAGGCAGATACGAGAATTGCCAGTTCTCCTCGGCCTCGTCGCCGATGACCCAGGGGCCGATCTTGACGACCTTGATGCCGGTCTCGCCCACGGGCAGCCCGTGCTCCATCTGGCACGCGATCTCGCAGCTATGGCAGCCCGAGCACCACTGGGCGTCAACCAAAAGTCCGTATTTAGTCATGGCTAGTTTCCTTCCTCAACCTTGTAGATCTTGCAGATGGAGCTCTTGTAGTTCGAGCCGAAGCCGCTCTTGCCCGGAATCCAGGGAAGCGTGTTGTTGATGTTCAGGTCGAACACGTCGTAGAACTTCTCTGGATCTCCCTCGGGGAACCACCAGCCGTGGTCGCAGGAGACGAGACGACGATCCATGATGGGCGTGAGCTTGGCCTTGCGCTTGGCGCGGCCGAGCGGCCCTTCCATCCAGACCCAGTCGCCGTCCTTGATGCCGTACTTGGCGGCCGTGTCCGGATGAATCTCCATGAGCGGCCAGGGGCGATAGTGACGCATGCGTTCGATCTGGCGATGCTCCGAGTGGAACATGCCCCAGAAGCGCGCACCCGAGGTCATGACGAGCGGGTACTCGTCCATGAGCTCCGGCGTGGAGCCGGGACCGGGCTCGGGCTCCTCGAAGTAAGGCAGCGGATCGAGGCCGGCGCGACTGTAGAAGTTACTCCACAGCTCGATGCGACCCGTCGGGGTGTTGAAGCCGGGCTGACCGTCAGAGCGCAGCATGCCCTTCTCGTAGCGGTAGTACTCGATGGGCTGATAGGCCGGGGCGACCTTTTGCAGCTCCTCGAAGGTCATGCCGGTGGGCTCGAGCATGTCGGTGAACATCTCGTCGACGTTATCCCAGGGCCAACCATCCGGGTTCCAACGTTTGCCGAGCTCGAGGTTGATCTGCATGTCGGACTTTGTCTCGCCGATGTCGACGATCTTGTTGATGGTCGATCCGCGCTGGGCACCCGAAATGAAGGCCAGACCATTGCGCTCTGCGAAGGTCTGCGCGGGCAGTACCACGTCGGCCAGGGCCTCGATGGTCGGCGTCCTGAACAGGTCGACCACGACGATGAAGTCGAGCTTGCTGAGGGCCTTGTAGAGTCTCTGCGGATCGGCGCCCATGCAGGCCAGCGGATTGGTGGTCTGCAGCCAGGCACCGTGGATCTCATAGGGATCGCCGGTCTCGATGGTCTTGACCGTCTCGTCGGGCTGGGACACGGCGAAGCCGAAGTTGTAGAGCGGGTAGTCCTGGATGCCGATGCGCTTCTTCTCCTGCTCCGGCCCCAGCAGCTCGCGGCCCCAGCCGCCGGCGACGGAGAGAATTTCGGGAGCCACGATCATGCCGCCCGGGCGCTCCATGTTGCCCGTGATCTCCCACAGCGCCAGGATGGCCTGGCCGGCGGGCATGGCCTCGCGCGTCATGTCGACGGCGACGCCCCACTGCAACGTGGAGTTCTTTGCCTTGCCGAGCATGCGGGCGGCCGCGACGATCTTGTCGGCGGGCACCCAGGTGATCTCGGCGACCTTTTCGGGCGGGAACTCGGCGGCACGGGCCTTGAGCTCGTCGAAGCCATAGCACCATTTGTCGACGAACTCGTGATCGTACAGGTCCTCCTTGATGATGACGTCCATCATCGACAGCGCGAGCGCGGCATCGGTACCGGGGCGCACGCGCAGATGCAGGTCGGACTTGGTGGCAAGCCACGTGACCTTGGGGTCGACCGTGACGATCTTCATGCCACGCTTCATGAGGTCGATGACCCAGTGACCGTAGAAGCCCTCGAGATTCGACTTGAGCGGATAGTTGCCCCAGATGAACATGACCTCGGGAACCTCGTAATCGGGATGGTCGTAGCGCTCGGGGAACTGCTGCGCGCAGTCGGGAATCCACGGCGCGCCGGTAGTGGCGGCCATGCCGGCGATGCGCGGCAGATAGCAGGCCTGGCCGGAAAGGAAGCCCGTGTAGTTGGGAGAGCCGAATGACCACGCCAGGCGTGTGATATAGGCCGCGATGTCACGGCCGGTGCCCTGGGCGAAGACGACGGACTCGGCGCCGTACTTCTCCTTCATGTCCATGAACTTCTCGGTGATGAGGTCATATGCCTCATCCCAGCTGATGCGCTCCCACTTGTCCTTGCCGCGATCCTTCGGGTCGCGCTTCATCGGGTACAGCAGGCGCTTCTCAT